>ERZ773359.863-NODE-863-length-43642-cov-8.620552_pt1 | contig 43642 bp, 31 predicted proteins | sample MGYA00374955_ERZ773359 | MGnify/ENA primary metagenome ERZ773359 (study PRJEB29098, sample SAMN04486028) | biogas fermenter metagenome | study: EMG produced TPA metagenomics assembly of the Biogas fermentation microbial communities from Germany - Plant 4 DNA1...
GCGCTTGAATGGCATTCAAGAGGTCAGGGGTTCGATTCCCCTCATCTCCACCATATGAGTATAAAAACCATGGAAGTCTGTCACTTCCATGGTTTTTTATATGCAGAGACAATATTTTATGTTGATCACTTTTATGCAGCGGTGCAGATGTCTGCGGGACGCCGGACTATGAGGAGCGATCCTTGGTAAAGGAAAGAATACCGACAGGACAGTGGGCCACACAAGTGGCGCATTTAATACAGTCAATGTTATCGAATTGGTTTTGCCCGGAAAACTCCAGGTAGGGAGTTAGCTGGAAAGGACAGACGCGGGCGCATTTACCGCAGGAGAGGCATTGTTCTTGATTGGTGATGGTGAGCCTGCGCTCAGTCTTTTGTGCGATACCCAGCGCCTTGCCAAGGTTAAAAGACATCTTCTGCATACTGCCCATGGGACAAAACCGGCACCATGTTCTGGGGCTGATAAAAATGGCTAAGAGGCCGCCGGCGATTAAGACCATTAAATAAGTAGTGACAAAGACAAAACCTAAACGATCAAGAAAAACCATCTCTCCCCACAGCTGCATCACCTTTAAGATTTTGCGGGAAAAATTAAACATGAAAAAGATGAAAAAACCGACAATCATTGCTTTGGAGTAAAGGAAGTCGGGGATTTTTTTATTGCGGCTGAGCGGCAGCATGATAACATCAAAGAGACTGCCATGAGGACAAAAATTGCCGCACCAGTAGCGGCCGGTAAAGAAAGAAGTAATGGTTAAGGCTGCCATAATAAGAATGACTAAAAGTCCCAGTTTGGGCTGCCACAAGCCTCCCACTGCTACCAGCACAGTAAACAACCAACCATATTTACGCACTACGCTAAAGGCACGATTTGTTTTCAGGTAATTATCTTTTTTCATTCTTATCCTCCGGCTTTTTTATTATGGATTATACCCTAAGGGGGTATATTAGCATTATATAAGCGTAGAGGAAATATGTCAAAGTTAAATCTTACTAATTTCTTAAAATATCATCAGCCTGCTTAACTTTTGCCAGGTAGTGCAGTAGACTTGTAGAAGTAACGGCTATAGGAAGCAAAAATTAGGAGAAGATAAGGGCAGAACACGATTTGAGGTGATGTCTATGCCTGTTTTCCCCAGAAAAAGCGCACTGCCGGAGAACCCTAATCAAGGTATAGCTTATCAAGAGGATAAACTGCAGAAAATTTGGTTTGCGGGTGGCTGTTTTTGGGGTGTGGAAGCCTACTTTGCCCGTATTTATGGGGTGGCCAAAACTAGTGTGGGATATGCCAATGGTAAAACCCATAACCCTGCTTATCATGAAATTGCTGCAACCGGTCATGCCGAAACGGTCGAAGTCAGCTATGATCCTGAAAAGGTAAGTTTACAGGAACTGGTGACTTATTTTTTTCGCATTATTGATCCTACTGCTGTAAATAAGCAGGGTAATGATGTTGGTACACAATACAGAACAGGTATCTATTATCAAAATGCAGCTGATTTAGCCGTAATTAAAAAGGTGGTTGCCGGAGAGCAGGAAAAGTACCGGCAGCCCTTGGTGGTGGAAGTGCTGCCCCTGCAGCACTATTATGAAGCAGAGGATTATCACCAGCGGTATTTAGAAAAGAATCCCGGCGGTTACTGCCATATTGACTTTTCCTTACTGCCGCAAATATCTGACAAAGCTGCAAAATACGGGAAACCCAGTCCCGCAGAACTAAAGCAAAAGCTGACACCAATGCAGTATAATGTAACACAAAACAATGCCACTGAGCCGCCATTTGCCAATGAATATTGGAATCACTATGAGCGGGGTATATATGTGGATGTTGTGACGGGAGAACCGCTGTTTGCTTCTACGGCTAAATACGACTCCGGTTGTGGCTGGCCCAGTTTTACCCGCCCACTGAAGCCGGAGGCAATCATGGAAAAAGAAGATTATAGTTTTGGCATGCGGCGCACAGAAGTTCGCAGCCGTGCCGGAGATTCGCATTTAGGTCATGTCTTTCCTGACGGTCCACCGGAAGCAGGAGGTCTCAGGTACTGTATCAATAGTGCGGCCTTACGCTTTATTCCCTATGAAAAAATGGAGGCAGAGGGATACGGGGAGTACAAACACCTGCTGGAGTAATCGCTAAGAGTTAATAGTGTTACTCCGGCACAGTACATCTTAAATATTTATTGATACATTGTAAGTAGGCATGATATAATATTTAAACTAGTTAAGTAAGAGGAAGGGGAGTAGAAAATGGCAAAGTATGAAACAATGGATGGTAATCAGGCAGCCGCTTATGCCTCGTATGCTTTTACGGAAGTGGCGGCTATTTATCCGATTACACCATCAACGCCCATGGCCGAAGGGGTAGACGAATGGTCAGCACACGGCAAAAAGAACATTTTCGGTCAACCCGTTAAATTAGTAGAAATGCAGTCTGAAGCCGGTGCTGCCGCTGCAATGCGTGGGGCGTTACAGTCCGGATCACTGGCATCAACTTACACAGCTTCCCAAGGTTTATTACTGATGATTCCGAGTCTGTACAAAATGGCAGGTGAATTATTGCCAGGAGTGCTGCATGTGGCAGCGCGAGCAATTGCTACACATGCCTTATCTATTTTTGGTGATCACCAAGACGTAATGGCCTGCCGCCAGACAGGAGCAGCCTTACTTGCCTCTTCCAATGTCCAGGAAGTGATGGATTTAGCCTGTATTGCTCATTTGTCGGCGATTAAAGCCAGGGTGCCCTTTATTCATTTCTTTGATGGTTTTCGGACTTCGCATGAAATCCAGAAGATTAATGTGCTTGATTATGAGGATATTAAATCCCTTGTAGATCAGGAGGCACTGGCGGCATTTCGTCAGCGGGCTCTAAATCCGGAACACCCGGTAGTAAGGGGAACGGCGCAGAATCCCGATATTTATTTCCAACAAAGGGAAAGTCAGAATCCATTCTTTGCCGCGGTACCGGAGATTGTGCAGGAGTATATGGATCAGCTGGCTGAAATTACAGGTCGCCATTATAAAATCTTTGAGTATTATGGTGCCCAGGATGCTGACAGAGTTATTGTGGCGATGGGTTCTGTTTGTGATACAATTAGCGAAACTATTGACTATCTGCTGGAGCGGGGCGAGAAAGTAGGGCTTGTCAAGGTACATCTCTATCGTCCTTTTTCCGAGCGTCATTTCCTGCAGGCTCTGCCGGTGACGGTACAGAAGATTGCCGTTTTAGACCGCACCAAGGAGCCGGGGGCACCTGGCGAGCCATTGTATTTAGATGTGGTAAAAGCGCTGCATAATGCTGAACACAGACCTGTCATCGTGGGCGGACGCTATGGTTTATCCTCTAAGGATACTACGCCCTCACAAATTTTGGCCGTCTTTAACAACTTAAACCGTCCGCAGCCGCAAAACAGTTTTACTATTGGTATTGTTGACGATGTCAGCCACACTTCCTTACCGGAGGAAGAGATTATCAACACAACTCCGACCGGTACCATTAGCTGCAAGTTTTGGGGTCTGGGTTCGGACGGAACGGTTGGTGCCAATAAGTCAGCGATAAAAATTATCGGTGACCATACAGATCTGCATGTACAGGCATACTTTTCATACGATAGTAAAAAGTCAGGTGGTACCACAGTTTCCCACTTAAGATTCGGGCAAAAGCCGATACATGCGCCTTATCTGGTCTATGATGCTGACTACATAGCCTGTCATAACCCGGCCTTTGTGCACCAGTATGATCTGGTTAAGGGTTTGAAAAAAGGCGGTACTTTTGTTTTGAACTGTGCTTGGCCGGTAGAGGAGCTGGCGGAGCATCTGCCGGCGGCACTGAGAAGATATTTGGCAAAAAATAAAATTAACTTCTACATCATTGATGCCCTGGCCCTCGCCAACAAAGTAGGCTTAGGCAACAGGATTAACATGGTCATGCAGGCTGTTTTCTTTAAACTGGCGCAGGTTATTCCTGTTGACGAAGCCTTACAGCTGCTGAAGGATTCCATTGTTAAGATGTACGGTAAAAAAGGCGAAGACATTGTGAAGATGAACCACGCCGCCGTAGATAATGCTTTAGAAGCTTTAGTTAAAGTTGATGTGCCGCAGTCGTGGCAGGATGCGGCAGATGAAGTGCTTCCTGAAAAAGAGGAGCCGGATTTTGTTAAGAACATACAGCGGCCGATGGCCCGACAGGAAGGTGACGAACTGCCTGTCAGTGCCTTTACAGGTATGGAAGACGGTACTTTCCCGCCCGGTACAACTGCTTATGAAAAGCGTGGTATTGCTCCGCAGCTGCCGGAGTGGCAGATTGACAAGTGTATTCAATGCGGGCAGTGCGCTTATGTGTGTCCCCACGCTACCATTAGAGGCTATTTATTAGATGAGGAAGAAGTAAAGCGCGCTCCGGAGAGTTTTAAAACTAAAAAGGCGGTAGGAAAAGGCCTTGGACATCTGCAGTATCGTGTACAGCTTTCACCCTTAGACTGCACCGGCTGTGGTAACTGTGCCGATGTCTGCCCGGCTCCGGATAAAGCTCTGGTTATGCAGCCCGCGGCGGAAATGATCGAAAAAGAGGCGGACAACTGGGAGTTTGCCCTGACTGTAACTGCTAAAGAAGATTTAATCAACCCGCATACAGTCAAAGGCGTTCAATTTGTACAGCCGCTGTTAGAGTTTAGCGGCGCATGTCCCGGCTGCGGTGAGACACCTTACATTCGTTTACTGACACAGCTTTTTGGCGACCGGATGATGATTTCCAATGCTACCGGCTGCTCTTCGATTTGGGGTGCCTCAGCCCCTTCCATTGCCTACACCACGAATGCGGAAGGTAAGGGCCCAACCTGGATTAATCCTCTCTTTGAGGACGCGGCAGAGTTTGGTTTTGGTATGGCTGTTGGTGTACTGCAGAGCAGGGCAAAGCTGGCGGGATTGATCGAGCAGGCCCTGCAGACGGAACTGCCGGCGGAATTGAAAGAAGCCTTTACACAATGGCTTAAAGATAAAGACAATGGCGAGGCTTCCAAAGCGGCTGCAGCCAAAGTACGGGCAGCCCTGGCAAAGGCAAACATGACAGAAAACAGTTTGCTGCAGCAGATTAAGGCCAGAGAGGATTTCTTGGTGAAAAGATCTATCTGGTCCGTTGGCGGAGACGGCTGGGCGTATGATATTGGCTACGGTGGGTTAGACCATGTCTTAGCTTCCGGAGAAGATATCAATATCTTTGTTATGGATACAGAGCTGTATTCCAATACCGGTGGGCAGAGTTCCAAGGCTACACCTACAGGCAGCGTTGCCAAGTTTGCCGCGGCCGGTAAAAGTGTCCGTAAAAAAGATTTGGGGCTGATGGCCATCACCTACGGTTATGTCTATGTGGCGCAGATTGCCATGGGAGCCAATATGAACCAGGCTATGAAAGCTATCTTAGAGGCTGAAAGCTACCCTGGACCATCTTTAATTATTGCCTATGCACCCTGCATCAGTCACGGTATCAAGAGTGGTATGGGTACAAGCATGGCGGAAGAAAAGAAAGCAGTGGAAGCAGGCTATTGGCATCTCTATCGTTATAACCCGGCTTTACGTGCCCAGGGCAAGAATCCCTTTATCCTTGATTCTAAAGATCCTGCACAAGATTTCCAAAACTTTATTAAGGGTGAAATTCGTTATTCACAATTAATGAATGTTTTCCCGGAAAGAGCAGAACACCTGTTTGAGCTGGCAGAACAGCATGCTAAAGACAGGGGTGCAAAATATAAGCGTTTAGCAGAAAGAGAAGTCTTATAAACGCTAATTTGCTGCTGCAGTTAGCTCTACTTATTGCCAACGTGATTCTGGCAGTAAAAAAAGGAAGGCAACCGCCTTCCTTTTTTATTGGAGCTGTACAAACTTGACGGAAAACATTCCTTCCAGATTCCTGACTTTAGTAAGCGTTTCTTCCGGCACCGGACTGTCAATCTGTAAAACCATGACAGCCTCACCACCAATAGATTGACGCCCTAACTGCATGCCGGCAATATTAATGTTTTCTTGCCCGAGAATAACACCTAAATTCCCTACGACACCGGGTACATCCAGATGTGTTGTGACCAGCATGTAGCGTGAGGGTATAACTTCAATGCGGTACTTATCGATCTGTACAATGCGCTGATCATGCTTGTTAAAAAGTGTGCCGGCCAGGGTGTGTTCTTCGGGACCATGCTTTACCTTCACCGTGATCAGGCTGGTGAAGTTTTCCACCGAGGTGCTGATGATTTCACGCACTTTAATGCCGCGCTGTTTGGCCAGTACCGGAGCGTTAACAGAGTTCACTGTATCCTCGAGGAAAGTTGATAAAAAGCCAATCAGAAAAGCGGTTGATAAAGGGGCCACGGTATAATTGGCTATTTCACCGTTAAAGTAGAGATCAATGGCGTCTACCTGACCGCCAAAGACTTGTGCGTAAAAAGAGCCCAGTGTTTCCATGAGCGGGATAAAGGGTCTGACTTCGGACATTGTTTCCGGCGGAATAGAGGGTACATTAACGGCTGTTACGGGAGCATTCCCGGACAGGATACTGATGACTTGCTCAGCAACCTGGACAGCGACATTAATTTGCGCTTCTTCCGTGGAGGCTCCCAGGTGGGGAGTAACAATAACATTGGGCAGTGCACACAGCGGATTAGCGATGGCCGGTTCTTCTTCAAATACATCCAGGGCTGCGCCGGCAACTTTACCGCTCTGTAGAGCGGCACAAAGTGCTTTTTCATCAATGAGGCCGCCGCGGGCACAGTTGATGATGCGTACGCCATCTTTCATCATGGCAATTTCCTTTTCACCAATCATGTGAAAGGTACTCTTGTTTTTCGGGGTGTGCAGTGTAATAAAATCTGCCTGACGGTAAATCTCTTCCGGCGTAGTTAAGGTGATGCCCAGCTGTTCAGCCCGTTCGGGAGAAATATGGGGGTCATAGGCCAGAATTTTCATCCCCATTGCTTTGGCACGTTTTATTACTTCACTGCCAATACGCCCCGTACCAAAGACCCCTAAAGTTTTCTTATAAAGTTCAACGCCCATAAACTGGCTGCGTTTCCACTCTCCGGCTTTTAACGAATGAAAAGCAGCGGGAATATTCCGCGCTAAAGCCGTCATCAGGGCAATGGTATGCTCCGCAGCGGAAATTGTATTGCCGCCCGGCGCATTAATGACGATAATGCCGTGTTCTGTAGCTGCTTCCACATCAATGTTATCAACGCCTACACCGGCGCGGCCGATCACCTGCAGTTTTTTACCGGCTTCAATAATCGGGCGGGTTACTTTAGTGGCGCTTCTTACGATGAGGGCATCATATTCGGGTATAATGGCTGTCAGTTCTTCTTCCGTCAGATTGGTTTTAACATCAACCTGGACCTTTTCCTGCAGTATGGCCACACCAAGTTCAGAGATGGGATCACTGACTAAAACTCTCATCTTCTTCCTCCTTACGCTGTAAAGGGTTAATTGTTTATTGCTTTAACGCACATGGTAAAACCATGATACCAAAGGCGCCTTCCAGTTACAAGCTTAATGTGTGGATTCACCTCTTAAGACATGTGATTTTTATCACATGATTATTCTAATTATAATACTGTAGATGAGAAATATTTGCAAGTATAATTTACCTGCTCGGTCAATCTTAGCGGGAGCGGCCGAACACAGTGAAACCATTTTTTTCTAGTGAGAGCTGACTTTAAGAGTGTGGCGAAGAAGGTCTTGCTTTTCTTTATTAACAGGGGTAAACTATGCTTAATGCAGGGCAAATAATCGAGGTGGGGGTCTTGCTGTGAAGGTTATCATTGTTGGTGCAGGAAAAGTAGGTTATCAATTAGTTGAAAGCCTGGTTAATGAAAACCATGATGTTCTTGTGATTGACAGCAACCAGAGTGTTATTGATAAACTGAACGATAATTTTGATGTGCTGGCGCTGAAAGGAAACGGAGTCTCCAGTCGTTTGCTGGAAAAACTGGATTGCGCCAGTGCTGATTTGTTGATTGCCGTAACCGATAGCGATGAAGCTAACATTGTCTCCTGCATTACGGCGAAAAGGTTGGGTACCAACAGCGTGATTGCTCGTGTCAGGAATCCGGAATATGTTGCCGAATTAGAATTTATGCAGAAAAACCTGGATATAGCATATATTATTAATCCTGAACTTGCTGCTGCCCGGGAGATTGTACGGTTGCTGCTTAATACCCATACCTCCTACGCCGTAGACCTGGCAAATGGCAGGGTAAGAATTTCTGAGGTGCCGCTTGATGTAAACAATGAGATCACTAATAAGCAGATTAAAGATCTGGACCTCCCGGATGCTGTTATCATTGCGGCAATTGCCCGCAACGGCAGCGTCATTATTCCTAATGGCTTCGATTATATTTATCCTAAAGACATACTTTATGTGATGGGAGAAAGAACGGCGGTGGATAACTTTGCCAGGGGCATGGGAGTACTTGTTGACAATAACAAAGTACGTAATGTACTGATTATTGGCGGCGGCAAGACAGCTTTTTATTTAGCAAGTAAATTAGAGCAGCTTAACATTAATGTTAAGATTATTGAAGAGAATTTGGAACGCTGCCGGGAGCTGGCGGAAAGTTTAAATGAGACGCTGATTCTCCACGGTGATGGGACTGATATCGCCTTATTAAAGGCAGAGAATATTGAGGAAATGGATGCTTTTGTTGCCTTAACGGGCTATGACGAAGAAAATTTATTAGTCTCCGTCTTAGCCAAGCAGTTGGGTGCAAAGAAAGTGATAGCTAAAGTCAGCCGCTCTAACTATGCTTCTATCGTTGAAACTATTGGTTTGGATAGTGCTGTCAGTCCTAAACTGATTACAGCCAGGGATATCCTGAGAATAATACGCGGGGGGAGAATCCTGTCCATGTCACTTTTAATCGGTGGTCGTGCCGAAGTAGTCGAGATCATTCCCCAGGAAGGCACACCGATTGTAAATAAACCATTAAAAGATGTCGGCATTCCGAAAGGAGTAATTATTGGCGCTATTTTCCGGGATGATCAGATTATTATCCCTAATGGTAATTCCATGATTAAGAGTACCGATCGGGTGATAGTTTTTACTTTAGAAAGCCTGATTGAACAAGTGAAAAAGCTGTTTAATGCTAACGGAGGGAGGGGGCCTGTTAGTGAACTTATTAATAGTGCTAAAAATTCTGGGGGTGCTGCTCCTCTGTGAGGCCGCTGCCCTGCTTCCTTCTGTGGCCGTGGCTGTTATTTATCAGGAAGCTGCTGTTTACGCGTTTATCAAGACAATAGTGATTGCCGCGTTCCTAGGGTTTCTGCTTTATTCCATCAAACCTCAGGATAAGATGATCAGGTACAAAGAAGGTTTTGCCATCGTTAGTTTCGGCTGGATAGCCGCTTCCCTTATTGGTGCACTCCCTTTTTTGTTTTCAGGTGCCCTTACTTCTCCCGTTGATGCTTTTTTTGAAACAGTATCGGGTTTTACAACGACGGGAGCAACAGTGATCTCCAATGTAGAAGCCTTACCTAAATGCCTGCTTTTTTGGCGTTCTTTTACGCACTGGCTGGGCGGAATGGGGATTTTAGTTTTAACACTGGCCATAAGTCCCGCCCTGGGGTTAGGAACGTTTCAAATTTTAAAGGCAGAAAGTCCAGGTCCCATTTCTTCTAAATTGACGGCAAAAGTGAGCGACACGGCGAAAATATTGTATATAACTTACCTGGTGTTCACAGTGGTGATGATTTTGTTTTTATGGCTGGGCGGCATGCCGCTGTTTGACACTTTGTGTCATACCTTTGGCACTTTAGGTACAGGTGGTTTCTCCGTCAAAAATGCCAGTATTGGCGCTTATGATAATGTTTATTATGAAATTGTCATCACTGTCTTTATGTTATTGGCCGGTGTTAACTTTTCTCTCTACTATCTTGCTTTTAAGAAAAGAAGCCTGGCAGAGCTGTGGCGGGATAAAGAGCTGCAGGTTTACTTGGGAATAGTCGCGGTGTATATTTTAGTAATTACCTTTAATCTTTACGGGTCAGTTTTTAGTTCCTTTGCTGAGAGCTTGCGGCATGCCTTTTTCCAGGTCGGCTCTATTATTTCTACCACGGGCTATGCAACGACCGACTTTGATTTATGGCCGGATTTAAGCCGTACTCTGCTGTTAACATTGATGTTTATTGGTGCATGTGCCGGGTCTACAGCCGGAGGGATGAAGGTAATCCGTATCTACCTTATTTTTAAATATATACAAAGGGAGATCGGTACCCTTATCCACCCCAGATTGGTAAAAGCGGTGAAAGTTAATGACGAAATTATCCCGGAGTCTGTTTTGTCCAGTGTGATGTCGTTTTCCCTGTTATTTCTTCTGGTTTTTATTACAGCAACATTGTTGCTATTAACACAAAACCTGGATATTGTCAGTGCCGTGTCGGCGGTAGCCTGTACACTGGGTAATATTGGGCCGGGCTTAAATGCGCTTGGTCCTACTAAAACCTTTGCGCCTGTGTCTGAGATGGCAAAATGCCTCTTGTCTGCTTGTATGCTGCTGGGCCGCCTGGAACTCTATACAATGATTTCCCTCTTATTCCCAAGTTTTTGGCGCAAATAAAGCACTTACCGGGCTTAAGCAAAGAGCCGCTATCTTTTTGATAGCGGCTCTTTACGCATTTATTCCCTAAACTCAATTGCTCTAATTTGGTAACGAATTAGTCCTCCCGGTGTTTTGACCTTAATTATATCACCGGTTTTTTTCAGCAGTAGTGACCTGCCGACGGGGGACAAATATGAGACATCGTTATCTCCGATGCGCTCTTGTATAGGATCAGTTAAATGGTAATTAATAATCTCCTTAGTATCCAAATCTTCAACTTCAACATCACAACCGATAAAAATAAAAGGCACTTCAATAGTTTCAGAATTATTGGCAGATTGAATCAGTTCCTCCATTTGTTCCAGGTAGTGATCGAGGAAATCGTTAAAACTATTACGCTCGCTGATTGATTTTGTAAAATACTGCTCCAGCGTTTGCTTCCTTTCGTCTTTTATGATCTCTATATGTTTTTTGAGATGATCAATACTGGTCTTTGACACTACGGTATGCATTATTACTTCCTCCAGACAGCCATTTAATGGTAGGCTAATAAATAAGTAGGTGGGTGCCCGCCAATAGGCGCGACACCCATATTAAAACGATAACATAAACGTAAATGATTGTCAATAGTGTATGATCATGGCAATTATGTAACACCTCTGTTAATAGAGGGTTATGGCAATAAAAAAGTAACTACCTGGCAGTAGTTACTTTCAGCGTAAAAATATTTCTATTCAAAATGAACAGCAGCGCCTACTGTGCCGGGACCGGTATGCACACCTATTACTGTGCTGACTTGAGTGAAAATATCTGTAGGCAGATTAAAGGTTTTTTCCAAAGCGGCCTTAAGTTTGTTTGCTGCTTCCAGCGCAGCGCCATGGGCTATGGCCAGGGCTTTTACCTGACGGCCGTTGGCTAACTGCTGTAAGGTTTGCACTATTTGGTCTAATGCTTTATCCTGGCTCCTGGTTTTGCCGGCAGGAACATAGATTCCTTCCTCATTGACCCGGATCACGGGTTTAATATTGAGTAAAGAGCCTACCAGCCCTGTTACTTTGCCAATGCGTCCGCCTTTTTGCAGGTATTCAAGGGTATTGAGGGTGAACATGGTTTCGATATTATTACGGGCAGTGTTCAGGCGCTCCTTGATCTGAATGGAATCCAACCCATTACGAATGCAGTGTACAGCTTCCTTGATCATCAGGGCAATACCTAAGCTGATGGTTTTTGAATCTATGACATGGACCTTTCCCGGAAGATTTTTTGCCGCTACCCACGCTGCGTTAACCGTTCCGCTCAAGTTAGCAGACAAATGAATGGAGATCACTTCATCATATTTCTGCAGTAAATTCCGGTAAAGCTGTAAGAAGTCTTCCGGTGCCGGCTGCGAAGATACGGGTAATGCACTGGCATTCCGTAACCGCTGATAAAATTCTTCTGCAGTCAGTTCACCGTCGTAAAACTCTTCACCGGCAAATCTAATTTTTAAAGGAATGACATGGACATTCCAGTCTTTAATTAAAGCTGGCGTTAAGTCTGCTGTACTGTCAGTAACTAAGGCAATTCTTTTCACGAAGATCACTCCAATCTAAAAAGTACCATGTCTGGTGATAATGCGCTATGTTTTCATTATTATATATCTTTCTTTATCTTTTAAACAAATCCTTTATGCTGCATTAATTCCTGTTAATAAAATATAAAAATAACTTGAAAAAGGATGGTAAATATTATAACTTAAACATAGCTGATTTTTAGAAAGTAGAGAAAAATTAAAAAACAAATCTAACAATGTGAGGAGTTTGTATATGAGAACAGGTGTAGGAATTGACACCGGAGGCACCTATACAGATGCTGTAATTTATGATTTTGATGCCAAAACAATTTTGGCTTCTGCCAAAGCACTGACAACTAAAGATGATTTAGCTGTAGGTATCAGCAATGCTTTGGACGAGCTGCCGCAAGACGCCTTACAAGCAGTTGAACTGGTTTCTCTTTCTACTACACTGGCGACAAATGCTTGTGTGGAAGGAAAAGGTGGCCGTGGTAAACTGATTTTCATCGGAGCGGATAAAGATGTGGTGGTGCGCACCGGGCAGAATTATGGTTTGCCGCCGGCAGAGCAAATCTTTTTTCTTGACGGAGAAGTAAACCTGATGGGGCAGATTGTAAAAGAACCGGATTGGCAGGCCTTTGTGCAGGATTGTCAGGATTGGATCAAAGATGCGGATGCTGTGGCCGTGGTACAGCAGTTAGGTATTCGTAATAATGAAACGGAACGTAAGGTTAAGCAAGTCATAGCTGAGCAGTTTGGACTAAATGTAATCTGCGGTTACGAGCTCTTTTCTGATCTTAACTACATAAAAAGAGGTGCCAGTACCTTATTAAATGCCCGTCTTATTCCCGTCATCGCCGATTTTCTTCAGGCCATTAAAAAATCGCTGCAGCAAAGAAAAATTACTGCTCCCGTTGTCATTGTGCGCAGTGATGGCAGTTTAATGTCCGAGAAATTCACGACCGTACGTCCGGTGGAAACTCTCCTGTGCGGACCGGCTGCCAGTGTGATGGGCGGCATAGAACTAACGGGAGAACAGGACTGCTTGATTGTAGATATCGGAGGAACGACTACCGACATGGCTCTGGTCAAAGGCGGAGTGCCCGTTAAAGCTAAAGATGGTGTCAATGTAGGCAAATGGCAGACATTTGTGAAAGCCGTTTACGTTGATACCTTTGGTTTGGGTGGTGACAGTGCGGTTCGTGTCGATCGGCACGGCAGTTTAAGTCTGGGACCTGCCCGGGTAGTGCCCTTTGCCATTGCCGCCGAGCAGTGGCCCAGTATTCTGGAAAAGCTAAAAGGTTTAGTTAAGTCTGGCGTCAGATTAGTGAACCCGGCATATGAGTTTATTTTTCTGATGAAGGATATTACCGGCAATGATAGTTTTAATCAAGACGAGCATGCCTTATGCGCAGCCCTGAAAGACGGTCCGCTGATGCTGCATGAGGCGATGAAAGCTATCGGGAAAAGGGCTTTCACTCCCTACACTGAACGTTTGGAAAGAGAAGGGGTTATTATGCGCTGCGGTTTGACGCCTACGGATTTTATGCATATCCGCGGTGACTTTAACCGCTTTAACGCTGAAGCTGCCTATTTAGCTGCAGAGTATTTAGCCAACACCATTGACACTACAGTAGAGAAATTAACGGAGAGAGTTTTTGATCGGGTGGAGGGAACATTATACTTTAATATTGTGCGCATGCTGTTGGAAGATAGATATCCCTATTACAAAAAGCATGGCCTGGATGAGGAGTTAGAAAAAGTGATCTGGGATAGCTGGCGGCAGGCAGGCAGCGGCAGCCAAGAGGAATTTTTACAGCTTAATTTTAAAACCCCCGCTACCCTGGTTGGTGTCGGCGCCCCGACCCATATCTTTTTACCCAATGTAGCCAAAGCTTTAGGTACGAAATATATTGTGCCGGATAATGCCGGTGTGGCCAATGCCTTGGGTGCCATTGTCGGCAATATTTCCGTAACTAAAGAAGTTGAAATCAGATCTCAATTTGCCGTCGGTGGCGGCAGCGGTTATGTAGTGTTCGGTGCTTCAGGCAACAGGCTGGCACCTACCATGACTGAGGCCATCAAAATAGCCAGCGAAGAGGCCAGGCTGGCTGCCGTTGCAGAAGCAAAAAGGCGCGGCGCTGCCGGGGACATTACGGTGACAGTGGATACAAACGGTACTGAGGAAACACCGGGCATCATGCTTTCTGCTACCATCACAGCCACTGCCGTAGGCCGGGTTCTTTTATAGTAATACGCAGCAGATATGCGGTTTCCTGCAAGAGAGAAGGGGCTGAAGAAAGATAAGACCGGAAAGTTTTTTCTTTCCGGTCTTTCTTAACTTTTAGTTTGTCTTGTTCAGAATCATGGCCAGGTCCTGCTCAGGGGTGGAGATGGGGCGCAGATTATACTGCTCGACAAGAATATTTAAGACATTGGGTGAAATAAAAGCAGGGAGGCTGGGTCCGATGAGAATGTTTTTGATGCCCAGATGGAGCAGTGTGAGCAGGATGGCAACAGCTTTTTGCTCGTACCAGGAAAGGACAAGGGTAAGCGGTAAATCGTTAACGCCACAGTCAAAAGCATCAGCTAAAGCCAGCGCAATTTGCACAGCAGAATAGGCATCATTACATTGACCAACATCCAACAGGCGTGGGATACCGCCGATATCGCCAAGTTGTTTGTCAAAGAAGCGGAACTTGCCGCAGGCTAAAGTCAGGATAACTGTGTCTGGCGGTGTTTGCTCAACAAATTCTGTGTAATAGCTGCGTTCGTTTTTTATGCCGTCACAGCCGCCAACCAGGAAAAAGTGTTTGATGGCACCGCCCTTGACTGCTTCAATAATGGTAGGTGCCACAGACAGCACTGCATTACGTGCGAAGCCGACAGTTACTGTGCCTGCGTCTAGATCATCGTCAAAGCCTGGTAGTGATAAGGCTTTTTCAATGACAGGACTGAAATCATAACCTTCAATATGTTGAAGGCCGGGCCAGCCCACATTACCGGTGGTAAAAATGTTGTCAGCATAACCGGGCAGTGGTTTCTGCAGGCAGTTGGTCGTCATTAAAATGGCTCCCGGGAAGGTGGCAAACTCTTTTTGCTGGTTCTGCCAGGCAGTACCAAAATGTCCGTAGAAATGCGGGTATTTTTTTAATGCGGGATAACCGTGGGTCGGGAGCATTTCGCCGTGTGTATAAATGTTAATCCCAGTTCCTTCCGTCTGTTTGAGCAGTTCGGCTAAATCTTTTAAATCATGCCCGGAGACAAGAATAGCTTTGCCGGCTTTATGCCCTAGAGGAACCGGTGTCGGTACAGGGTGTCCGTAGGTGCCGGTATTGGCAGCATCCAGCAGTTCCATGGCCCGGTAATTTATTTCTCCACATTTTAAAACTAACTGCAGCCATTCCTGCAGGTTTAAATCTGTCCGTGTTAAAGCAGCCATCGCTTCATGCACAAAGGCATATACCAGCTCATCTTCCTGACCAAGTATCAGCGCATGATCAGCGTAGGCGGAAACACCCTTTAAACCATATAAAAGAATTTGCTGCAGTGACTGGATATCGGCGTCAATAGTTTTATCTGCATCTAAACTTACCAGTAGGCCTTGTGCCGTCAGGCCGGCAAGATCGGCAGCAGGGGTAAAGGTGGCTGCCGGGTGAGTGAAGCTGACCTGACCAATTTTATTTTTCAGCTGTTCACGAAATTGAACAGCCTGCTCAATGCGTTTGACAAAATTTTGCGGGTCAAAATCTACATTTGTCAGTGTGGAAAAGATAGCTTTAACAGTGAAGTGGTTGAGCTCAGCTGCAACAGCAAGCTTCTGCTTCCTTGCCTCCACAGCATAAAGGGAAAGCCCCATTACCGCATGGAGCAGCAGATCCTGGAGTGCTGAAGTTTCAGCATCTTTGCCGCAAACCCCGTGTGCTGTACAGGCGATACCTTTTGCCGTTTGTTCGCATTGATTACAAAACATTTTCATTTAGTTTACCTCCTTAAGCGTGGTTACTTTTTTTATTGTATACACAAAGAGAGGGCAGCACTGTGACCTATGTCACTAACTGCTGCTTTACAGGAAGAAAAAACACCAGGTTTCTATCCTGGTGTTATCTTCTTTAGTGGTCCTGCTCCAATAAGTAGGCCACAACCAGTTCAAATTCGGCCGGTGTCAGTAAATCCGGTGATTTTTCTAACATCCTTTCTGCCACTTGGCGCCATTCTGCGTCATCTCGCGGTTGGCTGGTCAGACGATCAAGTGTATGGCACTCTGCACAACGTGCAGCTGCTAATTCACCACCGGTGAGTGTCGGTTCAGTGACTGAGGGTGAAGTAGATGGATTATTGCTTGGCGGCTGCTTGCTGCCGGTGCAGCCTGTCAACCATACTGCTGCCAGCAGTAGGAGGGTAAAAAGAGTAAGATATTTTTTGCGGATCATTGTCAGATTCACCTCCGAGTCATTTCTACAATACGTTCGTCGATCCGTACATATTTCCTTCTTTTTGAACAGAAAAAAGTAGTGGAAAAAAAATGAATAAATAGAGTAAAGGTCTGCGGCAGGGACGGGAGTAAACAAGAGGCAGCGTTAAAAAAACGCGAAACGCTCTTTTGAAGGCAGGATTTTTCTCTTGCACGCAGAATAGCTTATAAAAGGATCTCCCGACCGACAAAAGCAAACCTGCTGAAAAGCAGGGACGCAAAACCATGGGTCTAATGGCTGCTGCCTATGACTGCCAGGTTGCCGAAGAGCGGAGTTTTGCTTTTTCGCTTCAGTTTCGGCTGAAGCTTTTTTTATAACCCCATAACCCCTATCACCCCCCAAGTGATAGATCCCCGAGCCGGACATACGTCCGGCTCCCCATTTTTTGCGGCAGCCAGTCCTGCTGCTTACGGAACAGCTTTAGTCCGTGTTATCCTTTCAGCAACTTTGACTAAATCTGCTTTGACAATCAGGCGTTTTGTGGTTGTTGTATAAAGGCAGGTAGTGAGGGTTAGTTCTGGCTGTTCTGTGGATTCAATTACACTCCAGTCACGGCTGTGGGTTACAAACTGTTGGCGTACTCGGTAGTGATAACAGTTAGTACCCAGAGTTAAGAAAATTTCATCCCCGGCTTCAAGGCGGTCCAAGTGGCGAAACCAGGCACCGTATACTCCCCGATGAGCAGCAATGGAGACATTGCCTTTTTCCGGGTGTTTACTTTGCGGATAAAAACCAGGGCCTTTCTTTAAATCTTCTTCAGAAATACCGTGGATAACGGCAGCCTTTAAGTCGAGTTTGGGAATTTCCAGCAGGCCAAGGGCGGCAGGTAAATCTTCTTTGCTCTGTTCCGGGTCGATGTCAGGGGCAGGATTTTCATGCTCCGGTGTTTCCTCCAGAGTACTTAATATCAACCGCTGATAATAAACTCCGGCTGCCCAGCGATAGAGGGGGGCGGCGGTCAGCAGTAAGCCGACGATAATTAACAACAGCCCGAAATGTTTAAGCAGACGCTGCACGGCAGTACCTCATTTCTGCATAAAAATGACAGCTATATTATATCACAGCTGACGGTCTAATTTGTCAAAAACAATTTATCGAGGGCTGTATTTTTTTCGCTAAATATTAACAGAAGCCCTATATAAGAGCAGTCCTTCTCTTGCATTACATACTTTAATCCGTATATAATAGGGAAAAAGCCTAGGGACAGGCCCTGTGAAGCATAGGAGGCAGATTGTGGTGGCTGAGTACAATCCAAGTGTAATTGAACCCAAGTGGCAGCAGTATTGGGAAGAGCATAAGATCGATCAGACTGATGATGAGGGGGGGAAAAAATACTATGTTTTAGAAATGTTTCCTTATCCCTCGGGTCGTTTACATATGGGACATGTGCGCAATTATGCCATTGGTGATGTTTTGGCTCGCTTTCTGCGCATGCGCGGTTACAATGTTCTGCACCCCATGGGGTGGGACGCTTTTGGCCTGCCGGCAGAAAATGCGGCTATTAAGAATAATGTTCATCCTGCTGCATGGACCTATAGTAATATTGAAGCGATGAAAAAGCAGCAGAAAGCCATGGGGATCAGCTATGACTGGCAGCGTGAAATAGCTACCTGTGATCCCGATTATTACAAATGGACGCAGTGGCTCTTTTTACTCCTCTATAAGCGTGGTTTAGCCTATAAAAAACATGCTGCTGTTAACTGGTGTCCCAACTGCAGTACAGTTTTAGCCAACGAACAGGTAGAAGACGGCGGTTGTTGGCGCTGTGGCGCAGAAGTAACTCTGAAAGATCTGGAACAATGGTTTTTCCGGATTACCGACTATGCAGAGCGCCTGCTGGAGGATTTAAAGCTGCTCTCGGGATGGCCGGAGCGGGTATGCACGATGCAGGAAAACTGGATCGGTAAAAGCGAAGGGGTGGAAGTCCGCTTCAAAGTCAAAGACGGCACCGATGAAATCCCTGTTTTTACCACCCGCCCCGATACTTTGTATGGTGTGACCTATCTGGTACTGGCAGCGGAACATCCTCTGGTAGAGAAGCTGACAGCCGGCACCGAGCAGGAAGCAGCAGTGCGTGCCTTTGTGGAAAAGACGAAAAAACTAAATGAAGTAGACCGAACCTCGACAGAGATGGTGAAAGAAGGGGTCTTTACCGGGGCTTACTGTCTCAACCCGGTAAATGGCGAAGAAGTGCCAATTTTAGTAGGCAACTATGTGCTGATGGGTTATGGCACCGGTGCGGTCATGGGTGTGCCGGCCCACGACCAGCGGGACTTTGAATTTGCACAGAAATATAATCTGCCGCTGCGTGTGGTCATTACGCCGCCTGGGCAGGAACTGACTGCTGACGCTTTAACAGAAGCGTATGTAGATGATGGTCTTTTAATCAATTCGGCCCAGTTTACCGGTGAGACCAGTGAAGCTGCAAAAAAGAAAATTGCCGCTTATTTAGCAGCTAACAATTGGGGCGAGGCTAAAGTAACATATCGTCTGCGTGACTGGTTAATCTCCCGGCAGCGTTACTGGGGTGCACCAATTCCCATTCTTTACTGTGAGCAGTGCGGAACTGTACCTGTGCCGGAAGAGCAGCTGCCCGTCATCCTGCCGGAAGATGTAACCTTTCAGGCCGGCGGACAATCACCCTTAGCTGTACATGAAGAATTTTTGTCTGCAGTCTGTCCTCAATGTGGCGGGCAGGCCAGGCGTGAAACAGACACCATGGATACTTTTATTGATTCCTCTTGGTATTACTTCCGCTACACCGATCCTCATAATACTGAGCTTCCCTTTACCAAAGCAAAGGGTGACGCCTGGGTTCCGGTAGACCAATATATTGGCGGTATTGAACATGCTATTTTGCATCTTCTGTACTCACGTTTTATTACAAAGGTCCTGTATGATGCAGGCTACACTGCTGCCGTTGAGCCCTTCACCCGCCTGCTTGCCCAGGGGATGGTTAATAAAGACGGGGCCAAGATGTCGAAATCTAAAGGTAATGTGGTTAGTCCGGATGAAATTATTGAGAAATTTGGTGCTGATACAGTACGCTTATTTATTCTTTTTGCTGCACCACCGGAAAAAGACTTGGACTGGAGTGACCGCGGCGTAGAAGGCAGCTACCGTTTCCTGAAGCGTGTGTGGCGGTTAGTTGACCGTTATGCTGCAGTCCTGCAGCGGGCAGGGGAGCAGCAGGCAGAAGCAGACAAATCTGATCAGGAAATGCGCCGTGCCGTGCATACAGCATTAAAGAAGGTGACGGAAGATATTGAGGAGCGCTTCAACTTTAATACTGCCATTTCCTCAATTATGGAAGCCGTTAATGCCGCTTATAGCTACATGCATGAAAAGGAAGATAATGTTCATCCCGGCATCATGAAAGAAGCCCTTGAGATTTTAGTATTGATGCTGGCACCCTTTGCCCCCCATCTGGGAGAAGAACTGTGGCAGCGCTTAGGACATCAACCCAGCGTTCATTTACAAAGCTGGCCGACCTTTGACCATACAGCTTTACAAGTTGCCGAGGTAGAAATTGTGGTGCAGATTAACGGTAAAGTACGGGACCATCTCATGGTGCCTACAGGGTTAACACGGGAAGCACTGCAGGAGTTGGCTTTGGCCAGTGAAAAAATTGCGCAGCAGGTACAGGATAAGCAAATTGTGAAGGTGATTGCCGTTCCGGATAAGTTGGTGAATGTCGTCGTACGCTGACATTTCCCAGGTAATAATGTCAAAAAAACAAAATAAGCGCCCGTGAGAAATGATGGGCGAAGAACAGATAAAGCTTGCTCTACCAAGATAGGGCAAGCTTTTTTAAAAGTCAGGAGGGCATTGCTAATGTTACAGCTGACCAGACGAGAGCAGCTTGGTGCTATCATCCTGGTCGTCTTATTACTGTTAGGTTTGCTCATCCGCAATTTATTGCTGCCGAAACCGGCAGTGGAGGTAATAACTCCTCCGGAGACACCGGCAGAGGAAGAACAGACTGAGCAGGAAATTGTTGTGCATGTGGCAGGTGCAGTCCATGCTCCGGGTGTTTACACGCTGCCGGCAGGTTCCAGAGTTTATTCGGCACTGGAAGCGGCAGGAGGGGTGCTGCCGGAAGCAGATCAACATGCTCTAAATCTTGCCGAACCGCTGCTGGACGGCCGCCGCATTACTGTGCCTTTCCAGGGGGAGCAAAAGGAAAATGCGGCTGAAAACGGCAAAATAAATATTAATACAGCTACAGCAGCTGAACTGCAGCAGCTGCCGGGGATAGGTCCGGCCAAAGCAGCAGCCATTATTGCTGAGCGGGAAAAGAACGGCCCTTTTCAAACAATAGATGAATTAACCCGTGTTTCCGGTATTGGCCCTAACACTCTGAATGTAATCAGGGATTATCTTAGTCTGTATTAATTCTTTATTTCAGACCGGCAAACAGCTTTTGCAGGATTTCTGTAACGGTAGGAAATTCGAGCTTGAGAAATTGTATAACGGCCATGGTTGAGGCAAACAGCCATAAAAGCAGAAAGACTGCTAATTCACGCCACATTTTGTTATAAATGAGGCGCGGTGCTTCAAAAACAGCTGCGGCTAATAAACATAAAAGCAATAATAGCAACGGGTGCACCTCCGGTTACTTAAGGTCGGGGTCGGGCAGGATTGGACTGCAGACCTGTGCGGCGAACATCGGAAGTAACCACTATCTCGACCTTAAGCCTGCTGAATTGCTCAGACCAATTGTCCTGCAGCCGGCTGAAGAGTTTTGGTTCATGGCGATGCAAAATAGTGCCAAAGCCAACAAGATCCACCTGCAGCTGCTGCATTTTACGCAGGGATTTTTCCATTTCCTTCTTGATGACGGCTGCATTGGCGCTGTTGATTTTATTGATCATTTCCGGCGTGTTAAGTTTTGATGCGGCCGTCTGTGAGCGGATATCTCCTTCGGTAATTACTTCCACAGAAAAAGAAACCTGCCCATTTTTTATCTGCGGTTTAATTTTGGCCTGCACGCGGGAAACGAGCAGAGTAATACTTTCCTCTGGTTGTTCGGGGTCTGGGATGGCCAGATAGGTGCGGCTGGTTTTACCTAAAAACCACTGAAAACCGCGGGTTTCAGTGGCATCCAGTAACCCTGCCAGTTTATCATCGCGAAAAGCGGCAACCCCCGTCATTGTTAAGACTTCAGCAGCTTTTTCCCCGCCGCCGCTGCTTTCCCCTTCCTGGCCGCTGCCTCCACTACCACCGCCGCCACCTTCTTCTTCGCCACCGGGTTTTTGTTCGGCCTCTAAACCGGGAATTACCTCCTCCAGGGGCGGACTTTTCAGCAGCAAGGCAGAATAGGCTTCCTGCCCCGGCGTAACTACTTTTTGTAAAAATCTATATGCCGGCAGTGGTTCAGTTTCCGGTAAATACCGTGACTGCTCAATCATGCCGATGATTTCTTCCGTGATCCCCACTTCTAAACGTTCTGTTGTTGTCAGGATTTGTTGGGCAAGGCCTTTGGTAAAAACGAGATGGGAATTTAGACGGATCTGCGGGCTGCGGAGTATAAAATCAAATACGTGGGCCAGCCCATGTTTGGCCATTTCTTCGCCGATGACAATTACTTCGGCGTGGGAAAGAAACACCCGCCTTGATAAATTTAGACTGGCCTGGCGCAGCGCCAGATTTAATGTGGCCCCAACACCGGAAAAAAGCTGTGTAGGTTCTGCGCCACCGCCGCCGCCTTCACCCCCTACAACATCGGAGGGGAGGGAAATGGCGAAGGTAACCAGGTAAGGCGCCCGGCGCCCCGGCAGGTAATCAATGGCAATAGTCCGGACCAGGGCCAATTCTTCTATTTCAATATGGTCCCAGCAGCCTGCCGCAAAGAGATTAAGGCAAAGGAGGAGCAGACATAAAAGAATGATTTGTTTTTCCATTGCGACCTCCGCAGTTAACCTTGAGCAAACTTTTCCCTGAACCAGGTAACCAGCAGCAGCATGAGGGGAATGCCGAAATAAAGGGACAGTATGGCCGGGTTAGTGCTGCTGACAGCTGTTTCCAGCTCAGAAATGTTTTTATACATGGAAAAGGAACGGACGATGGCAATAATCCCCAGGGGCAAAACCACCGGCCGTATTTCTCTTAGATCGGTAATTTGTGCCAGGCCTAAACTGGCACAGTATAAATAGTAAGAAGTTTTAATAAAAACACCGGCTACCCAGACTACCATCACCAGCACCTCGAAGCGTGACAAGATTCGTGCTACATTGATGGCGCGTACAAAAGTGAGGATGGGAAAGCGGGGAATAACGGTAAAGTATGGACCAAAGGTGGCCAGCAGTGCCAAGATGCCGACTGCTACAAGGCCGTTGGCAAAAACCGTAGCTGCAGTACCGACAGCGAAGGCCTGCTTAGGGCGCGTTAAAAAAGGCATAATGACGGCAAAGGACACGGTATCTACAGCCCACACTTCCGGAACGAGGGATGTTTTCAGCAGCGGCAGGAACTGAACGGTAAACAGGGGCTGCAGATTACCTAAATCCCAGTTGCCAAGAGAAAGCAGCAGAATGATATACAGGGAGCTGATGACTAAAATAATAATAAATTCATTCATGCGGGCTATAACTTCCAAGCCGGCATAAACAGACCAGACCGCCAAAAAAACCAGGCTGAGGGAGAAAACGGAGAGCGGTGTATTGGGCATAAAGGAAGTGGTCATAAAATCACCGAATTCCCGGATAACAATGGCCACTACCTGCAGAAAATTCCAGATATAAACCAGGCCTACCGCCTTGCCCAGCCAGCGGCCTAAAAGTGTTTGGCTGTACTGGAAAATTGTTTGTCCCGGGTGTTTGCGTCCCAGCCAATAGACCAGGGACAGGGTAACCACTCCCCATAATGTTCCCAGCAGGACGGCCAGCCAGGCATTTTGTCCCAGTTGTTTGACGGTGAAAGAGGGAACCAGCAGGATCGATGTGGCATTTAAAGCGATAACCAACAGTTCCCCGGCCTGACGGGGGGAGATCTTACCCTTCTCCAGCATCCTGCTCTGACGTTTGCTCATGTGCTAGTTCACGCTCCTCAAATGGTGTTGTCGGTGCCCAAATATTCATCGCCTGCCGCCGCTGCTGCTGCAGATTTAGTAAGCGTGGGCGGAAAGTGTAAAGCCACCAGGGTGGACGAATGAGCGTTTTCACCATGTCATCGGCAGTGCCATGAACCAGCGGTGTCAGGTAGGGAACGCCGAAGGACTGTAAGCCTGCTAAATGAATAAGAATGATAATCAAACCAAAAATTACGCCGTATAAGCCCATGACCGCACCTAAAATAATTAAAGGAAAGCGTAAAATTCGTAAGGATATGGAAGCATTAAAGGCCGGAATGGCAAAAGTAGAGATGGCAGTAGCGGCTACAACTATCACCATACCGGGAGAAACAAGTCCGGCACGAATGGCAGCATCGCCGATGACTAACCCACCGACAATACTGACAGCCTGACCGACTGTTTTCGGCAGGCGCACACCGGCTTCACGCAGTACCTCAAAGGTGCTTTCCATGAGCAGCGCTTCCGCCAGAGCCGGGAAAGGAATCCCCTCCCGGGCTGCCGCAATATTTAACAGCAGGGAGGTGGGCAGCATCTCCTGGTGAAAGTTAATTACAGCTACATAGGAGGCAGGTAAAATTAAGGCAATATTCAGAGCAAAAAGCCGCAGCAGCCGCAGGAAGGTTGCAGCAAAGGGTCTTTCATAAAAATCTTCAGAGGCTTGGAGAAACTGGAAGAAGCTGGTGGGGATAATCAGCATAAAGGGCGTATTGTCTGTCATCACCAGTATGCGTCCTTCTAAAATTGCTGCCGCTGCCTTATCTACACGTTCAGTATGTTCTATTTGGGGAAAGATGGAGAAAGGTACATCTTCAATATATTCTTCGATATAGCCGGATTCTAAAATGGCATCGGTGTCAATGGCAGCTATTCTCCGCCTTACTTCGGCCAGTGTATCCATGTTGACAATGTCATTGATATAGACCAGATTGATATCGGTAGCCGTCCGCCTGCCGGCTTTCATCGTCTCAATGCGTAAATTTTCATTTTTAATCCGTCTGCGCAGCAGTGAAGTGTTAATGCGCATAGTTTCTGTAAAGCCTTCGCGGGGGCCGCGTACAGCAGCTTCGGTTACCGGCTCATCTACTGAGCGTTTTTCCCACATACGGGTGCCAAAAATAATGATACGCTGTTCACCATCAATGAAGAGCGCTGTATCTCCGGATAGTACCATTTTTATAGCCTGTGTGAGATTGGAAACTTGAGAAAGCTCACTGGCCGTGGCGACATGTTTTTTTATCAGCTCGAAGGCATTGTCGGCAGTTATTTTTTCCGCATAATCATGAGCAATGGTGCCGGAAAGAATGGGCTGGATAATATTATCGTTAATCAATTTTTTATCGACCAGCCCGTCAATAAAAAGCAGGGCCAACTTGACGCGATCTCTGCTGGTATTAAACTCACGGATAACTACATCATTGCTTTCTCCGAGACGCTTTTTAATCAGTGCCAGCCGCTCAGACAAAACAGGTGTATCATCATTTTCCGGCTTCTGGGCAGCTTCTTCCTTATCTGTCTGCGGAGGAAGAGACTGTTTTTTGCGAATCAGTATTTTTTTTAAAAATGTAAATGCGTTGGCCATAGTACCTCCGTCAGCAAAACTAGTACTAGTTAGAATATCTGTCAAAGAAGAAGTTTTTATCCCTCAACAAAAGCGAGTAAAATATATAGGGCAGGAAAACAGCGTCTGAACACGAATATACTAAGCAGGGATGCTGCACAGCTGATGATAAACATAAGCTGTTTTTCCATGCTGTTGTCAGCTTTTGTTTTTTAGACTGCCCTTTTGGGAGCTGCTTTATCAGTATTTGCTGTTTAACATTTAACATTGTGATTATGCTGTTAGTATGTAAGAAAGCACAATAAACCTGTCTGCAGGAATAAACAGCCGGCTGTTTTTAGTCGGCGCAGATGAAGTTGGAGGAATGATGAAAAAGGTTGTGATTTATACTGATGGCGCTTGTTCCGGCAATCCGGGACCGGGGGGTTATGGCGCGGTGCTGCTGTACGGCAAACACCGCAAGGAAATTTCCGGCGGAGAAAAAGCAACCACCAACCAGCGTATGGAGCTTTTGGCTGCCGTGGCCGCTTTAGAGGAGCTGAAAGAACCTTGTCAGGTTGAACTGTATAGTGACAGTGCTTATTTAGTTAATGCTTTTAATCAGCGTTGGTATGTGAAATGGCAGCAAAATGGCTGGTTGAACAGTAAAAAAGAGCCGGTACAGAATCGTGATTTATGGACAAAACTTTTGGCTTTAGCCGAAAAACACCGGATAGAATGGATTAAAGTAAAGGGACATGCTGATGACGAATTAAATAATCGCTGTGATCAGCTGGCACGTGCGGCTATTCCCCGTCCTTAGTGTATATGAGCATAGTAGTGGTAATAAATTCTGCGGGAACATTTCTGGTCATTTCCCGTCTATGCTGTTAAGGGTTAGGGACGGAGAGTCTCGCTCGATTTGTGAGGGGGCTGAAAAATGAGAAAAAAACAGTTGTTAAGTCTCTTCTTTGTCATATTCCTGCTGCTGGCCGGCTGCAGTGCCGGCAAAAGAACTGCAGATGCAGGGTATGGTGAGGGAGGCCTGGCGGCTCCGTCTGCTCCGACCGATTCCCGGGAGGATGTCCAAAATGAGCTGCCGGCAGAAGACGACAGTATGGGCGGGACGGAGCAGAAGTTGATCCGTACGGCCAGTGTGGTTCTCGATGTGGAAGGATTGGAGGAAGCTATTGAAGCCATTACCGTAACTGTGACAGGTGTAGACGGCTTTCTGGCCAAATCAAATGTTTATGGTGCTGCGGAAAACCGTACGGCTGAGCTGACCGTGCGCTTACCGGCGCAGCATTTAGATGCAGTGCTGAAGGAAATAAAACAAGTCGGTAAAGTACAGCGGAGCAGTACAGGCAGCAATGATGTAACGATGCAGTATATAGATTTGGAAGCACGTATCCGCAATTTGCAACGGCAGGAAGAACGATTGCTGGATGTTTTGTCGCAGGCCTCGACAGTGGAGGATATTTTGCGTGTCGAACAGGAATTGGCCCGGATCCGTGGTGAACTGGAAGCACGTACTGCGGAATTCCGCTACCTGAAAGACCGCGTTGATTATGCTACGGTAGATATTTTTCTGCATGAAACTACTACTGCCAGCAGTACCATTACCGCAACCGGCCTGAAGGGTGTTTGGCAGCGCGGCCGCAGCGGTTTTGTCAAGTCTGTCAATGCCATGCTCACAGGTTTAGGCAGTTTTTTCGTCTTTCTTTTAACTTCGCTGCCCTATTTGCTGCTCTTTAGTTTAATCGGGGCGCCCATGTATGTACTGGTGCGTAAGTTCAGGGATCAACGCGGCAGCTCCTAATCTTTCATACTGAAGGAGGAGTTGATGATGGCACTGCTGCCGCTGCTGGTATTGGCCTTTGCCGCCGGCATTGCCTTGGCTGATAAATTTTCCTTTTCCTACCGGGGGCTGCTGCTCCTGCTGCTCGCAGCGCTGGCTGCAGGCATAATTATACCTAACAAAAAGAAGCACGCTGCTGCGGTGCTTCTTTTGCTCTTTCTGGGGCAGGGCATGCTTGCTTACCAACTGGCTGAGCGTGCCCTGAAGCAGCCTTTAGCGCCCCTGTGGAATGTGGAAGCAGAATATCTGGGCTATGTGCAGGATGTGCTGAGCAGTAACGCGGAGAAAATACAGTTTGACTTTTATCTGGAAGAGGCTGTGCTGTCCGGGCAGCAAAGACTGCCGGTGGGAGCTTTAATTCGCGTCAGTGTTTATCGGTCCTCCTTCCGACCATTTTACGGCCAGCCGCTCAAACTGCATGGAGTGATCAAAGCAGCGCCGGGTCAGCGCAATCCCGGCGGTTTTAATTATGCTGATTATCTGGAGACGAAAAATGTTAGTGGGGTTATGACGGCAGCTCCACGGCAGATTACAGTCTTAACCGGTAATAAGGGTAAGCCGCTCATGACCTTTTTTGCCCGGGTGAGAGCTAAAGCTCTGGCCTTACTGCAGCGTTTTTTACCGCCGGAGGAGGCCCAGCTGGCAGCAGGTTTTATTTTCGGTCAAACGGAAAACATTACTGAAGAGCTGTTAACTGCTTATCAGCGTTTAGGTTTAGCGCACCTTTTGGCAGTCTCCGGCTTACATGTAGGTTTTGTCACCTCTTTGATCCTGTTTTTGTTTATGCGGCTGGGCAGACCTTTACTGTCATACTCAGCGGCCGCTCTCTTTATTCTGGTTTACGTTTTTTTAACCGGCGGCCAGCCACCGGTTTGGCGGGCGGCACTTACTGCTTTGATAACTCTTGCGGCCAAGCAGTATGGACGGGAAAGTGAGGGTCTGCAGACGCTGTCACTGGCGGCACTGCTGCTGCTTTATTTTCGTCCCCTGTGGCTTTTTAGTCTCTCTTTCCAGTTATCTTTTGCTGCCGCCGCCGGCATTCTGCTGCTGGCGCCGCGTCTGCAGGCCTCTCTTAAATGGTGTCCTCAATTTCTTGCTTCTCCTTTATCAGTCAGTATGGCGGCTCTGCTGGGGGTGCTGCCGCTGCAGGCGGCACACTTTGGCTATTTTTCCTTCTATACCATACCGCTGAACTTGCTCTGCGTACCTGTAGTTGGTTTGGTGGTTATGCTGGGTTTGCTGGGCATTCTTGTCGGTCTGGTCAGTGCGGTACTGGCTGCTCCCATTATTACCATGACTTTACCCCTGCTCTTGTTACTGACTCGCCTGCCGCCTTTTTGTCTGCGTTTACCGGCCGCGGCTCTTTATCTGTCTGCCGTACATCCTCTTTGGTGGTTGCTGTATGGGATGGTGCTCCTGCTGCTGCTGACAAAAGATAAGGTGCGGCTGCAGACCGGTAAGAAGTTGCTGCTTTTGCTGCTGCTGGGCTGTTTGCTTTATGCGGCAAGCCTGCCCTGCACTTTCCCCAGGCAGCTGACGGTTACTTTTCTCGATGTCGGACAAGGTTTGGCTGTACATATCAGTACACCGGCCGGGCAGCATTTGTTAGTAGATGCCGGTGGAGGCAATTTTGCTGCCGGGGAGCAGGTTGTGCTGCCCTATTTAAGGGCTAAAGGTGTATCCAGTTTAGCCGCGGTGATCCTGACGCATCCCCATGATGACCATTATGGCGGTCTGCCGGCAGTCCTGTCAGCTTTGCCGGTTCAGCTTTTTCTGAGTAACGGTGAAGAGGATAATGCCGCAGCATTTTCGGACCTACTGGCTATACTGGAGGAAAGGGACATCGCCTGCAGCAGTGTAAGTGCCGGTTATCGGCTGATTATTGATAATGTGGAGATTAAGGTACTTTCACCACCGGCTCAACGTTTTAGCGGTACTGCCGATGACGTAAATAATAGTTCCCTGGTGCTCAGCCTCAGCTATGGCGATTTTAGCCTGCTGCTAACGGGCGATGCGGAGTCTGCTGCTCTCAACGAGCTGATAAAAAAATACCAGGGCAGACTGAGGGCCGATGTCCTGCAGGTGCCGCATCATGGCAGCCGCAATGCTCTTTCTGCTGCCCTGCTGCGTGCAGCAGCGGCGCGGGCAGCCGTTATCTCAGTCGGCAGCAATCCCTTTGGGCACCCCCATGCTGAAACTCTGCGGCTGCTGGCTGAAAATAAGCTGGCTGTTTACCGCACTGATTTACATGGGGCCATTACTATTGTCAGTGATGGGAAAAAGTGGACAATTGCTGCCTATACTGCGCCCTAGCGATAAAGTCCGCCCCGTCAGGATAATTTCATAGATTAAACAGTCTTGGACATAATAGCGAACAGAAAGGAGCTCATTCTGGAGGGATTTCTGTGCGAGTCTTAATGTTTTCCTGGGAATACCCACCGCGGGTGATAGGAGGTCTGGCGCGTCATGTGGCTGAGTTAAGTATGGCGCTGCAGGCAGAAAATACACAGGTAGATGTAATCACTATTGATGAGGAGGGCACTGCAGCGGAAGCAGAAATCATCCACGGGGTGCGTGTGTGGCGCATACGCCCCTACCACCTTGTGCCCAGGGACTTTATCTCCGGCATTTTACAGTATAATTTAGCGATGCTGGAAAAAACACTGGCTTTAGTCCGGCAGGGTGAAGATTATGACTTAATCCATGCTCATGACTGGCTGGCGGCTTACGCCGCCCGGGCAGTAAAACATGCTTTAAAAAAGCCCCTTGTTGCCACCATTCATGCTACTGAATATGGGCGCAACCGTGGTTTACATACGGAAGAACAACGTTACATCAGTGATGTGGAATGGTGGCTTACCTATGAGGCCTGGCAGGTTATCTGCTGCAGCCATTATATGCGCGCCGAACTGCAGAGAATATTCCACCTGCCTGAGGACAAAATTGCCGTTATTCCCAATGGTGTAGATCCACAGCAGCTGCTGACAGCACCTCTGACAGCGGCAGAGCGGGCACAATATGCTGCTGCTGATGAAAAAATCGTTTTCTTTATTGGCCGTTTAGTGCAGGAAAAAGGTGTACATATCCTGCTGGAAGCGGTGCCCCATGTTTTGGCGGCAGTACCAAAAACAAAGTTTGTGATTGCCGGCAGAGGTCCGGCCTGGGATGCCCTGCACCGCCAAGCCAGGAAAATGGGTATTGAACAGCATTTATATTTTACCGGTTATATTGATGATGCTACACGTAATAAACTATACCAAGCGGCAGCGGCAGCTGTTTTCCCCAGTCTTTACGAACCCTTTGGTATTGTAGCCCTGGAGGCAATGGCAGCTTCAGTACCGGTTGTAGTTTCGGCTACGGGCGGGCTGGCAGATATTGTTGACCATGGTGTTACCGGTTTAAAATGTTATCCGGATAATGCTCTGTCCTTGGCAGAGCAGCTAATTACCATCTTACAGAAGCCGCGTTTTGCCCAACAGCTGGCAGAGCAGGCGCGACAAAAAGTGCACAAGGAGTTTGCCTGGCAGGAAATAGCCAAGCAGACTCGCAGTATATACCTGAAGGTACTGACCGATTATCAGCAGAGCGACTGGCAGACAGCAGCTTGTACACAGCCAGCAAAATGATCTGCCCCAATTGGTACAGTAATTAGCGGCAGTTAAGTTGAGGGGGGAAGTAGATGAAGGCAATTATCATGGCCGGTGGTGAAGGTTCACGTCTGCGGCCGCTGACATGTGACCGGCCTAAACCTATGGTGCCGCTCATCGACCGGCCGCTGATGGAACATATAGTGGCTTTACTGCAGCGGCAGGGTTTAACTGAGATTGGCGTAACCTTACAGTATTTACCGTGGCAGATAAAAAACCATTTTAGAGACGGGCGGGAGTTCGGCGTAGACATGCGCTATTTTATTGAGCATTCGCCCTTAGGCACAGCAGGCAGTGTGAAGAATGCTGCTTCTTTTTTAGATGATACTTTTCTGGTGATCAGTGGTGATGCCCTGACCGATTTTGACCTGCAGCAGGCTATTGAGTTTCATCGGCAAAAGGGTGGACTGGCTACACTGGTATTGACTACAGTGGAAAAACCGCTGGAGTATGGAGTAGTTATCACCAATGCAGACGGGCAGATAACACAGTTTCTGGAAAAACCCGGTTGGGGTGAAGTTTTTAGTGATACCGTTAATACAGGCATTTATATTTTAGAGCCTGAAATACTTAAGTTTATTCCTGCCGCTGCCAAATTCGATTTCTCCCGGGATCTCTTCCCGCTGCTCATGGCAAAAGGTTATCCTTTATATGGTTTTGTCGCGGCTGGCTACTGGTGTGACATCGGCAATTTACAGCAGTACCATCAGGCCCATCTTGACATGCTCTCCGGTAAGGTAGATATCAAGCTGCAGACCCGGGAGACAGCGCCCGGCATTTATGTCGGTGAGGATGTGGTGATTGAACCGGGAGTCCGCCTCGAAGCTCCTGTCTTCATCGGCAGTGGAGCCCGTCTTAGGGAGGGAGCGGTGGTAGCGGACGCATCTGTAATTGGCTCGTATACAGAAGTGGACGCCTATGCTTCTGTTAAACGCAGTCTGATTTGGCGTAACAGCTACCTGGCGCCGCATACGGAAATTCGTGGTGCCATCATTGGTGATTGTGTACAGGTCCGACAGGGCTCTGCGCTGTTTGAAGGTGTGGTTGTAGGAGATCATTCGGTTTTAGAAGAACATTGTACCATTAAACCCCGTGTCAAAATCTGGCCGCATAAACGGATAGCGAGCGGCAGTATAGTTGCGGAAAGCATTGTCTGGGGCACAAAGCCAGTACAAAGTTTATTTGGTAATGACGGTATCACAGGTATTGTCAATTTAGAAATCACACCGGAACTGGTAGCCAAAGTGGCTGCAGCTTATGGTTCCCTTGTGGGTGAAGGCAGCCAGGTAGTAGTAAGCAGCGATGACTGGAAAGCTTCCAGAATGTTAAAAGCGGCGGCGCTGGCGGGACTGCTCTCCGCCGGTGTGCAGGTCTATGATCTGGATGTCTCCGTTACACCTATAACCCGCCAGGCTGTTAAACAGCTGCGGGTTAAAGGCGGTATTCATGTACAGTTGTCACAGGATGTTAACACTAAAACACGACTGCAGTTTTTTGATGACGCCGGTTTACCACTGACTAAAAGTTGGGAACGAAAAATAGAGCAGACCTATTACCGTGAAGATTTTAAACGGATTAAAGGTTTGGCTGTAGGTGAGAGTATTAATTTTGCACAATATGCAGATTCTTACCGTGACAGTTTGCTGCAGAGTCTGGAGCTGTCAGTTTTTGCTAAGCAAAGGCGGAAAATACTATTAGCCTATCCTACGCCTTGGCTGTATACATATCTTCTGCCGGTACTGCAGCATCTAAACTGTGAAGTTATTACTCTCTCTGCTGCCGGAGGAGAGCCGCTCACGCTGCAGATGCTGCAGCAGCAGTTTAGTAATGCAGCTGCGGCAGTACAGCGCCTGCAGGCCGATTTAGGTGTGCTGATGGACGGTAACGCGGAAAAACTGGTACTGTTTACGCCGGCAGGACGGGTTATTACCGATGAGCTGTTTAGGGCGTTAATTGCGATGATTATTTTTCACAGCCGCCGCGGCAGCACCATGGCCGTACCCGTTACTGCGCCGGCAGTAATTGATAAAATAGCTGCCGTGTATCAAGGCAGGGTTATGCGGACTAAAACGGCGCCGCGCTCCTTGATGGAGGCACTGGCTGCTGAGGGCGGCAGTCAAAAATATGATCCCTTCACCCTCAGCTTTGATGCCATTGCCGCCCTTTTAAAAATTCTCGAGTATTTAGCTGCTGAGGAGACAGATTTAACGGCACTGGTTGACAAGATTCCCCCTTTTTATCTGCACCAGTGTGAAGTGGAATGTTCCTGGGAAGCCAAAGGTGCTGTGATGCGTCGTTTGATTGAGGAAACACGAGGGAAGGAAGTAGAATTATTAGATGGGGTGAAAGTAAAACATCCCCAAGGCTGGGCCTTAGTGCTGCCTGACTCTGAAAAACCTGTCTACCGGATTTTTAGTGAAGGTTATAGCGCGGAAGCTGCAGAAGAACTGACAGATTTTTATGTGCAGAGAATAAAACAATATCAAGGCGAGTTGGGCAAATGAAAAATCAGGGCATAGTAATGATGCCCTGATTTTTTTCGCCTATCCGCAGGGATGGCAGCGCCCTTCTTGTGTTGTGCGCTTAGTGTAATGCAGCAGCAGTTTTTACCGTTTGCTGCATGGGTGCATAGATACGGTAATCTAGCTGCGGAAAAAGATTATCCGCTGCTTGCAGTTTGTGCAGCCACTCTGCATCAATTTTGTTGTCATAAAGTTGCTGCCACAGTCGGTTGAAACGCACTAAATGATCGTGGACACGCTGCTGGGCGTACTGCACCATGGTGCCTGTGGTCATAATAAAAGGCCAGTCACTGGCTTGGGCCAACAGCAGTTCACGGGCTAACTGGTTTAAGGCCTCTTCCTGCAGACCGTTGGCGTGAGGAAAATCGGCGGCTGCCTTGGTCATACGGGCGGCAGCCAGATGCAGATGACGATAAATCCAGTCATTGTTCCCGTTTAACCATACTTCATGGTAACCGTTATTGCCCCAGCTGGAGGAGGAAGGTTCTGCTTCCTGCAGCGGTAAAGCAAGACTTAAATATTCAGAAGGGGTAATGGGACGAAAGACAGCTTGCTCGTAATGTATTTTCCTAAACAGATAATCCAGCCATATTGGTCCTTCATACCACCAGTGACCAAAGAGCTCTGCATCATAGGGAGCGACAACAATGGGAGGACGATCAATCTCCCCGGCGGCATACTCGATTTGCCGCTCGCGGTTAAACATAAAATTACCTGCGTGTTCGGCCGCTTTTTTTTCTGCTGCTTCCAGATTATATGGTTCTTTATGGTCCGTTTTGCCGGTGATGCGGAAATACTTAAAACCTGTATGTGTCCGTATACCATCTGGATGAATGTAGGGTCTGACGTAGTCGAGCGGCAAATCGAAACCTATATCACGGTAGAAATCGCGATAGACAAAATCACCGGGGTAACCCTCCGTTTTGCTCCAAACCTGCCTGCTGCATTCTTCATCACGACCGAATGCCGCCACCCCGTGGGGCGTAAGCAGGGGGCTGTAGGTACCGTAGGCAGGACGGGGCTTAGCATAGATAATGCCGTGAGTATCAACAAAGAAGTAATTAATGCCAAGCTCGGCCAAAATACTGTCAATGCTGTCATCGTAGCCGCATTCCGGCAGCCAGATCCCTTTAGGGGGCTGACCAAATAAACGTGTATGTTCTTCCACTGCAGTACAGAGCTGAGCGTATACAGCTTCCGGGTTTGTAGACAAAAGAGGTAAATAGCCATGCGTAGCCGCGCAGGTTATAAGCTCTACCTTACCGCCGGCTGCCAGCTGCCGGAAGGCCTTTATTAAATCGGCCTGATAGGTGATAAAAAATGTCTGATAGGCAGTCTGCAGCCGCTGTCGGTAATGGCGGGCCAAAGGCGAGAAAACGGCGTCATGGGCAGTACGCGCAGTTTCTTTATCGGCTAACTCCAGTAAGGACAATAAATAGCTGCGGTATTTTTCCTGTAAATATTTATCCTGCCACATGGCGGCCAAGGTGGGTGAAATGGAGATAGTCACCCGATAATCAATCTTGTCTTGTTCCAGATTATTAAAGGTTTCGAGTAAGGGTAAATATGTTTCTGTCAATGCTTCAAACAGCCACTTTTCTTCCAAAGAGTAGGGATATTCCGGGTGCCGTACATACGGCAGATGGGCATGCAGAACAAGGGCAAAATAACCTTTAGTCACCATAATTCTCCTTTGCGAGGGGGTCAGCGTCCAGGCTGCTGAACAGCTCATATGATGAATAACCGGACAGACGGCGATAAAAGCGGCGCTGCCAAAAGGCGAACAGGCGCCAGCGCGGGTCAATCACGGAAGAAAGGCTGCTGCGGGGCGTGCTTACTGTATTTGAGGTCAGCATCACCACAAAGGTACCGTCATCAAGCCTGCGTCCTAACTGGGCATAGTAGCTTTGATCGGCATCGTTTACCTCCAAATACCAGTTGTTAGCCTGGTGGTTGACAGCGAAATCCTGTACAGTCCCTGTCATAATGTTTTTTAATTTAATCAGGCTGTGACCCCTGAACCACTGCTCCGGAAACTGTTGTGCGAAACTTTCTTCCAATGCCGGTGTGATTTCCCAGTAAGCAACAAGCTTATGCGGATCCCGGGGCAAAAGTACCAAGCGATCTACACCGTAGCAGTGAGGAAGTGTCCAGCCTGCATTCAACTCATGACGATCCGGTGTATGCATAACTGCCTCCTTACAAGCACAGAATTTTAGGCGCAAAGATTAAACACATGTAGTAGTATTGCCCTTGTCTATTGTTCTTATTTACACTGCCCTTTACCAAGCTGCCATAGTTTGCATATAAATGCCGCGATGCGGCAAGCTATGCTTACAGCGTATAAAGAGCAACAGCGTTTTGCAGGAGGGAGCCAATGTGCGCATTGCGCTTATCTGCCGCAATTTAAGTACTTTTGATACAGATGCTACCCTGCTCCGTCTGGCCGGGGAATTAACGGAAAAAGGTTATGAATGCTGTGTCTTTACTGCAGACAGCGGGCCGGCGGTACAAAAGGAGCGCTTTGATGCAGCCTTTTCCGTTGTTTATAACGGTCAGCTTACACAGGTTGCAGTTACAGAACAAAAGCAGGGGTGGGTGCGGATTTTTACCATTGCTGCCGCCAACGCTTATCTTTTTGCCGCTGCCGTGGCCGGTATGATGCGCCGGCTGCAGCTGCAGGGGGAAAAAATATCATTACTGCATCTTTTCAGTGCGGAGGATGTCTGCACTGCTTTATTATGCCGGCAGTATTTTCGCATTCCTTTTGTTTATTCTGTCCGGGAATTTGGAGAAATAAAACAAAGCAAACAAGATTTTGCCGCTTTAAGCCTCATGCTGCCGCAGAGTGTTTTCACTGTCGGCAGCTATGTTTGCACTGAACAGTTGGCTGCCGCAGAAGCGATGTATGTAATTGATGAAACTGGCAGCCCCGGTTTATGGCGTGAATTTTTCTGCAGCTATACCGGCAAGTATATTGAGGGCAGACCCTTTGTCAATGTGAGCTGCTGGTCACAATGTTCAGTCGCGCCGCGGCAAAAACGGAAAAATGAACTGCTGCAGGAGCTGCAGAGTGATAAGGAGATTGTAGCTGCCTGTGAGCAGCAGCCTGCGTCACCGTCAACATTGTCAGCAGATGTTTTGTTTGTCAGCCTTGATTTGTTAACTAAAGCCGAGCGCTTAAAAGTTCTGCAGGCAGCAGACTATTATTTAGCGGAAACTGTGCAGCCGGAAAAATTGTTAGCAGCCATGGCTGCCGGCTGTATTCCCATAGCTCCCAGAGAAAGCTTTACCCAGACCATCATCCGGGATGAAGAGCAGCAGGCTGCAGAAGCAAACGGGTATTTATACCGGCAGGAGGGTTGGTCAAAAGTTCTGCAGCGGGCCTGTAACGATTTTCGTACAAGACCGGGCTGGCAGCAGCAGCTGCGGCAGCGCAGCATGATGTTAGTCCGGGATAGTTTTAGTATTAAAACGGCAGCCGCACTATACGACAGTATTTATCGTGGTGCTGCACCCGTCAGATTACCATTTATCGTGGAGCAGAGTATGCCGCCCCTCGGGGCCGGCATAAGAGGGGGCGACAATGCAGAAAAACAAAATTAATTTTATTCTGGCCCTGCATAATCATCAACCGGAAGGAAATTTCCCGTATGTTTTTGAGCAAAACTTTCAGACCGCCTATCAGCCTTTTATAGAGCTGCTGGCACAATTTCCTGACATAAAGGTAGTGCAGCACTATTCAGGCATTCTCTGGCGCTGGCTGCGGGAGCATCAGCCAAACTTTATGTTACAGCTGCGCCGGCTGGCAGCCAAAGGGCAGCTGGAATTAATGGGCGGTGCTTTTTATGAGCCAATTCTGGTGATGATTCCCGATGAAGATAAAGTAGGTCAGATAAAAAAAATGAGCAGTTTTCTGCGGGAGCACTTTCAGGTTAATGTTAACGGGGCCTGGTTGCCGGAACGGGTATGGGAACCTCACTTGGTGCGGCCGCTGGCAGAAGCAGGTATCCGTTATACTGTCCTGGATGATATTCTTTTTATGGCCGCCGGTTTAACAGAAGCAGAACTGCTGCGCCCTTACCTGACAGAAGAGGCGGGTAGGCGTTTAGCGGTCTTTCCTATCAATGAAAAACTGCGTTACCTGATTCCTTTTGCTGAACCGGAAGAAACAATTGCCTATTTGGCGGAATTAGCAGCACCGGGTGGGGAGCGCCTGGTAGTTTTGGCTGATGACGGAGAAAAATTCGGCTCCTGGCCGGGCACCTATAAACGAGTTTATAAGCAAAAATGGCTGCAGCGTTTTTTCCAGCTGTTACAAGAAAACAGTGAGTGGCTGCAGGTTACTACCTTTTCCGCATACCTGCAGCAATACGAAGCAGCGGACTTAGTATATCTACCGGCAGGCTCCTACCGGGAGATGATGGAATGGTCCGGTGGCTTGTGGCGTAATTTTCTCGTTCGCTATCCGGAGAGCAATCATCTCCATAAAAAAATGCTGCATGTCCGGGAAAAACTGCGGCGTTTACCGGACAGCCCGCAAAAAAGGGAAGCACAGGAATATTTATGGGCAGGACAATGCAATTGTGCTTACTGGCATGGCGTGTTCGGCGGCCTTTATCTTAACTTTTTGCGTTCTGCCCTGTACGACCGTCTGCTGGCTGCTGAAGATATTGCAGACCGTGCTTTACATGAAAGTAACAGCTGGGTGGAAGTAGAAAGAAAAGACTTTAATTGCGACGGCGCCGAGGAAGTTGTGGTTACCGGGCCGGACCTGGCGTTCATAGCTGCTCCTGCCCAGGGCGGTTGCCTCTTGGAACTTGACTTTAAACCTAAACGCTTTAATTTGTTTGATGTGCTTACCCGCAGGAAAGAGGCCTATCACTGTAATCTCTATGAACAGGCGCAGGGAGTATGCGATAGTGAGGAAGTGAAAACTATTCATCATATTTCCCGGGTGAAAGAAGCAGGACTGGAGCAGCTGTTGATCTATGATCCTTATCGGCGCGCTTCCTGGCGTGACCACTTTTTCCCACAGCAAAGCGATCTTTTGCAGCCGCTTGCTGAAGTGGAAGTAGGTGATTTTGCCAATGGTCGCTATGACCTTCTTGCGGCAGTAGTAGAGGGTGAGGTGGCACAGCTGGAGCTGCTGCGTAGGGGTACAGTACAAATGGCGGGCGAAACCTGGCCAATTTTGGTACATAAGGCAATTTCCTATCAGCCCCGGCAAGGGGAGCTGCTTTACAGTTACCGTTTGCAGAATTTGGGGGCACAAGAGCTGGCGCTCACTTTTGCCGTTGAATTTAACATTAACTTTTTGGCAGGTCAAGCTTCAGACCGCTATTATTTGGTGCCGGGCCGCACGCTGCAAAATCGTCAGCTGAATTCCCACGGCAGAACGGCAAATGTAGATAGTTTTGGTCTGGTTGATGAATGGTTGGGCATTTCCACCATCTTTTATTTTGAACGACCGGCGGTAGTGTGGCGGATGCCCATTGAAACTGTTTCACAGTCAGAAGACGGCATGGAGCGGGTGTATCAGGGTTCTATGATCCTGCCAAGCTGGCAGATTAAGCTGCTGCCCCATACTCCCTGGTTACTTACCTTCACACAAACTGTCTCCGAAGCGGTGCGGGAGGTACCTTCATGAAACCATTATATCTTGCCTTTATCTGGAATCAGCATCAACCTTTCTATCAGGACACAGTTAAAAAAGAATACATTATGCCCTGGGTAAGACTGCATGCCACAAAGGATTACTACCAGATGGCTGCCATTTTGCGCCACCACCCGAAAATACGGCAAACTTTTAATTTGACACCCTCTTTAGTGGCTCAGCTGCAGGACTACCTGCAGGGTGCAGATGATTATTATCTGCGGGTGATGAAGCCTGTTGAAAAATTGACGGAGGCAGAAAAAAGATTTCTGCTGCAGCATTATTTTGATATTCAGTGGGAACGTGTCATTGCCAGGTGGCCGCGTTATCAGGAATTATTGGCAAAACAAGGTTACCGTAAAGAGCCGGCAGCGGTGGAGGAGGCTTTAGCTAACTATAGTGATCAAGACTATCTCGATCTGCAGGTTTGGTTTAACCTGGTATGGATTGATCCCGAAGTGCGGGAAGAGGATGACGAACTACGGGCGCTGCAAACTAAAGGCAGATATTTTACAGAAGAAGATAAAAAGCTTGTTTTAAATAAGCAGTGGGCGTTAATGCGGCAGGTGATACCTTTACACCGGGAATTGGCAGACAGCGGCCAGATTGAAGTGATAACCACGCCCTATTACCATCCCATCATGCCTTTAATAATTGATACACGCAGTGCCCTGCGCGCTTCGCCCGGTTTGCGGCTGCCGCAGACTTTCAGCTATCCTGAAGACGGTGCCGAGCAAATCATGCGCGCCATTAATCAGTACCGCCGTATTTTTGCCCGTTGGCCGCAGGGAGTTTGGCCCCCGGAGCAGGCTGTCAGCAGTGAGACTTTGGCCATGTTTGCGGAATATGGCTTTAGCTGGACAGTAAGCGACGAAGATATTTTAGCCCGTTCCCTGCAGATTGAGTTTTATCGTGACGGTTCCGGTCATGTGCTCAATGCCGATGATTTGTACCGCCCCTACCTGGTGCAGGCCGGTGGCCGGGAAATAACCGTCGTTTTCCGCGATCATCATTTGTCTGATCGCATTGGCTTTGTTTACCACCAGATGAATATTGATCATGCTGTAGCTGATTTTCTGCAGCGGCTCTATAAAATATGGGAGGCAGTCAGCGGCTGTCAGGGGCCGCACCTGGTTACCATTGCTCTGGACGGGGAAAATGCCTGGGAATGGTACAGCAATGATAAAAATGAATTTTTGCATAAGCTGTATAGTCGTTTGTCGCAGGAAGCATGGCTGCAGACTGTGACGGTTGCTGATTTTCTGCGTGCTTATCCGCCCCAGCGTGTTCTGCCTCAAGTGCATACCGGTTCCTGGGTCGATCATAATCTGACCCGCTGGATAGGTAGTGAAAGTAAAAATCATTTATGGCAGCTGTTATTAGAAGCGCGGAGCATGCTGGAAAAAGTCCGGGGCACTGTTTCTGCGGAGCAGCTGCATAAAGCCAGAGAAAATTTGCTCATTGCGGAGGGTAGTGATTATACCTGGTGGGTTGACAGTATGCCCTATTATCTGGCTGCCCCCTTTGAAGCACTTTTCCGTAAACATCTGATTAACGCTTACCGTGAGTGCGAGCAGGCAATACCGCCGTCTCTGCTTATGGCCGGCATCCGGCCGCAGCCCGGAGAAGCGGTTTGGACGGACGATCCCTTGGCAGGTCCGACGACGATGGTGCAGACTACTGACAGCCGTGGGTCAAGCTGACTAAAGCAGGAAACACTCCGGCCGGTGTGGAATAAAACCGTAAAATACTTCAATAGGTGATGGAGATGACAAAACGCCGGTACGAAATAGATGCCCTGCGGCTGCAGCGTGAAATAAAGGCGGGTGAAATACGGCCCGTCTATCTCTTTTATGGTGAGGAAGATTTTTTATTGTCGGAAGCCATTGCCGCGCTGGCTGCTGCCTTACTGGCCGGAGGAACAGAGGACAGCGGCTGCAGTCGTGTGGCAGGTTCAGAATACACACTGGAAGAAATTTTGGACATGGCGGAAACAGTGTCTCTCTTTAGTCAGAGGCGGCTGCTGATTGTGCCGGCTGCTCCATACTTTGCACAAGGCAGCCGCTTAACGAACACAGCAGTCCAGCGGCTGCTGGCTTTTCACCGTCAAAAGGATGCAGATGCTGCCATTATTTTTTGTGGACCGGACAAGTTGTCAGCAGCGAAAGTAGTAAAAGAATTGCTGGCTGACGGAGCAGTATATCATTTTGCGCCCCTGAAGTGGTCGGCCTTAATGGCTTGGCTGCGGGAGCGGGTAGCGGCACAAGGAAAGAAAGCTGCCGCGCCGGTGCTGCAGCTGTTTGTTAACCGTGTGGGGCAGGATTTACGCAGGCTTGCTTCAGAACTGGATAAACTGGTCAGTTATCTGGGGGAACAGGAAACAATAGATGAAGAGAGTATCTTGGCCGTCACTTCCTCCGGAGCCCAGACAAGTATTTTTGCCTTAATTGATGCCGTCGTCTACGGGCAAACAGCCCAGGCGCTGTCTTTGCTCAAAAGACTTCTGGCGCTGCGGGAGCCGCCACTGCTGATTTTAAGTATGCTGACACGACAATTTCGCCTGCTGGGGGAAGCAAAGGAACTGCTGGCTGCAGGAGAAACTAATCTTGCCCGGGCTCTCTCCCTTAAACCATATGCCGCAGAGCAGCTGTTGAAACAGATGGGCTGCATTGATGAGGCACGCCTCAACCGTGCGGTCGAATTATTACTGCGCTGTGACTTGGATATTAAACGGGGACGTATTCAACCGGTATTGGCGTTGGAAACATTAATAATTGCTTTAGGGCTGGACGCGCCTGCATCTTAAAAACGATTTATCCGCTTCCGCCTGTTTTCTGTTCTGAGGAGGCCTAAAGACTAAAATTGGGCGCAAGGCAAGAAACGCACACCGCGCTGCGCGGTGTGCGTGTTTTTTCCCTTGTTTTTAACTGTTGCCACACAAACAAAAAACCCGGTACAGCCGGGCTTCTGTTGCTTATTCTGCTGCTGCCTGAAAGGCTGCAGCTTTGTTGAAATGTTTAGTCAGACGTGATTTTTTACGAGCGGCGGCATTTTTATGAATAACGCCCTTGCTCACGGCTTTATCAAGTGTTTTTATCGCTGTCTGTAATCTGGCAGCGGCCTGCTCTAGATTACCCTCGGCCAGTGTATCTCTAAACCGACGAATAGATGTTTTGACGGTACTTTTGACATGACGATTGCGAGCCGTCCGTTTGGCGGTAACCCTCATACGCTTTACTGCCTGCTTTGTATTGGGCAATGCGTTCACCTCCTTCGAAACTTGCTGCGAGGACACAACAATTTTACCACGGGTTTCTTTAAAATGCAACTGCATGTCAATATGTATAGCAAAAAAACGTTTGGATAAGCTATTAGCAGTTAATAACTGTAAGGGAGGTGAATGCTGTGCTTGGCTTAATTGTCCGTTTTATCGTGTCAGCCATCGTTTTGATGCTGGTAAGTTTTCTGCTGCCTGGTTTTGCCTCTATGGGCTTTACTGTTTCCCTGGTGGCAGCCATTGTCATTGCCCTGCTTGGTTTTATCATCGAAAGCGTGCTTGGTAAATCCATCTCTCCCCAAAACCGTGGTATTGTCGGTTTTCTTACTTCTGCAGTAGTTATTTATCTGGCACAATTTCTCGTCTCCGGCATGGAAGTAACCATTCTTGGCGCAGCCTTGGCTGCCTTGGTAATCGGCGTTATTGATGCCTTTGTGCCGACGGAATTACGCTAGGAGGAGTTTTGTGAGCCTGAAACAGCAAAAGCACAGTATCCGGACTGATTTGGCCATTGAAGCTCACCAAATGCTGGTGGGTGAAGTAGACCGGGAGATTCCCGGGGTACAGGTGGAGACTGAAGAAAAGGAGCGGCTGCGGATTTCCCGTGTCCATATCAGCTCTCCGGAAGCGGAGCAGCGTATGGGCAAACAGCAGGGTAAATATATTACTTTGGAAGCACCGGGACTACGGCAAAAAAATACGGAACTGCAGGATATGGTTTCACGCCAGTTTACTAAGGAACTGTTAAGCATGGTAGAACTGGCAGATAACTCCTCCGTCCTGATAGTAGGACTTGGTAACTGGAATGTTACTCCGGATGCCCTGGGGCCAAGAGTCGTTAAAGACTTATTAGTGACACGACATATTTTAGCCCTGGAACCGGAAACACTGGGCGAAGGATTTCGCGCTGTCAGTGCCATCTCGCCCGGAGTTTTAGGCATAACCGGTGTAGAAACAGGTGAGATCATTCAAGGATTGGTGGAGAAAGTAAGGCCTGATCTGCTAATTGCTGTAGATGCTCTGGCTGCCCGCAGTCTGACTCGCTTACATACGACGATCCAGATAGCTGATACCGGGATTACTCCAGGTTCCGGCGTCGGTAATAAACGGTTGAAGATTTCGCATGAAACCATCGGCATTCCTGTCATTGCTGTGGGGGTGCCGACAGTAGTAGATGCAGTAACTATTGCCGATGATTTAACCAGCCACTTACTAGAGGCCATCATGCGGGAAGCAGGTCCTGAATCTCCTGTATACAAAGTAATCCAGAGTATAGCCGAGGGTGACCGACGTGCCGTAATGTCAGAAGTGCTGGAGCCATATGGCGGCAGACTGATGGTTACGCCAAAGGAAATAGATACACTGGTAGAGGATACAGCCAAATTATTGGCCGGTGGCCTTAATGCAGCCCTGCATCCTGCCATTCAAAGTGCAGATTCAGGTAAATATTTGCATTAAAAAGGGAGTACTGCC
>ERZ773359.866-NODE-866-length-43605-cov-6.214879_pt1 | contig 43605 bp, 41 predicted proteins | sample MGYA00374955_ERZ773359 | MGnify/ENA primary metagenome ERZ773359 (study PRJEB29098, sample SAMN04486028) | biogas fermenter metagenome | study: EMG produced TPA metagenomics assembly of the Biogas fermentation microbial communities from Germany - Plant 4 DNA1...
TACACCGTCTTCCTCCATTTTTTCCAACTCAATAAGGCGCTTAACCCGCGTACGAATAGTTTTAAAGTTGGTAAGCATGCCGCCGAGCCAACGTTGGTTAACATAAAACATGCCGCAACGTTCCGCTTCCAGCTGGATTGATTCTTGCGCTTGTTTTTTGGTGCCGACGAAAAGAATTTTACCACCGTCTCTGACCAAGTCGCGCACAAAATTGTAAGCTTCCTCCATCATGCGGACCGTTTTTTGCAGGTCTATAATATAGATACCATTTCTCTCTGTAAAAATATACGGTTTCATTTTCGGATTCCAGCGACGTGTTTGATGGCCAAAATGTACGCCGGCTTCCAGCAGCTGCTTCATGGTTACGACAGCCATCTCCTGCACCTCCTCTCTGTTTAACCTCCGCTCCCGTCATTTTATTGCAGCACCGCTTGTCCGGCACAACTGCAATAATCAGGAAACGTGTGTATTTTGACACCGTCTTGTAGTATAACACAGTTTGGCGTCAATGGCAACAAAAAACAAAAATTTCCGGTATATTTTAGCGTACTTTAAACTTAATTTTCAAAGGCAAGCGATTAAAGAGGAAAACTTGAAAATTTTGCCCGTCCAGTTCGGTTTTCATAGTTTTTTTCACCATTTCATAGATGCTGTCTCCAAAATCTTCCGCCAATTTTGACGTATCAATGCCGTCTAAAATTGATTCCGTAGTTTTTTGTACATTAGTTTGTAAATTTCTTTCCAACTGCCGCAGCAATTCATCCGGCATGCGGAAAACAAAACCGGCTATTTCCATGCGCGCCGGGAGTTGATTCCGCATCTTTTTTTGCACAATTTGCGGCACTTCTGCTTTTGCTTGTTCCACCACCGTAGGCAATTCCTCTTTTGCCAGAGCGACAAACTGTTCCTGTAAAAGTTTCGCCAACGTTTCACTGTCAAGGGGTACGGTCACACCTTGTGGCCATAAAATACACAGCAAAATAAGGCATACCAGCAACAATGACAGTATACCACTGCTAAAACCTAGGAAAAATGATTTTATATCTAGCGTGCGCGATTTTGTAGGTCCAGGCAAAGTCATCTCTCCAAAAACTTTATTTCAGCAGTATATTATAACGCATTATGAGCTTCTTTATGACAAACAAGCAAGCTACCGCACAATTTATTTAACTGCTGTGTTTACCCAAAAAGAAGACGCCTGACACAAATGGCCAGGCGCCTATTTTTTATTACATATTGACAACTCTACGTTTTTCCAGTTGCTCCAGTAAATAGGGATTTTTTACTTTAATATAGGTTCCTTTCATGCCTAAGGAACGGGATTGAATTACACCGGCACTTTCAAATTTGCGCAACGCATTGACGATCACGGAACGGGTTATGCCAAGTTGATCAGCTATTTTACTGGCTACAAGTATGCCTTCATCGCCTTTAAGTTCAGCAAAAATGTTTTCCACTGCTTCTAATTCAGAATAGGAAAGGGTGCCGATAGCCATTTGCACAATAGCTTTATTCCTAGCTTCTTCTTCAATTTTGTCTGCCCGTGTCCGCAAGATTTCCATGCCGATGACTGTAGCACCATATTCGGCTAAAATCAGGTCTTGCGCGGTAAATTCTTCATTAAAACGAGCTAGAAGTAAAGTTCCTAAACGTTTGCCGCCACCAAGGATGGGAACAATGGTTGTAATTTTATTGGTGAATAGACAATCAGTTTCATCTAAAAAGACACAATTGTTGCGCTTTTGTTTTAAATTAACTTTCGATTCATCCACATTTAAAAGCTGTGCATTGTACTCTGCCGGGAAAGCACCGTTTTTAAGCACCTGATTAACCATTAATTCACATTCAAACTCATCAACTAGTGCATATCCCAAAATTTTTCCGCTTCGTTCAGCAATATAAATGTTAGCATGAATGACACTTTTTAGAACATTAGCAACCTGCGAAAAGTCAACATGCTGACCTGCCGTTTTCTGTAATAATTTATTAATACGGCGTGATTTTTCTAATAATTCTTCTATAGCCATTAGCCATCATCCTCTCTTTTCATAATATTTTACAAAATATACCTACTTAAATCTTTATTTTGTACAATTTTTTCTAATTTATCCCTCACATACTGGGCTGTTATGATTACTTCCTGTCCGGAAATTTCCGGGGCGGCAAAGGATAAATCTTCCAAGACTTTTTCCAAAATGGTATGCAAGCGGCGTGCACCGATATTTTCCATCTCCTGATTTAATGTACAAGCAGTTTTAGCAATTTCTTGGATAGCTTCATCTTCAAATTTGACCGTGACATTTTCTGTCCGTAAAAGTTCTGTATATTGTTTGATTAATGCGTTGGCAGGTTCTGTTAAAATGCGATAAAAATCTTCTTGCGTTAAACTGTCAAGTTCTACGCGGATAGGAAAACGTCCTTGCAATTCCGGAATTAAATCGGAAGGTTTGGCTACATGAAAGGCACCGGCGGCAATAAACAAAATATAGTCAGTTTTCACAGGGCCGTACTTGGTCATCACGGTGCAACCTTCAACAATGGGCAAAATATCACGCTGCACTCCTTCCCGTGAAACATCGGGCCCTCCAGTATAATTTTTGCCGGCTATTTTGTCAATTTCGTCCAAAAAAATAATTCCTGACTGCTCTGCCCGCGTCACAGCTTCCGCATAAACCTCATCCATGTCAATTAATTTTTCCGCCTCTTCCTGCTGCAGTATTTTGCGGGCTTGCTTAACAGGAACTCTGCGAAGTTTTTTCCTGCGAGGAAAAAACTGGCTCATGAGATCTTGGAAATTAAAGCCCATTTCCTCAAAACCTACACCGGGAAAGATTTCCATCATGGGCGGCTTATCATCCACTTCTATTTCCACCAATCGCTCTTCCAGCAAACCGGCCTGCAGCTGTTTTGCCAATTGCTCTTTTGTTTCACTTTCGCTTTTTCTCAATTCTTCCTGCTCATTTTCTTGTAGTCTTTGCTCATCAGTTTTATAGTCGGCACTAAACAATAATGTTAGTGGATTTTGCGCTTTACGTTCTCTTTTAGGCCGTGACAGCAACAGGTCTAGCAAACGTTCATTAGCTAAAGCTTCCGCCTTTTCCGCCACTTCAGCCATCTTTTCCGCCTGTACAATCCGCACGGACGTTTCCACCAAGTCACGGACCATTGTTTCCACGTCGCGGCCCACATATCCCACTTCTGTAAATTTGGTAGCTTCCACCTTGACAAAAGGGGCATTTACCAACTTGGCCAGGCGGCGAGCTATTTCCGTCTTTCCTACACCGGTAGGTCCAATCATAATAATATTTTTCGGATAGACTTCATCGCGCAATTCTTTTCCCAGTAATCTCCTGCGGTATCTATTACGTAAAGCCACGGCAACACACTTTTTGGCTTCTTTTTGTCCCACGATATATTTATCTAATTCAGCTACAACCTGCCTTGGAGTTAGCTCTTCATTTCGCATCATATCGCCTCCGCAACCATTTGATGCTACAATTCTTCCAGCACAATTTGATCATTTGTATAAATACAGATCTCTCCGGCGATCTCTAAAGCAGCCTTTGCAATTTCACCTGCAGTTAAATCAGTGTAGCGAGATAAAGCCCTAGCAGCTGCCAAGGCGTACGCACCACCTGAACCGATGGCGGTTATACCGTCATCCGGCTCTAAAATCTCGCCATTTCCGGAGATGACCAGCAGGTTGTTGGGGTCGCCCACAATCAGCAGAGCCTCCAAACGTCTTAAAATTCTATCGGTACGCCATTCCTTTGCCAATTCTACGGCTGCTCTGCGCAAATTCCCCTGATATTTTTCCAATTGTTCTTCATATTTTTCAAATAATGTCATGGCATCGGCAACGGAGCCTGCAAAGCCTGCCAAGACACGTCCCTGATAAATACGCCGTACTTTTACGGCTTTGTTTTTGATAATTGTTTTATCGCCAAAAGTAACTTGGCCGTCACCGGCCAAGGCACAGTGGCCGTCTTTTAATACAGCTACAATCGTTGTTCCCTGAAACATAGCAGTCTCCTTACGCCCGTGGATGGGCTGAAAGATATATTTCCTTTAAATGGTCCTGAGTAATATGAGTATAGATTTGTGTTGTGGACAGATTCACATGTCCCAACAATTCCTGCACAGAGCGCAGGTCCGCACCGGCATTTAATAAATGGGTAGCGAAACTGTGCCTGATACTGTGGGGGCTGATACCGGTATTTAAGCCTGCCTGCGTGACATATTTGTCCACTAGACGCCGCACACTGCGATCTGAAAGTCTTGTGCCAAACCTGTTTAACCAAAGTGCCTTTTCCGCTTCACCTTGAGGATTTTTACGCAACAGTTGCTTGCGGGCTGTATTTAGATAATGCTGCAAGGCCTGGAGCGCAAAGCGGCCCAAAGGAACCAGCCTTTCTTTTCCCCCTTTACCCATCACAATGAACTGTTTTAAAACAAAATCTATGTCATCGACATTCATGGCTACCAGTTCACTAACCCTAATCCCTGAAGCATACAAAGTTTCAAGGATTGCCAGGTCCCTTACCCCCTGTGGTGTTCCGGTATCAGGAGTTGATAAAAGCTGCAACATTTCTTCCACATAAAGAAATGAAGGCAGCCTTCTACCAACACGTGGGGTTGAAACTGCTAACCAAGTTTTGTCTTTTAACAGTTCTTCCCGATTAAGATAACGCAAAAAAGAACGAATAGCCGACAATTTTCGAGCAATTGTGCGTCGCTCATAACCTTTAGCTTTTAAACAAGATAAATAATGGCGAAGTATACGGTAATCAATTTCGGCCAAAGAACGGTAGTTTTGCTGTGCAAAAAAAGCTATGAACTGCATTAAGTCTGAGGCATAGCTTCTGAGGGTATGGAAGGAAGCCTTTTTTTCTGCTTCTAGATAGAAAATAAAACCGTCAACAACTTCCAACATCCGACGGCAGTCTCCTTTTTCAAAATATTTTAACATAATAAAAGCTCATTATGCAAGTAGGATTTAAAAATACCTGGTAAAGAAAGGTTAAAATAGATTTTCTTTGCTAAATCTCTCTATTGCAGCCAGTGCGCGCTTAGCATACTCCTGTTTACGCTCTTTTTTCGGCACACGTTTATCCAGCGGCGGAAAGAGACCGAAATTAACATTCATGGGCTGAAAATCTTCATGCGGGGTGGTTATATAACGTGCTAGTGCTCCCAGGGCAGTTTCCGGCGGCCAAACAAGGGGAGTTTTACCGGCCGCTAACCGTGCGGCATTAATCCCGGCAATTAACCCCATGCCAGCTGATTCCACATACCCTTCCACTCCTGTCATCTGCCCGGCAAAAAATAAGGCAGGTTCAGTACGGAATTGAAGCGTCGGCTGCAGGAGTGTGGGGGAATTAATGTAAGTATTGCGATGGATCATGCCATAGCGAACAAATTCTGCTTTTTCTAACCCGGGAATCATGCGAAAAACCCTTTTTTGCTCCGGTTGACGCAAACGGGTCTGAAATCCCACCAGGTTGTACAGTGTTCCCGCCGCATTATCTTGCCGCAATTGTACCACGGCAAAGGGCCTTTTACCTGTTTTAGGATCTGTTAATCCCACCGGTTTGAGGGGACCGTAGCGTAAAGTATCATAACCACGGGCTGCCAACACTTCGATGGGCATACATCCTTCAAAAAACCTGTCTTCTTTACTTAAATGGCCATAATGAACTTCGGCCGACAACAGCGCCTCATAAAAACGAGTATACTCTTCCTCATTCATGGGGCAATTGAGATAATCAGCACTGCCTTTACCGTAGCGGGAGGCTTTGAATACACGGCTGTAATCAATGGAGTCCGCCGTCACAATAGGGGCTGCCGCATCATAAAAATAGAGTGCGTCTTGACCGGTTAATTTGGCTATCTCCTTTGCTAAAGCATCCGAAGTTAAAGGACCGGTGGCAATAATAACGGGATTGTTTTTACATTCAGGTATTTCACGAATTTCCTCATTTATGATCCGGATGGAGGGATGCGTCTTAATGGCATTGGTTACCCCGGCGGCAAAAGCTTCCCTATCCACCGCCAAAGCACCACCGGCCGGTACAGCATGCAGATCGGCTTGCTTCATGATCAAGGAATTCAAGCGGCGCATTTCTTCTTTTAAAAGACCGACAGCGTTTTCCACTGAAGCTGCGCGCAAAGAATTGCTGCAAACCAATTCTGCCAGCTTGTCTGTACGGTGGGCAGGTGTCATTTTTTGCGGGCGCATTTCATAAAGCCAGACGGGAAAACCTGCTTGGGCAGCTTGCCATGCTGCTTCGGCCCCTGCCAAGCCTCCGCCCACAACAATAATTCTATTCATTTACTTTCCTCCCCACGGCCGTACGCAAAGCCGTTTTAGTCTTTTTTTGGTCGCTTTCGTCTGCAAGCTCCTTTATTACTTTAGCACATTCTGTATTTGCACACACCAGTTTTTTGCCTTTTTGCACTGTGATATAGCCGCAATGGGGGCATTTTTCTTTTTGCGGCATCTCCCAAGAAGTAAAATCACAGTCAGGATAGCCGCTGCAGCCATAAAATTTACGTCCTTTTTTTGTTCTACGTTCCACCAGCATTTTACCGCATTGGGGACAAGCCACATTCAGTTCTTTAACTACAGGTTTGGCAAAACGGCATTCTGGAAAGCCGGGACAAGCAAGAAATTTCCCGAAACGCCCCATTTTATATACTAAACGACGCCCGCAATGGGGACAAGTTTCATCACTTTCTTCCGGTTCAAGTACAACTTCTTGCATCTGTTCCTCTGCTACCTTTAAGCGGTGGGAGAAACTTTCATAAAAATCGCGAATCACATCTATCCAGTCCAGGTTACCCGCTGCAATTTGATCAAGTTTTTCCTCCATTTGGGCGGTAAAATCAACATCAAAAATATCCGGGAAAAACTCCAAAAGTTGTTCTAAAACAATTTTACCCAATTCCGTGGCGTAAAAAACTTTTTTCTCCCTGGTGACATAGCCACGCGCCTGCAAGGTATTGATAATGGGTGCATATGTACTGGGACGACCAATACCTTTTTCCTCCAACATACGCACCAACATGGCTTCACTGAAGCGAGGCGGAGGCTGGGTAAAATGTTGTTCCGGTTTAAACTCTATGGGCTCCAATTTTTCACCCTGAACCAAAGGCGGCAGCAAACCGCTTTCTTCATTCTCTTCTTCATCCTGCCCTTCAATATATAGACGCATGAAACCATCAAATTTAATCTGTGAGCCGGAAGCACGAAACTCATAAGGACCGGCATGAATTTTTGCCGTCACCGTATCATAGACGGCAGGGCTCATTTGACTGGCGACAAAACGCTCCCAGATCAGCTTATACAAACGTAACTGATCCCGCGTTAAAAACTCCTTTAAATCCTTTGGAGTCCGGATCACAGAGGTGGGACGAATGGCCTCATGGGCCTCCTGCGCACCTTTTTTTGCGGCATAAACAGGGGGTACGTCCGGCACATAAGTTTTACCAAAGGCACTTTCTATATATGCTCTTGCCTCTGACTGGGCACCGGTGGAAATGCGGGTTGCGTCGGTGCGAATATAAGTAATTAAACCCACAACACCCTCTTTACCGATATTTAAACCTTCGTACAACTGCTGTGCAATCAGCATGGTTTTTCTGGTGGTAAAACCAAGCTTACGCGAAGCCTCCTGCTGGAGGCTGCTGGTGGTAAAAGGAGGTGCTGGTTTTCTCTTGCGTTCTTTTTTCGCCACTTCTGCCACAATGAAATCATGCTTTTTAACTGCCTCTAAAATTCCTGCTGTTTCTTCCTGGTTGGCAGGAACTTGCTTTTTCCCGTTTGCCCCGTAATACCGGGCGGTAAACTTGCTGCCGTTGGCTTGGAAAACGGCAGCTAAAGACCAGTATTCCTGGGGAATAAATTTTTCTATTTCTTCTTCCCGTTCCACAATTAAGCGTAAAGCTACAGACTGAACACGTCCGGCCGAAAGTCCTTTTTTTACTTTTTTCCAGAGTAAAGGAGAAATTTTATAGCCGACAAAACGATCAAGAATCCGGCGTGCTTGCTGTGCATTTACCCGGTTCAAGTCAATGGGACGAGGTTTTTTAAAGGCCTCTTTCACTGCGTTTTTGGTAATTTCGTGAAACTCAACCCGGCATGGTTCCTCTTCTTTTATCCCTAAGGCACGGGACAAATGCCAGGAAATAGCTTCCCCTTCCCGATCAGGGTCGGCGGCCAGAAAAACTTTTTTTGCGTTTTTACTGGCTTTTTTCAATTCATTTAAAATTTTGCCCTTGCCCCGTATGGTAATATATTTGGGTTTAAAATTATTTTCAATATCAATACCAAATTGACTTTTGGGCAAATCAATCACATGACCTAACGAGGCAACAACATTATATCTTTTGCCTAAAAACTTTTTAATTGTTTTTGCTTTTGTCGGTGACTCCACAATAACCAAGTAATTTGACATACGGCACCCCCAATAGGCTGCATACTCTATTACCACTACATGAGACAACTTGTTTTTATACACGTAAAAAGAAATTGCCGGGCATTTTTTTGATCATGCCTTTGAGCTCTAACTCTATTAAAACGATGGCTAATTCGGCTGCCGAAAGGCCGCAAGCAGTAACTATTGTATCAAAATGAACAGGTTCATATTCCAGCTTTGCCAAAACAGCCGCTGCTTGTTCAGAAATCTCGCCGGGATCTTCTGCTTTTCTTGCCGGCTGCAGCCCTAATGCTTGCAGAATATCATCTGCATTTTCAGCCACTGCCGCCCCTTCTTTTAGTAATTTGTGACATCCTTTACTATAGGGGCTATTAATACTGCCGGGTACGGCAAAAACATCTCGTCCTTGTTCCAGGGCGCAATCGGCAGTAATTAAAGCACCGCTTTTTTGCGCCGCTTCCACCACCACAACAGCCTGGGAAAGGCCGCTGAGAATACGGTTACGCCGGGGAAAATGTGCCGGTTTGGGCGGTGTTCCCAAAGGAAATTCGCTGACGATGGCTCCGGACTGTACAATTTTTTCGCGCAAGCTTTTATTTTCCGGCGGATAGCAAATATCTAAACCGCAACCTAAAACGGCAACTGTTTGCCCTTGTCCTTTGAGGGCTCCTAAATGGGCGGAGGTGTCAATACCTCTTGCCATGCCGCTGACAATGACCACACCGGCCCGTGCCAGGTCGCCACTGATCTTTTCTGCCGTTGCTTTCCCGTAAGCCGTTGCTTTACGTGAACCGACAACAGCCACGGCAATACTGTTTAGCACCGCCAGCCGGCCACGATAATATAGTACAGGGGGCGGATCATGGATTACTTTTAATAATTCAGGGTAATTTTCATCCTTAAGTGTAAGCACATTTATACCTAGACTTTGACAGCGTTTCAGTTCCCGAAAAGGATCAATATTTTTTCGCTCCGTGATAAAGATGTTTACAACTTTTGGTGGTAGTCCGGCCTCCAGCAAATCATTTTCACTTAAATTAAAAGCAGCTTGTGCATCTCCTTGGCAATAATGCAAGAGCCGTCCGATCCGGCGGGCCCCCAGCACGGAAACACAATTCAGCGCCAACCAATAAGGTAAATCCTTCATCGGCCTAACTCCTTTTGGCTTACCTGCCATAAATTCTCCATTTACCCATTGTTTCCTGCCCTGCTGCCTAATTTCAATGCAAACTCATGATCTTTCTATTTAGTATAGTAAAAAGTAAGCCGGACTTTTGCCCGGCTTAGACTGCGTTAACTTGTATTATAGCATAAAGAATTTGCTCGAACAACCGTTCTCATAAAGATCTTATTGTATATCTTCGTCATTGCGATATTCAATGATGCGGTTTTCCCAAGTGCGAAGCACTACTTTATCCGCTGACGAGGAGACAAGATATTGCGGCAAAAGTGGCGTTTTACCGTATCCGTCCGGTGCATTGACAATATATGTGGGAATCGCTAACCCGGAAGTATATCCCCGTAGTTTTTCCATCAAATAAATACCTTCTTCCACGCGTGTGCGAAAATGGTTGGTGCCTTTGACGGCTTTAGCATGGAAAAGATAATAAGGCCTAATCATGCATTTTAGCAACATTTGATTTAACTTTTTCATTACATGTTCATCATTATTGATACCAGCCAGTAAAACTGCCTGGTTGCCCAGAGCAACCCCTGTGCGGGTAAGCTTACGGGCAGCCTCTTTTACGGCCGGGGTGATTTCCAAGGGGTGATTAAAGTGAGTATTAATATAAAGAGGCCAGTGTTTTTCTAAAACTCGACATAATGCATCTGTGATCCTCATGGGCATAGTCACCAAAGTGCGTGTACCCAAACGTTTAATTTCCACATGGCCGATTTTGTCCAATTCAGTTAACAACCAGTCGAGTAAATCATTATTCAGCATCAAGGCGTCCCCGCCTGTTAATAAAACATCACGAATTTCTTCATTTTTTTTAACATATTCCAATGCTTGTTCAAGCTGCCGGCGGGGTGTGACTCGATCCACTTCCCCGATCAAGCGCCGGCGCTGGCAATGCCGGCAATACATGGCACATTGATTTGTTACTTTTATAATTAAACGATCAGGATAGCGTCTTGTTACTGCGGGGGCAGGGGATGTATATTCCTCTGCCATGGGATCTTCTTTACCATTTTCATCTAAAATTTCTTCCTTTGATGGAATACACATCTTTTTAACGGGACAGCACGAATCATCCGGATCAATTAAGCTCAAATAATAAGGGGATGAAGCCCAACGATATTTTGCTCCCACCTTATCAATAATTGCTGCTTCCTCTTGGGAAAGATGCAATATTTTCACTAAAGTCTCAGACTCGGTAATGCGGTGCTTTAGTTGCCAGTGCCAATCCTGCCATTCATTTTCATCGGCTTGAAAAAATTTTTTAATGGCTGCTTGGCGTTTCTGAATTTCCTCCCACTTACTAAAACCGTCTGGTATTTTTTCGCGTGCCTGTAAATAAGGTTTGATCTGTGATTTTAGTTCTGCAGCACGCTTCAAAGCTATTTCTCTTTTCTCGGCAATACTTTTTTCTTTTTCCTGCCCTACGGGCATGCAACCCCTCCTTTGAAAAATTTTATGCTAACAGTATAACATAAAAATTTTCTCTAGCCAAAAAATGTACCAGGTTTTGGTAGCAACAATTTTCTTTCTATTTCAAGCTACAACAAGACTAATCTGTGATAAATTTAGCATAGGGAGGTGAAATTATGAAAAGCTTATTACTAAGCATGATTTTATTCTTATCCGTTTTTTGCTATGGATGTGAAAATACTACTGCTCGTGGAGATTTGCCGGACATTAACCATGAACCGGTGGAAGCAAATCTGCCAGTGGAAGGAAAAATACCTACTGAAGCTGAGCATGTGCCGCCCGCTGCTGAAACAGAAAATAATTTGGATGATGTGCTGTATTTGCACCCCAATGAATTAGGGCAAGTGATGATCCTGATGTATCATGAAATCGGTGGTGAGGAAGCCACCTGGAGAAGAAGTGTAGAAAATTTTCGTTACGATCTGGAAATACTTTACCAAGAAGGTTATCGCCCTGTTAATCTCATGGATTTAATCTCAGGCAATATTAATCTACCACCGGGCACCACACCTTTTGTTTTAACTTTTGATGACGCTACTTTAGGCCAGTTTCGTTACCTGGAAGATGAAGAGAAAAAAACAGTCCTGGATCCGGACTGTGCAGTTGCCATTTTGCTGGAAATGGCGGAAAAATATGCAGATTTCTCTGTAGCCGGGACTTTTTATATCTATTATCCCATACCCTTCCGGCAACAAGCTTATGTAGAAAAGAAATTGAAAGCATTGGTAGCATGGGGTTTTGAAATTGGCAATCATGCTTATAACCATGAAAATTTAGCGAAAATTTCCCGAGAAGAAGCCATTGCCTCACTGGCAAAAAATGTACAAGCCACATTAAATTATTTGCCTGGTTATCAGGTGAGAAGTTTGGCACTGCCTTATGGGGCACGCCCTAAGGAAGATGAGCATCTTGTTACTGGGACCTGGGACGATGTTACATACAGGCACGAAGCAATTTTACTTGTAGGCGCTAATCCTGCTCCTTCACCCTATGCAAAAAATTTTGATCCCCTGCGTTTGCCGCGTGTACGGGCCGATGGGCAAGAACTGCCGCGGTGGCTCGAGTATTTTCGCCAAAATCCGCATTTACGTTTTCTCAGCGACGGCGACCCGGAAACCATAACTTTTCCTGCAGAATACGCCGATAAATTGTCAGAAATTGCCGCCGGGCACAAAAAGATTCGTACTTATGACCCTGATGACTACTAGCTTTCGCTACTGATGATGGAGCCCCCGTACTGTTTTGTTACTTGCTCTATCAAAGCTTCGTGACCGTCCTCGTCAAGGACAATTAGAAGGTATGCTCCTTTTTGCCCCGACGCCTCGGTGCCAAAAATACCATGGGCTAAATTTGGCATTGAACCCACCATTAAAGCGGAAACACTTAAATTAGGATCAGGAAGATCGGCAGCATATTCCTTTAACGCCACCACAAAAATTTCCCCTTGCAGTCGCTGTTTTGCTGCTTTGGCACCATCAGCCTGCGCAAAATAAGTTAAAAATGTTTTTGCCACTTAACTCCCTCCTTTTGTTCTAGCTTGTCTAGAAAAACAGTTTCCTATGCTCGCAGCATTTGACAAAGCAAGGTAATCTTGTCTTGGATAACTTTATGAGCGCTGATGAACAATAGAAACAAGGAGGTGTTAAGATGGCAAACGGTCGACGCAAGAAAAAACGCCTTGTTCCCGGTGTAGAACAGGCGTTGGAAAAATTTAAAATGGAAATCGCCACTGAATTAGGTATAGCCGGTTCCGCAAATACCTGGGAAACAGCATTGGAGCAATATAAACATGAAATTGCGGCCGAACTAGGTATAGATACTTACATCCGGCAAACAGGATGGCAAAATGTTCCTTCTGCCCTCTGCGGTGCCGTAGGCGGGCGCATTGGCGGTCGGATCGGGGGAAATATGGTTAAACGGATGATTGAAATGGCTGAACAAGAATTGGCCCGCAAAGGCTAAAGTTATTTTAGCATTTTCTCAATAATGGCATCTGCCATCTCCATGCCTTTGGCTGTTCCGCCCAAATCAGGAGTAACAGTTTTCCCTTCTTTGATTACGGCAGCCAGTGCGTTTTCCACCTGGTCAGCGGCGCCTTGCTCCCCTAAAAAACGTAGCATCATCACTGCCGACAAGATTAAGGCCGTGGGGTTAGCAATATCTTGCCCGGCGATTTCAGGTGCACTGCCGTGCACAGGTTCGAAAATAGCTACTTTATCACCGATATTTGCCCCCGGCACAACGCCGAGACCGCCAACCAGGCCGGCGCATAAATCTGAAACGATATCGCCGTACAAGTTTGGTGCCACCAAAACATCATATTCTTCCGGTCTCAGCACCAGCTGCATGCACATATTGTCTACAATGCGATCGTTAAACTCAATTTGCGGATAATCTTTCGCTACTTCTCGGGCTACTTGCAAAAATAAACCATCAGTATATTTCATAATGTTTGCTTTATGCACCGCCGTAACCTTGCGGCGGTTATTTTTTATGGCATATTCAAAAGCAAAACGACAAATCCTTTCAGACCCCTTACGGGTAATGATTTTTATACTTTCGGCCGCATCTTCCCCCACCATATGTTCAATGCCGGCATAAAGATCTTCAGTATTCTCGCGAATCATAACTATGTCCACATTATCAAAACATGTACGTATGCCCGGATATGTACGTGCAGGACGCACATTGGCATAAGTATCAAATTCTTTACGCAGAGTCACGTTAATACTGCGGAATCCGCCTCCAACCGGCGTTGTCAGCGGTCCTTTTAAGGCAATTTTGTTCCTTCTGATGGATTCAAGCACATGCTCCGGTAAAGGTGTTCCGTATTGGGGAATGGCCAGTTCACCGGCCAGGTGTTCTTCCCATTCAATGGGTACACCTGTAGCAGCCAATACCTTTTTGGTCGCTGCAGTAATATCGGGGCCAATACCATCACCAGGTAATAATGTTATTTTATACATTGTTTCCTCCCTCTAACCAAACTTGTCCGCATATGTTAATTATTATAGCAAGCAGAAAGTATACTGTAAATGGCTCTTTACACTATTGTGACTTAGCCAGGTGACATGCGGCAAAATGATCGGCAGAAACCATAAAAAGTGCCGGCGGAAGACGCCTGCAGACTGATGTGGCTTGCGGACATCGAGGGTGAAAACGGCAACCGGTAGGCATGCGGCTGGGATCAACAGGTTCGCCTAAAATTTTGGGTAAACGGCGCTGTGCCGGATCCGGTGAGGGATGTGCCGCCAAAAGCATTTTGGTGTAATAATGGCCCGGGGAGGCAAAAACTTTTTCCACACTACCGGTCTCCACAATTTTTCCGGCATACATGACGGCTACAGAGTTACAAACTTGCCTGACCACGGCAAGATCGTGGGAAATGAGAATATAGGATAGATTTTTTTCCTTACGCAAATTTTTCAGCAAAGCCAACAAACGGGCGCCTGCCGTAACGTCTAAAGAAGAAACCGGCTCATCTAAAATCAACAGGCGTGGCTCCACGATTAGTGTGCGTGCTAAAGCAACCCTTTGCTTTTGTCCACCGCTTAATTCATGGGGAAAGCGCTCAAGTAATGTTTCCGGCAAACCTACAGATTTTAAAACCATCAGGACTCTGTGTTTTCGTTGCCTTCCGTGATATTTTCTCTGGATATGAAGCCCTTCTTCAATTAATTTTTTTACGCGCATCCGTGGATTCAAAGCAGCGGTACTGTTTTGAAAAACATACTGTATGGATGTCAACATTTTTCCTTCAATCTGTTCACCGGCAAAATAAATTTGCCCGCGCTGGGGTTGAAGCAGACCGGCAATTAATTTGCCTAAAGTGCTTTTCCCCGACCCGGATTCACCTACCAAACCCAGGGCTTCGCCTTCAGGTAAAGTCAGCGACACTCCGTCCACGGCGCGAATTTGCTTTTTCCCTGAAGTATAGTGGAATACCACATTTTTTATCTTTAATAATTCATTCATAGCCATCCTCTTTTTCGCCAAAGTTATGCTTTATCCGGAGCCGGTTCAGCCTTAAATTTAGAGAAGATGACATGCTACTTCCCGGCCTTCCCCCAGTAATTTTGGGGTTGGCTCACATTTTAAACAGATAGGACTGCAATGGGGACATCTGGCGGCAAAGATACAGCCGCTTTCCGAAATCCCGGTTTCATTTTCAAACAAAGGGAGCTTTAGCGGCCGGTCTAGCCTTGGCAGAGAAGCCAAAAGAAGCTTTGTATAAGGATGTAAAGGAGATTGCATGATTTGATAGACAGAACCTTTTTCCACAATTGTGCCGCTACTCATCACCAGCACCGTGTCCGCCAATTGGGCTATAACTCCCAAATCATGCGAAATAAGCAATAATGTGGCCCGGTGTTGACGTACATAATCATGTAAAAGTTTTAAAATTTGTGCCTGTACAGTAACATCCAAAGCCGTTGTCGGTTCATCGGCAATTAAAAGTGCCGGTTTACACGCGACAGCAGCTGCCAGCATCACCCGCTGTTGCAATCCCCCGCTTAATTGATGCGGATACTGGCGAATGCGTTGTGCGGCCGGCTGGATACCAAAGGCTGAAAACAGGCCTATTGTTTCCGCCTCGGCTTCCTTTGGCGATAATCCTTTATGCAAAAGTAAAGGTTCTGCCACTTGCTTACCAACAGTTTTTAAGGGATTTAAACAGGTAGCCGGATCTTGAAAAACAATACCGATTTTCCTGCCCCGTAAACCTTGCCACAGGCCAGAGTTTTTGAAAGACAGTTTTTTGCCGTCAAAATACATATAACCTGTGGCTGAGGCTTCAGGCGGTAAAAGCCCGGTCAGTGCCAAAGCCGTCATACTTTTACCGCTGCCGGACTCTCCCACAATACCTAAGATTTGACCTGCCGCTGCGGAAAAAGAAATTTTGCGGACTACTTTCACTGTTAAACCATTTCTGCTAAGAAAAACTTGTAAATCTTTTACTACTAGCAAGTCAAACCCTCCGCGTAGTTCTGGTTAATCCCAGTTGTTTGCGCAATCCTTCCCCCGTAAGATGGAAGGCGAAAACGGTGAGAAAAATAAACAAACCGGGAAACAAAGCATACCACCAAGCATGACGCAAATAAAGCTGGGCGTCGCGTAACATATTCCCCCATGTGGGTGTCGGCGGTTGAATCCCTAAACCGAAATAACTAATGCCGGCTTCAGTCATGACAGCCGCCGGTACACTTAATGTTGCCGCCACCAAAACCGGACCTAAAGCATTGGGCAATAAGTGGTGTAACATAATGCGGAAATGATTGGCCCCCAACATCCTGGCTGACTGGACAAATTCTTTTGTGCGCAGCTGCAGCACTTCTCCGCGTACCAGCCTGGCCACACTGGGCCAACCTGTGCCACCGATAACAAATATTACCAGCCACAAAGCCGGCTCAAAAACTGCCACAAGGGTCAGTACCAGCAGCATGGAGGGAAAAACAAGTACAATATCGGTAAAGCGCATGATGAGGGCATCCAGTAATCCGCCAAAGTAACCGGCGACCAGTCCCAGTAAAAACCCTATACTTACCGACAGGAGCATGGACAAAGTCCCGACAGCTAAAGAAACACGGGCACCGTAAAGTACACGGCTGAAAATATCTCTGCCTAATCTGTCCGTACCGAAAGGATGTTCTATGCTGGGCGGTTGCAGCCACTGTTGTGTGTTGGTGGCAAATGGGTCATGTTTTGCCAATACCGGGGCAAAAAAAGCCAGAGCTGATAAAAAAAGAATGAGGCTAATACCAATGAGAAATTCAAAATTGCCTGGATTTTTATATCTTGCCATGGTTTTCCTCCGCTATGCTTTTACCCTTAAACGCGGATCTACCAACAGGTAAAGGACATCTGCGAAAAAATTAGCTATGGCCACCAGCGATGCAGTGTACAAATTTACCGTCATAATTACCGGATAATCCCTGGCCATGGTTGAGGTGACAATAAACCGGCCTACCCCCGGCCAGGCAAAAACTTGTTCCGCCATCATGGCGCCTGTAAATAACATGGGCAAAGAAAGGGTGGCTATAGTAATAATAGGTATGGCACTGTTGGGCAAAACATGTAAGATCATTACCTGCCTGTCTGTTAGTCCCCGGGCTTTAGCGGCACGCACAAAATCCAAATTAAGCACATTTAAAACGGCACTGCGCACATGGCGTACATAGTAGGCAAAATTATGAAAAATCATTACCGTTAAAGGCAGTACCATGTGCTGGATGATATCCCAGAAGCTCCCGTCACCCGGAGTCCGCATTCCTACGGCGGAAAAAAGAGGAAAGCGATAAGTAAAGAGAATTATCAGGACTATGCCAAACCAATAACTGGGCACAGATATGCCTGCCAGGGAAAAAATTTGTACTAGCCGCTCAGCCCAAGAGTTTTGCTTTCTTGCCACATAAATCCCCACGATGATAGCCAACAGCAAGCCCAGCACAAAGGCGGGAACCGTTAAAAGTAGGGTTGATGGTAAACGTTCCAAAATTAACTCCGTAACCGGCCGGTTATACAGCAACGATTGGCCGAAATCACCACGCAGCATTCTGCTCAACCAGGAAATATATTGTGCCGGTAACGGCTGGTCTAGATTTCTCAATTGCAGCCACCTTTCCACGGCAGTGGGATCCAGGCGTAGTTCCGGATTTGCCTGCAAAGGATGTCCAGGTGCCAGGTGCATGGTTAAAAAGGTAGCTATGGAAACACCGAATAAAACAAGCAAGGTTTGCGTAAATCTCCGCACCAGTTGAAAAATCACATATTTTCCTCCTCGGCTTTTAGCGTCCATTCATGCACATTAAAGAAAACCGACTCAGGGTGGGGACGGAAGTTTTCTACAGCGGCGCTCACTGCATGAATGGCCTGACGGGAATAAAGCCAGATGGCCGGAATATCGGCCACAATTTTTTTCTGTGCCTGGCGATAAAGAGTTGCCCTCTCTTCTTGAGTGGTTGCTTTGATTGCTTGCTCCAATAAAATGTCAACTTCCTCGTTTTTATAACCTAAAGCATTCCCTAGACTTTCAGAATGCCAATGGTAAGTCAAGTCAGGGTCTGCCTCCACTCCCCGGCCTAAAATAGCCAGTTCATAATCCCCTTCATTGATGGCAGCCAGGAATGCTTCCCATTCCAAAAGCGACAATTGTATATCAATACCTATTTTTGCCGCCTGTTCTTTTAACAGGAGGGCAACGTTTTCACGCACAAGGTTGCCGGCGTTAAAAACCAGGTTTAATTGCAAGTTCTTATACCCCGCTGCCACTAGAAGCTCCCTTGCCGCCGCCAAATCAACAGCTTCAGTATGAAGCGAGCGGTCGTAAGCAAAATGCAGTGGTAAAAGAGGACCGTAAAGGGGATCCGCAAAACCTAACAGTACATTATTTACAATTTCGCGCCTATCCACCAGTGTGGCCAAGGCTTGCCGCACACGCCTGTCCTGTAGCGGTGAATCTTTTTTCGTATTAATGGCAATATAGTCGTAAACAAGGCGCGGATTGGTATAGATTTTTATTTGCGGATCGGCCTGCAGCCGGCTTACGTCTTCAACTTTTACCGCTGTGGGAATAAGATCCAATTTACCGGCCAAAAGTTCTATGACTTGTGTTTCCACATTGGGGACAAACCGGTAATAAATATGCTCAATCTTGGGTTTGCCTAAAAAAAAGTTGGGATTGGCCTTAACATGTACATATTCGTCCGTATCCCATGCCGCCAAAAGATATGGTCCTGAACTAACCGGCAGTTTAAATGAATATTCATGTGCTTCCAGCCGCCTCACTTCCACTGAACTTAAAAGATGAGCCGGTAAAAGCGGAAAGGTTAAAAAGGACAAAAATGGTGCATAAGGTTCTTTTAAGGTTATAGAAAATGTCTTCTCATCGAGCACCTTTATCCCTGCGATAAAACCGTCGGCAAAAAGAGATTGATGGTTTTGTTTATATTCTTGTGCTCCGGCCACATATTGCAGGGGCAAAAACAGCCAACCTGTATAATCAGGGTGACAGATTACACGCATGGTGAAAGCTGCATCTTCAGCCGTAATGGGCAACCCATCCGTCCAATATGCATTTTCATGTAAAGTAAAAATATAAGTAAGATTGTCCTCCAAAACTTCCCAGGAAGACACCAAATGAGGCTGTGGGGCTAAAGTATCAGGGTCGGTAACTAAAAGTGTGGCGTGCAAGAGGGATGCCACTTCCGCCGAAGCGCTATCACGCAAAAAAAGCGGATTCAATGTTATAGGACCGGCCATGGCTGCCACATGCAATTCAGTTTCTTGTCCGGTAGCATGCTCTTTATGTCCATGGCAACCGCTTAAAAACAAAAGCACAAGACTTAAAGCCGCCAGTAGCATTCGCCGCATCTGGAACCACCTCCCTTTCCTGGCAAAGCAACAATTAAAGCACTGTTTAAAAATAATATATGTACAAGTTCTGCTAAAAAGAACACAGGCGGTTCAAGCACCGCCTGTAGCGATGATAAAACTGCATTTTAAAAGCGATAATTTTCCCTTTAATGTTAAAATGGTTAGGTTAATTTAGCTGAAAACATGTTTCAGACCCAGGAGCATTAAAACCACTCCGGCCACGAAAGTGGCGTTTCCCTCTTTAAATTTTTGCGCATATTGTTTTCCGAAAACCAAGCCGGCGGAAAGAAAAATAAGTTTAGTAATGCCTACTGTCAAGGAAACGGCAAGCGGTGAAAAACCCATCATGGCTGCACTAAAACCTGTACCAAAGGCATCAAGGGCAAGCGCCACACCTAAAATAACTGCTTCCCGTGCGTTAATTTCACCGGAGCGATCAAAATCGGCCTTTTCCGGCTCCCGTAAAATAGCTGCTAATAAAGCCAAGCCGGTTTTTTTGGGCATTTCTGGAGTAGGTTTTTCCTTTTTGCAAAAAAAAGCCTGCTTGATGAGATAAAAACCCACAAGCATTAACATTATTCCGCCAAAATATGAGGCCGGCCCTTCACCAAAAACATCTGCCACACGGCTGCCTACCTGCATGGAGATAAAAATTGAAAGTGCAGACGATAAACAAATAATGAAAAGTGAAGGCAGCGGAATATGTACTTTGCGTAGTCCATAAGAAAAACCGACGCCAAAGCCGTCAACAGATACTGCCATACACAACAAGATGACAGAAATAATTGGCAATTTACTCCCTCCCATCTGCGACTAATTTCATAGTATGGCGTCACTGGCAAATGGTGCTTAGACTTCTTTTCCGGGGCAAAAAAAAAACGTGATGTTTGCAACACCACGTTATTTTTGTCAAAATCAGCTTTTATTTATTTTTGGCAAGAGGGACAGAAGTAGGTACCTCTGCCGGCCACCACTGTGCGGTGAATCTTTTGCCCGCACCGGAGGCAGGGTTTATCGTTTTGCTTATAAACCTGTAAATGATTTTGAAATGCTCCACGGCCGCCGGCTGCATCACGGTAATCACTCATGGTGGTTCCCCGCCAGTAAATAGCTTCGTTTAGCACTTCACAAATACTTTGGTATAATTTTTTACATTCCTCTAGATTTAAAGTTGAAGCCGGACGGTCGGGGCGGATACCTGCCCGGTATAAAGCTTCATCGGCATAGATATTGCCAAGCCCGGCAATAACCTCCTGCTTAAGCAGCAGTGCTTTAATGCTGGTTTTACGCCTTTTTGCTTGCGCAAAGAGATAATCTGCGTTAAATTCAGGAGAAAAAGGTTCAGGTCCCAAGGTGGAAAGTCCTTTAATTTGTCCAAGGGCGTGAGCGGGCAGCCAGTAAATTGTGCCAAATTTACGCACATCGTGAAAGACTAAAGCAGTGCCATCGCGAAAATGAAAAACCATATGGGTATGTTTATCGGGGGAATAATTATGCTCACAAAATAATAGCTGTCCCGTCATGCGCAAGTGAATGACAAGAACTGTGTCATCATGTAAGTGAATCAGCAAATATTTGCCGCGCCGGTTTATAGTTGTGATTTTACGGCCGGGCAATTCCTGCTGCAGGCGGGTGGCAGTGGGAATTTTTATAGAGCCAGAATAATATATCTCTACCTCGGCAAAAATGCGGCCGCCCAGTAAAGCTGCCAAATCCCTGCGTATAGTTTCCACTTCAGGTAGTTCAGGCATTGTTGTCACTCTTTCTCTTTACATGTCTTTTAGTGGTTGCTTTTGTGCCCAGTTGGGTCCTACTTTTACATCTACCGTCAGCGGCACTGCCAGTTCAATGGCTCCTTCCATTTCCCTACGCACCATTTTAGCAATTTCCGGCAAAATACTTTCTTCCACTTCAAAAACCAATTCGTCATGCACCTGCAAAATCATTTTTGCCTGTTCTCCATAAGGTTTTAAGCTTTCACTTATTTTCAGCATGGCCAGCTTAATAATATCGGCGGCAGAGCCTTGAATGGGCGTATTCATGGCTGTGCGTTCAGCAAAAGTGCGCTGGTTATAATTGCGTGCATTGATGCCGGGTAAATAGCGCCGGCGATTACAAATGGTAGTAACATAGCCTTTTTCCCTGGCTTCCGCTACAATGCGTTTTCTATATTGTTCCACACCGGAAAGCCGTTCAAAATAGCGTTTAATATAACTTTTGGCTTCCTGCCGCGTAATTCCCAGTTGGCGTGAAAGACCATAATCGCTAATGCCATAAATAATACCAAAGTTTACCGCCTTTGCCCGTTCGCGCAATTCTTTGGTCACTTGCGATGGCTCAATGCCAAAAACTTCAGCCGCCGTCCTGGTATGAATATCTTCATTTTTCCGGAAAGCATCAATTAAAACTTTATCCTGTGATACATGTGCCAATACTTTTAATTCAATTTGTGAATAATCGGCGGATAAAAGCAATTGTGTTGGTTTTGACGGCATAAACGCTTTTCTGATCCGCCGGCCTTCTTCCAGGCGAATAGGTATATTCTGCAGGTTAGGGTCGGAACTAGAGAGACGGCCGGTGGCGGTAACGGTCTGGTGAAAAGTAGTATGGATGCGTCCTGTTTGCGGATTAATCAGTTTCGCCATGCCTTCCAAATAAGTGCCTAATAATTTTACCAAAGTACGATACTGCAAAATATCAGCCACAATTTCATGATAAGGAGCCAGTTCCTCCAAAACTTGGGCATCTGTGGAGTAACCTGTTTTTGTTTTTTTAATGACAGGCAAACCAAGTTTTTCAAACAGGATATAGGAGAGCTGTTTGGGTGAATTCAAATTAAAGCGCTCACCGGCCACTTTATATATCCGCTCTTCCAGTTTGGCGATTCGCCCTTGGAATTCTTGACGCAACTGGTTTAAAGTTTCTTTATCTACATAAACACCTGTACGTTCCATTTGCGCCAACACTAGTGTCAAAGGCAGCTCTAAGTCATAATAAAGCCGGGTAAGATTATATTCTTCCAGTTTATCCCTTAATATTTGATATAAATCAAACAAGGTGCGTGCTGCAGCGCAGGCGTACGCCTGTACCAGGGCAAGATCTTTATCTTTTTTGCCGGGAACAGGCAGTCGGCGTTGTAAGTATTTTTGTGCCAGTTTAGACGGTGGATAACCGTTTTCCAGGGGATCAAGCAAATACGCCGCCAAAGTGGCATCAAAAAAAGACCCGGACAGTTCCCTGCCTGTTAGCTGCCAGCAGAGATTGCTCCAGACTTTAGCATCATAAAGCAAAAGCTCACAGGAACCAGCCAAAAAAGTTGTGAAAGCACGGGCGGCATCACTGTTATCATGAAAATTAAGATAATAAGTTTCCTTTTCCGTGGCTATGGCCAAGCCGGAAAGGCTGTCCTGCCAACCGGCTTCAACCGGGACAGGCATCACTGCCAAGCGTGTAGCAGCTGGAAGTGACCTGCTAAACTCTTCCCATTGGGCAAGGGAAATTATCGCAAAACTTTCTTTTTCCGCTGTGGCAGCTTTATTTTCCACCGCGGGCAGTTTTTCCAACAGACTGGAAAACTCCAATTGCTGAAAAAGCCGGCGCAGCTCTGCATATTGCGGCTCACGGCGCTGAAAATCTTCCGCTTTAAAATTCAATGGTACATCTTTGAGAATAGTTGCCAGCCACCGGCTTAAAAAAGCCTGCTGGCGGTATGTTTCCAAGTTTTCCCGCAGTTTGCCTTTAATTTCATCTAAATGCTCATAGATTCCCTCCAGGGAACCGTATGCAGTTAGTAATTTGATTGCCGTTTTTTCACCGATCCCGGGAACACCGGGAATATTGTCGGAGGGATCACCTTTTAAAGCTTTATAATCAATATATTGCTTGGCAGACAAGCCATAGCGCTCCTGTAACTTATCCTCGTTATATCTTTCCACCTGCGTAATGCCGCGGCGTGTGTAAATAATCTCACAGGGTAAATCCACCAGCTGAAAAATATCGGCATCTCCGCTGACAATGACCGGAACCAACTCTTTTTGTAGAGCTTTGGTTGCCAAGGTACCAATAATATCATCCGCCTCATATTTGTCTATTTCCACTACCGGTATCTGCAGGGCCTGCAAAAGCCGGTGCACATAGTCAATTTGCTCAACCAATTCAGGCGGTGTCTTTTCCCTTTTACCTTTATAAGCACTAAATTTCTCGTGGCGAAAAGTTTCCCTGCTTTTATCAAAAGCCACGGCAATATAGCCGGGAGCTTCATCTTCCAAGAGCCTGAAGAGCATCATGGTGAAACCGTAGACAGCGTTGGTATACAGGCCCTGTTTTGTTTGTAATAGCGGCAAAGCAAAAAAAGCGCGATAAAGCAAACTGCTGCCGTCTAAAATGAGAAACTTATTATTTTTCACGGCAACGCTTCCTTTCTATCTTTAATCGCCAAAGTAAGACCACTAAGACCGGAATGCCAATTACATTTAACCAAATCCGCCAAACAGGTTGCTTGAAACGGTAAGCGGTATCTTCAGTAGCTTCATTTGCCTTTGCCGCTGTAATTTGGGGCGGAAAAGCATCTTGCACGGCGGCATTTTCCTCGGCCTGATTTCTTTCCGGGGAACTTACTTCCTCATTACCTGCAACTCTTTGGAGATTATTTGCGCTTTCCGCTACTAGCACATCTTCACTGCCCATCAGAACCATTTCTTGTGGTGACGCCAAATTTCGTTCCGGCCCTAGAAGCGGCAGCACATTTCCAAACACAAGTAACAAAAAGATAGCAGCCGCTGCAGTTGCTTGCAGGAACACCCGTTTAGGCCGGACAACCTTTTTGGTTTCGGCTTCACCTTGCAAGATGCGTAAAACATTTTGCCGCACTTCTGCCGGCGGTTGCAGTTCTTTTGCCTGCTGCAACCAAGCAATGGCAGCTTTCAACTCATCCACTTCACGTTGACAGCGGGCACATTGAGCAAGATGGGCTTCAAAGGCTTTTTGTCTTTCTGTAGTGAGGATGCCATCTATATATTCACACATGTATTGTCTGCTTTGTTCACAGTTCATACTCCGCCCCCCTTTTCTCCTTTAGATGTAAACTCTGCCCTTTTTGTTCCTCCCTTTGTCGATATAGATCCCGCAGGCGAGAGCGCGCCCGGCTGAGGCGTGATTTTATTGTGCCCAAACTTACCTGAAAAGTCTCAGCCATTTCTTCATAGCTAAAGCCCTGCAGGTCACGCATGACAATGATGGCACGTTGCTTGGGGGGAAGCTTTTGCAAAAGCTCTTGAATTTCTTTTTGCAGTTCGTGCTCTAAAGTGATTTGGAGGGGATCCGGTTCATTACCGGCAAATTCAAGCTGAATTTCACCGTCTGCAGTGGAAAGCGGATTATCCAAAGAAAAAATCTGCGGCTTCCTTTGGCGTTTACGTCGTTCATCCAGGCAAGTATTGGTTGCAATGCGAAACAACCAGGTAGAAAAACTTGACTGTCCTTGGAAAGAAGGCAGCGCCCGGAATGCCTTTAAAAATGATTCTTGCGTTAAATCTGCCGCATCTTCTTTGTTGCCGGTCATGCGATAGCAAAGTGTATAGACTTTTTTTTCATAGCGTTGCATTAAAAGGTCGTAAGCTTCCAGATCTCCTTTTTGACAGTGGCTGACCAGTAATTTTTCCTGATCAGACATGACGCTCACCTTCTTTCTTGCGGCAGCTACGAAATTTTACGCAAAAGATCTGCCATTTCCAGAGCACTAACTGCGGCATCCCAACCTTTATTGCCGGCTTTTGTTCCTGCCCGTTCAATGGCTTGTTCAATTGTATCGGTGGTAATGACGCCGAAAATTACCGGCACCAAACTGTCTAAACTAACTTTGGCTATCCCTTTGGCAACTTCGCCGGCCACAAGATCAAAATGCGGCGTTGCTCCGCGAATAACTGCCCCCAAGCAGATTATCGCGTCATAGCGTCCGCTTACGGCCAGTTTTTTTGCCACCAAAGGAATTTCAAATGCCCCGGGTACCCAGGCCAAGTCAATATTTTCCTCTGCTACGCCGTGACGCTTTAAAGCATCCAAACAACCGCTGAGCAGTTTGTTGGTAATAAATTCATTAAACCTGCCCACAACAACGGCAAATTTATAATTACGTCCGAGCAATTGCCCTTCATATACTTTCTGCATGGTTACCTCCTCAACATTTTATGGCTTTATTGTTAATCTTAGTGGGCCAGTAAATGACCTAATTTATGTTTTTTTGTTAAAAGGTAAGCTTTATTATCTGTAGACGGTTCTATTTCCAATGGAATTCGTTCTACAATGGCAAGCCCATACCCTTCTAAACCTTTAATTTTACGTGGATTATTTGTCATCAGACGTATATTACGCACCCCTAAATCCACGAGAATTTGTGCTCCCAGACCATAATCCCGTAAGTCAGCCGGAAAACCTAAGGCCTCATTGGCTTCCACAGTATCCTTACCTTGATCCTGCAAAGCATAAGCTTTAATTTTATTTATAAGCCCAATGCCGCGTCCTTCTTGACGCATATAAACTAAAACTCCCTTGCCTGCTTTTTCAAGCTGCTGTAAAGCTGCAGCCAATTGTTGTCCGCAATCACAGCGTTTTGAACCAAAAACATCCCCTGTCATGCATTCCGAATGGACACGGACAAGCACCGGTTCGGTACCAGCCACCTCGCCTTTAACCAGAGCCAGATGCTCTCTACCATCCACATTGTTTTCATAGGCAATGATTTTAAATTTACCATAAATTGTAGGCAAATCAGCTTCTGCCACCCGAAAAATTAATTTGTCATTTTTCATTCTGTACCTGATTAAATCAGCAATGGTGATAATTTTTAATTTGTGTTTCTTTACAAATTCCATTAGCTGGGGAACCCTGGCCATGGTACCGTCTTCATTCATAATTTCGCAAATGACACCGGCCGGATATAAACCGGCCAAAACGGCCAGATCTACCGCTGCTTCTGTATGCCCGGCGCGCCTTAACACACCGCCTGCCGCCGCGCGCAAAGGGAAAATATGACCGGGGCGGCGCAAATCGGAAGGCTTTGTGGCCGGATTAATAAGTGCCCGGACAGTGCAGCAGCGTTCCGCTGCCGAAATACCGGTGGTACAGCTTTTGGCATCAACGGAAACTGTAAACGCAGTGGCATGACGATCAGTATTATTTGCCACCATTTGTGGTAAATCCAGCTCTTCGACCCTCTTGGCCGTAAGTGGTACACAGATTAATCCTCGCCCGTATTTGGCCATGAAATTAATGGCTTCGGGCGTAACCTTTTCCGCCGCCATGACTAGATCGCCTTCGTTTTCTCGATCCTCACTGTCAACCACAACAATCATTTTGCCTCTCTTTAAATCTTCTATGGCTTCTTCAATGGTATTAAAATTCATTTTCTCACCTACCTTTGGCTGTTGTTTGCCAAACAGTGCTTTTGTTGCGCAGGGTTTTTAGAGAAAACCATAATTACTTAACATCTCCAGCGTAACCTCACCTGTATTTTCAGCTTCTCTTTGTCCTGCGAGTAAACGGGCTACATATTTGCCAATCAGATCATTTTCCAGGTTCACCAGATCATTGACTTTTCTTTTACCTAGAGTTGTTTGTGCCGCTGTATGGGGAATGACGGAAACGGTAAAAGTATCTTGCTCCAATGTGGCTACAGTAAGAGAAATGCCGTCAACAGCGATACTGCCTTTGGGAATAATGTACTGCATCACGGCAGGCGGTGCAGCAATGCGAAAAATGATGGCATTGCTTTCTTGGTATTTAGCCGTGATTTTTCCCACAGCATCAATATGGCCACTCACCAAATGTCCGCCAAGCCGTCCACCCAACATTAAAGCCGGTTCCAAATTAACAGGATCACCCGGTTTCAGTTGCCCTAGATTTGTGCGCCTTAATGTTTCCGGCATCATGTCCACGGTAAAGTGGTGACGAGAAAAATCCACCACTGTTAAACAAACGCCGTTTACGGCTATACTGTCTCCCAGATTTACATCGGCTAAAATTTTTTTTGCACGTACGCTCAATTTGGCGGCATCCTGCTGCACCTGGAGATTTTGCACTATGCCCAGCTCTTGAATAATTCCGGTAAAAATTGTCTTCACTCCTTTCTAACCTTTTGGGTACTGTACATATCCGGTGACCAAAATGTCATGCTCAAAAAAATCATATTTTACTCCAGACAATTGCCATGCTTCATTCACAGCAGCCACACCTTGCCCGCCCACGGGCGTGGGAGCCTCCTTACCGCCAAAAATTTTGGGAGCAATAAAAAAGTGGACTTTATCAACCAAACCGGCGGCCAAAAGTGCATAATTTAACGCACTTCCCCCCTCCACCAGGACGGAAATAATTTCTCTTTGCCCTAAAGTAAGCATCATTTCCCTTAAAGGCACTTTCCCGTCAGCAGTGGGTGATAAAGAAATTATTTCCACACCTTTTTGCCGCAAGGCTTCTATTTTTTCCCGGGGAGCCGCTTTGGTGGTGACCAAAAGAGTTTTTTCCGGATTTTCGCAGACAACATGGGCAGAGAGGGGAATTTTGGCGGTGCTGTCAACAATGACACGCAGGGGGTCCTTTCCCCCTTCGGGTAGGCGTGTATTTAATCTGGGGTTATCGGTCAAAACTGTACCGATGCCAACCATAATGGCATCGTATTCATGGCGCAAACTGTGTCCAAAGCGGCGTGAAGCGGCACCGGTGATCCAACGGGATGCTTTTGTGCGTGTGGCAATTTTTCCATCCAGTGTCATGGCTGCTTTGATAACAGTAAAAGGGAATTTAGTGGTTATATACTTGATAAAAGCTTCATTAAGATCTCGTGCTTCCTGTTCCAAAACACCGCACTTAACTTCCAAGCCCGCTGCTTTTAATTGTTGTATGCCTTTACCGTTAACAAGGGGATTAGGATCAGTCATGGCCACAACTACTCTTTTGATGCCGGCAGCAATAATTTTCTCTGTGCAGGGCAAAGTTCTACCCGTATGGGCACATGGCTCCAGTGTGACGTATAATGTGGCTCCTTTCGCCTCCTTTCCCGCCTGCTGCAGGGCAATTATTTCTGCGTGGGCAGTGCCGGCCCTTTGATGAAAGCCGGAGCCGACAATTTTATTGTTTTTCATAATCACTGCCCCCACCATGGGATTAGGGCTGGTATACCCCCTTGCCTTTTGCGCCAAATCCAGGGCTATTTGCATAAAATATTTGTCTTTTTCCATGAACTTTTCACCTCAAAGCAAAAACCCCGGGAAAAATCCCAGGGTCAACAAAAATTTTAATTTCCTTCTCCCATCCAGACTATACTGTCGGCTCTGGAATTTCACCAGATCTGCCTTACGGCTCGCGGGCTTTACCGCCGGTTCGGAATTGAAGAAAATCTTCTCACCGTACCCTGAAGGAATTTTTCCTTTAAGACTATATAAAATTTTGTCAAGTAATTATTTTCTGGCCAGCAACATTTTCATTGCCTCTTTGACGTCATCTTGCCCAAAAACGGCAGTACCCGCCACCAGCACAGTGGCACCCGCCTCCCTTACTAAAGGTGCCGTTTCGGCATTTATGCCACCGTCTACCTGAATCTCTAAAGATTTATTGCCTATCATTTCCTTCAGCTTGCGAATTTTGGGTAGCACGGCCGGAATAAACTCCTGCCCACCAAACCCGGGATTGACGCTCATAATGAGCACTAAATCCAGATCATCAAGTACATACTCCAGTACTGATAACGGCGTTGCCGGGTTTAGGGCCACACCGGCTTTCACGCCCAAAGCACGAATCTGCTGCAAAACCCTGTGCAAATGCGTACACGCTTCCGCCGATACAGTCAACAAATCGGCACCTGCTTGTGCAAAAACCTCGAGATAACGTTCGGGCTTTTCAATCATAAGATGGACATCAAAAAAAAGTGATGTATGTTTGCGTAGTGCTTGGACAATCTGCGGTCCCATGGTTAAATTAGGCACAAAATGGCCGTCCATCACATCAAAATGTAGCCAGTGCGCTCCGGCGGCTTCCACTTTTTTCACTTCTTCCCCCAGCCTTGCGAAATCGGCTGCAAGCAATGACGGTGCAATCTTCAACATTAATACTCTCGCTCCTGTTGTTTCACTTCATTGAGAAAATATAAATAATGCTCATAACGTGAAGCCAAAATTTCCCCCTGCTGCACGGCAGCTTTAACGCCGCAATCCGGTTCTTTAAGGTGCTGGCAGGTGTTAAAGCGGCATTTTTCCGCAAAGGGAAAAAAGTCGGGAAAATAATACGGTAGTTGTTGGCTTGTGACTTCAGTAAGCTCCAGCTGGCTAAAACCTGGAGTATCGGCCACAAATCCTTCAGCTTCCAGAGGAATCAATTCCACATGTCTGGTGGTATGACGGCCTCTTTTGCTTTTAGTAGAAACAGTGCCGGTTTTTAAATTAATCCCGGGTTTTATGCAATTAAGTAAAGAAGATTTCCCGGCTCCAGAGGGTCCGGCAAAAACAGAAACACGGTCATTCAACTCTTTGCGCAAATCTTCAATTCCCTGCCCAAGTTTGGCACTGGTAAAAATAATTTTATACCCGGTATTTTCATAATAGGTTACCAACTGGGAAACATCATCATGGGGCAAATCTGCTTTATTAAGACAAACTAGCGCCCGCAGCTGTCTGCTTTCAGCCAATACCAGTAAACGATCTAAAAATTGGAGTGATAAAGGCGGATTCTGCAGGGCACAAACGATTATCACCTGGTCAAGGTTAGCTACCGGTGGGCGAATTAAAAAATTTCGCCGCGGCTTTACCGTTTCCAAGACACCTTCATTGGCGTTTACCGTAAATTCTACCCGGTCTCCTACATAAATATTAATTTTGTCTTTTTTAAAACGTCCGCGGGCCCGGCAACGATATTCCTTGCCGTCCCGTGTCCGGACATCATAAAAACCTCCTATGGCTCTAACTACTATTCCCTGCAGGCTATATCCCTCCTCAAATTATGGAAATGCTTTTACCTCGATGTGATTTCCCCACCGAACTTCAACTATGCCACTGCCCCAGCCAACCGTTTCAATGGGGTTGCCGTCGCTGACATAAGTTTCTTCCCGGTCACCCATTTCATCACTGATAATGACAGTGATGATCTCTCCAGGTGGTATATCGGCAGTCATAATGGTAATATTATGTTTTTCCAGCTGCGGTTCTTCCGGACCTTTACTGATAACTAAATCCACGTAATCACCGGCCTGCAATTCTTCCCCCGGTTCCGGAAACTGATCAATAACATAGCCGGCAGGGTACTGATCACTATATTCTTCACTGGTTTTGCGTGGAATAAGGCCAAATAATTGGAGCCAGTTTTCGGCATCTTCCAAGGTCCGCCCCGTTAAATCTACCAGTTCAATAGGTTTGCTCCCTTTACTGACCACAATTTTCACCGTAGAGCCTTTAGGAATTTTATGATTGGCACCGGGATCTTGAGAAATAACAATTCCTTGTGGCTCGTCGCTGTATTCCTCAATTACCTCCACATTAAAACCACTGTCTTCAAGTTTTAACTCTGCCGGACGTCTTTGCATACCCACCACATTATCTACACTGACTAGTTCAGGTCCGGTACTGATGATTAACGCCACTTCACGACCTTTTTTCACTGTCCTGCCCTCCTTGGGATTTTGGCTGATAACATACCCGGAGGGGACTGTTTCGCTGGGGATCTGGTCCTCAAGGCGCGGTACCAGGCCGGCTTCTTCTAAAATAGCAAAAGCCTGGCTTTGCAGTTCTCCTTCCACATCCGGTACAATCACATCAGGAACGGCAAAAATTTGCAACAGCCTTGTGGCTGTATACGCTAAAATTATTAAAACGATAATGAGAGCCAGCACACCGGCAAGATAGACAGGTTTTAAACGACGCTTTTTTGTTTTTGGGGAACGGAGGTTTGTTTGCTTTTCTGTTTTGTGCATAGAGGGGCGCACAATTGTTGAAAATTCAGCTTTATTCTCATGCAACCACTCATTCAGTGCAGCAGCCATTTCCCGGGCTGTTTGAAAGCGGTTTTGGGGATCTTTTTCTACCGCTTTACGCACAATACGGCATAAGGCTCTTGGAATCTGCGGGTTAATCTCTTCGGGATCAGGAAAAGGTTCCTGTAAATGTTTTACCGCTATAGAAACAGGTGATTCTCCGCTGTAGGGCAGGCGTCCTGTCAACATTTCATACAGGACAATCCCTAAAGAATAAATATCCGATTTTTCATCTGTGGCGCCGCCCCGGGCCTGTTCCGGGGAAAAATAATGTACGGAACCTAGAATTTCTCCACTATAAGTTAGGGTCGAAGCTGTAACGGCTTGGGCGATACCGAAATCAGTGACTTTTACCCTCCCGTCATCACTAATGAGAATATTATGGGGCTTTACATCCCGGTGGATAATTCCGTGCTTATGGGCATGACTTAAAGCTAAAGCTATATGGGCAGCATATTCTGCCGCCGTATAGACATTAAGACGCCCCGTTTCTTCAATTAAAGCCTTTAATGAACGTCCTTGCACATACTCCATCACTATATAATGAATGCCATTTTCATGGCCAACATCGTAAACACTGACAATATTGGGGTGCGATAAACCGGCAGCAGCCTGTGCCTCACGCCGGAAACGGCGGACAAAATCTTGGTCACCGGCATACTCGGGTCTTAATACTTTGACGGTCACATGACGGTTAAGAATGGTATCCAAACCTTTAAAAACAAAGGCTGTTCCACCGTCTCCAATTTTTTCAACTATTTTGTAACGGTTCCCCAATATTTTCCCAATCATCTCTTCACCTCAAGTCCTCGCTGCCAGTTAGACAACCTCAATCAAAACGATGGTAATATTATCCATACCACCCTTTTCATTGGCCAAAATCACCATGTCGCCAACGATCTCAGCCGGCTCCTTGTTCTGACTGGCAACCGCCAGAATTTCTTCTTCCGCCACAAACCCATGCAATCCGTCTGTACATAAAAGCAGGCGGTCACCCGGTTTAACCTCAACTGGCAAAACATCGAAAGTAGTTTCATGGTCGGTCCCCAAGGCACGGGTAAGAATGTGACGCTGCGGATGATCAACGCTTTCTTCCTCGCTGATTTGACCGTTTTTTACCAATTGAGAAACAAGGGTATGATCCTCTGTGAGGGGGACAAGTTTATTTTGCCGCAACAAATAAGCACGACTGTCTCCTATATGGGCTAACCAACAAGATTCCAAAACAAAAAGCAAAAGTGTCAGTGTGGTGCCCATACCGCTGTATTCAGGTTTAGTTTTGCCGGTGTGAAAAACTTTTTCATTGGCAGCTGCCAGCATGGCTTCAAGGGACGATTGCAGAGATTCGCCTTCCACAGCTTTCGCAATTAAATCTTCTTGATGGTGATTTAAATAGTCTTGAATGGCATCCAGGGCCATGGCGCTGGCGACTTCACCGGCAGCATGGCCGCCCATACCGTCGGCAACTGCAAAAACCTGCAAAGAGTTCTCGCCAACAATAAGATAACGGTCTTCATTATTGGCGCGAACCCTACCTCGATCAGTAATTCCTGCAGCTCGCAAACTCTTCTTCACCCCTTGTTTCTCTCCCCACAGTATTTATTTCTCAGCTGACCGCAAGCTGCGGCAATATCTTCGCCCAATCTGCGGCGCACTGTAACATTTATACCAGCACCAGCTAAAATCTGTTTAAATTTTTCTACTTTCTCCGGGGGGCTTGGCCGGAAGTTGATTTCACTGACAGCGTTAAAAGGAATTAAATTAACATGGCAAAGTCTTCCCTTTAGCAGTCCGGCCAGTTCCTTCGCATTACGAGGCTCGTCGTTTAGCCCGTCAATTAAAATATATTCATATGTTACACGCCGCCCGGTAAGACTTGCATACTGATCACAGGCATCAAGCAGTTCTTCCAACGGATATTTTTTATTGATGGGCATAATGCGGTTGCGCAATTTATTATTGGAGGCATGCAACGAAACTGCCAGATTTAGTGGCCACCTGTGTTTTGCCAACTCTAAAATTTTTGGTACTAACCCGCAGGTGGACAAAGTTACATGCCTTAAACTCATGCCCAGGCGCTCCCGGTCGGAAACAGCCTCCAAAAAGGCAACCACGGCGTTAAAATTATCCAGCGGCTCACCGGTGCCCATTAAAACCATGCTTTTTAATTTACGCTTTGCTGCCAGTAAAACTTTTTTTGCCAGTAAAAGCTGCAAAGCAATTTCTCCCGCCGTTAAATTGCGTATAAAACCGGGTAAACCTGAAGCGCAAAAGCCACAGCCCATGCGACAGCCTACCTGTGTGGACAGGCAAACACTATCGCCAATCTCATACGGTAAAATCACTGTTTCTACGGAATGTTGATCTTCTAGGGCAAGTAAAAGCTTTATGGTTCCATCCTGGGACTTTTGGTGTGCCAATAATTCAGCACTACCAACTGTGGCTATTTCCTGAAGTTTTTGGCGCAGCTGCCGCGGGAAATTTGTCATGGCAATAAAATCCAGCACATTTTGCTGCCAGATCCATTGTAGCAGTTGTTTTTTCCTGTAAGCAGGTTCGCCAAGACTTTGAAAAAATCCTGCTATTTCTTGCGGTGTCATTTCCAATAAATTTACTTTTGACAAGGGCAGCACCCCTTGAAATCTAAGTTATCAATGCAGCTTTCCCTGTTTTTAGCGCAAGTATATCAAAGTAAAAACTAAAAAGCAACGCGTTGCCTTTAGGTATGCCGTAATTTCACAATATAAAAGCCGTCTATGCCATGAAGATGCGGGTACAGCTGAATCCCCGGAGTATTACTTTCCTTGTGCCAGCTTGCGGGCAGATAATTTGCCAACTCCACCGGAGTAAAATCCGGATGCCGCGCTAAAAAATCTTTTATTACTTCACTGGTCTCTTCCGGCTCATTTGTACAGGTACTGTAAACTAAAGTACCGCCCCGTTTGAGGACGGCTGCCGCTTTGTCCAGAAGATTTTTTTGTGTTTTGGCCAGTTCCTTAATCTCTTCTTCCCGGCGTCGCCACTTTATATCCGGCTTGCGCCGGATAACACCCAACCCTGAACAGGGTACATCCAGTAAAATATGATCAAACAACCCAAAATGTTCCGGTTCCAAAAGCTGTGCATCCAAGAGTTTAGTCTTGATGATTTTTGCACCTAAACGTTTGGCATTTAATTCCACCAACTGTAAACGATGAGCAAAAATATCCAATGCAATGATTTCACCCTGATTTTTCATCAATGCCGCCAAATGAGTTGTTTTTCCCCCCGGTGCACTACAAGCATCCAAAACCTTACTGCCGGGAGCCGGGTCTAAAATCCGGGAAACTAACATGGCGCTTTCACTTTGCAAGTGAAATAAACCTTTCTGATAGGCAGGAAGCTGTGTTAATTGTCCGCCGCCTTTAGTTAACAAAACACCCTCCGGTATAATCTGACTGGGCTTTACTTCTAATCCGGCACGCGCTAAACTTTCCAGGAGCTGCTCCCGTTGGGTACGTAAATTATTGACACGCAGGGAAACTGCCGGTGCTGTATTATTGGCCTGTAAAAGTGCTTCTGTTTCCGCTTCCGTCATGCGTGCGAGCCACCTTTTGACCATCCAGGACGGGTGCGAGTATACAAGGGACAGATATGTAAGTAAATCATTTTGTCGCGACGGCCAAGGCAAGCGATTTTTTTTACGTAAGGCTCCGCGCATGACACCATTGACAAAGGGGGCTAAAGCACGTTTTTTTGTTTTTTTCACCAGTTCCACTGTGGTGTGTACAATGGCGGGGGCCGGAATACGATCCAGGTAGAATAATTGGTAAAAACCTATTCTTAAAACTAGCAAAACAGGCCGGTCCAGCTTTTCAGCCGGCCGACCTGTAATTTGCTCGATAAGCCAATCTAATGTCAATTTATAAGTTACAACTCCGTAGGTAATTTCAGTAGCCAGCCCTTTGTCGCGCCCTTGAATATGATGCTTGGCAAAGACATCGGATAATGCCAGATTAGTAAAGGCACCTTCTTCTTCAATTTTTGTCAATGCTAAGAAAGCCGCTGTACGAGCATCCAACTTTTTTTTCCCTGCCATTTTAGTCTCTCCGTCCACGCAAAATTAACAAACGCAACAGTTGTGTTACTGCCACGGCTACAGCAGCCACATAGGTGAGGGCGGCAGCAGACAGTACCTCTTTTGCGGGGCCTACTTCCTCGTGAGCCAGATAACCGTTTGTGGTTAGCAGGGCTATGGCACGGCGGGAAGCATTAAATTCCACAGGCAGTGTTACCAACTGAAAGATAATGGCGAAACTAAAGAGTAAAATGCCAATATCCATTAAACCTGCCAATGCCCCTGAGCCGAAAATAAAACCGATAAAAAACAAGGGAAAAGCCAATTGCGAACCTAAATAGGCCACAGGAAAAATATGATTGCGAAAAGCCAAAGGAACATATCCTTCATCATGCTGCAAGGCGTGGCCCGTTTCATGGGCGGCAATGCCTAAAGCAGCCAGGGATGTGCCTTGATATACGCTGGGGGAAAGGCGCACTATCCGTTTACGTGGATCAAAATGATCTGTTAATTCCCCCGGCGTCATTTCCACAGGGATATCATATAAACCGGCACTGTCCAAAAGTCTGCGTGCCACTTGTGCACCGGTCAACCCCACCCGGGCAGGTACCCGGGAAAAACGTTGATAAGCCTGCCTTACACGTCCCTGGGCCCACATGGCAAAAAACAAAGCCGGTAATACTAAAATCCAGGTAGTATCAGGTAAAAACACCATCGACCTTCCCTCCCTGAGTAAAGAATAGTATAGCCTTTTCCACGGCTTCAATACTTACTTGTGTGTTAAAACAAGGCCCATTGGGGCGTTCATTGGTAACGCCCAGAACAGGCAGAGGGATACAATCCAAAATACCACTGGTAAGATCGCGTTCACAGGCAACGGCAACAATGGCCTTGGGCCGCAGTTTTTTTACTGCATCACGGGCAATGGTACCGCCGGTGGCAATACATAGATGCACACCATAGCGTTCGCAAAGCTCTAAAATCTTCCCCACATCACACCGTCCACAGCGAAGACAGTTGTTTGTGTCAATGGTTACCCGCCTGTTACAATCTGCAACCTGTAAACAATGGGGCAACAAAACCAGTAGTTTCCCGGCAGGAATTTTTCCCTGCCTGGCCCGGACCAATTGATTGTTGACTTCCACAAAAGAACGCTGGATTTTATCTTGCGTAATTCTAAAAAACTTGCCCAACCATAAGACAACCGGGTAGAGTAAGGACAGTGTAAATGTTATTGGTTTTTTAAAGATTTTTATATCTTTAGCGGAAATTAAAGACAACATTATGCCTGCATAACCCAAAACCACCACGATGAGGGCCAATAAAACTACCCCTACGGCCACATAGGAAATGTAGCGTAACACGCCCAAGTCGTGACGGGAAAATGACAGCCAAAGGTAGAAAATTACCCCGGCCAACAGCAGCATACTGGCTGCTAAAAGTCCTAAATACAATCTTTTTTTCGTCACAAAAAATTCCTCCTGCAGTCTATTTTACTAAATATCTGCTGGATTTCCAAGGATAGTTCCGGTTTTTATAGGATAACCGCGGAGGAAATCACCGGTATCCATGGCTCTTTTCCCTTGCAGTTGTAACTTTGTTATCCGATATGCGCCCTTTCCGGCAGCAACAACAATCGCATCTTTTTCCACAGCCAGCACACTGCCGCACGGTGCGCCTTGATCTGCGGTAGGCATACCTTCCCAGATTTTAAGCCGGCGACCATTAAGTTCAGTATACGCTCCCGGCCAAGGATTCAGACTGCGCACAAGATTATGAATCATTACAGCATCCCGGTTCCAGCAGATTTTTGCTTCTTTTTTCTGCACTGGCGCGGCATAAGTGGCCAGCGAATCCACCTGCTTTTTACGGGTAAAATTTCCTTTATTAATAGCTTTAATGGCACGTATAATCAGCTTTGCCCCTAACTCTGCCAGTTTATCATGTAGCGTACCCGCAGTATCAAAATCACCAATGGGGATGGCCTCTTGCAGAATAATGTCCCCTGTATCCATGCCCTCGTCCATGAGCATGATTGTGATTCCTGTCTCTTTTTCACCGTTCATAATGGCACGCTGAATAGGTGCGGCACCGCGATATGCCGGTAGTAAAGAAGCGTGGATATTGAGTGGCGCCAAATGCGGTATTTGTAAAATTTCAGGCGGCAGAAGCCGGCCAAAAGCGGCAGTGACAATATAATCGGGCCCTAAAGCGGCAAGTTTTGCGATAAATTCCTGTGTGTTAATTTTTTGCGGCTGCAAAACCGGCAACTGCATTTTTTGGGCTGCAATTTTTACCGGGGGTGGGGTTAATTTTTGCCCGCGTCCGGCAGGTCGGTCCGGTTGTGTGACTACTGCTACCACAGTAAACATTTCATTGAGAGCCTCAAGGGCTGCTACGGCAAAATCAGGTGTTCCCATAAAAACAATTTTTGTTTGCTTTTCCATCATTACTACTCCTGACGTTGTGCTTCTTGTTCTATAATGCGTAGAGCGCGATCGAGAAATAAAATCCCGTCAAGATGATCAATTTCATGTTGCAAAGCTCTGGCTAAAAGTCCCGTGGCGGCAATTACCAATTCTTTGCCTTCAGGATCCAGCGCTTTTACTATTACTTCCTCAGCCCGCTCTACTTCCCCGGCAAGACCGGGAAAACTTAAACAGCCTTCTATAGCCACTTCAGCACCTTTTTTATCTGTAATTACCGGGTTAATTAACTTGAGTAAACCATTTTCATCCTGAACATCAATGACTACAAGACGCTTACTAATGCCTATTTGCGGGGCAGCTAGCCCTACACCGTTTGCTGCATACATAGTTTCTGCCATATCATCCAAAAGCTTAAGAATGGGCGGTGTAATTTTCTTGATTGCTTTTGCTTTTTCCCGTAGCACCGGGTCCTGATTTTTACGTATCTTACGAATTGCCATGTAGTTTCCATCCTTCCTGAGCTACCGGCCGTTGCGTACCGGCTAAATCTATTTTATCAAGAAAAAATTTAACTATCATTATATTATAATAAACTTTGCGGCTCCACGTCCAGTGACAAACGTACGCTGCCGGCAAAAGGACTGCTTTGAAAGTCACGGGCGGTGGCTTCTCCAATTGTCAAAAGCTGTTCTAACTGCAAACCGCTGAGAATTAGTTGCCAACGGTAGCGTCCCCGGACTTTTTCCAGGGGGCAAGGAGAAGGCCCTAGTACAGTACATTTGCCGCTTAAAAAGTTCTCCAAGAATGAGCAGGCGTCCACAACACTACCTTCTTGCGTACCACTCACCAAGAGGCGCACAAAAAAACTATATGGTGGATAGGACAATTCTTTTCGTTTAGTGCTTTCCTCCCGGTAAAAAGTTTCATAGTCATGATTTTTTGCCGCCTGAATGGCATAATGGTCCGGTGCATATGTCTGCACCACTACTTTACCGGCATTGTTGCCTCTGCCGGCTCGCCCCGCCACCTGCGTCAGTAACTGAAAAGTGCGTTCACCGGCACGGAAATCTGGTAAATTTAGTGCTGTATCGGCAGTTATGACACCCACCAGGGTAACATGGGGAAAATCTAGCCCTTTAGCCACCATTTGTGTCCCCACCAAAACATTGGCTTTACCCGCTTTAAAACTGTGCAAAATTTTTTGGTGCTGACCCTTGCGAGCAGTAGTATCCGCATCCAATCTGACGACACGTGCCTCCGGAAAAAGGCGAAGTAATTCTTCGGCAACTTTTTGTGTTCCGGTGCCAAAATGGCGGATATAGCGCCCGCCACAAACAGGACAAACATGAGGGTAAACTTCTTGATGGTCACAATAATGACAACAAAGCTTTTGTGTCACACTGTGATATTTTAAAGACACATTACATGCCGGGCAGCGCATGACATGTCCACATTCCCGGCAGAGCACAAATGTTGCATAACCGCGGCGGTTTAACAAAATAATGGCTTGTCTGCCTGAAGAGAGCGTTTCTGCAATACTTTGACTTAACGCCCGGCTGAAAACACTTTTATTGCCGTCCTTTAATTCCTGACGCATATCAACTATTTCCACCGGTGGCAAAGGTCGACCGGCAATGCGTTGCGACAAACAGACAAGCTCATATTCTCCCTTTTCTGCTTTAAAAAAGGATTCCAGAGACGGTGTGGCACTGCCTAGTACCACTTTTGCTCCATGTTGTTGTGCGCGCCACAGGGCAACTTCCCGGGCATGATAACGTGGCGTTTCCTCCTGTTTATAACTGGTCTCATGTTCTTCATCCAGTATAATTAAACCTAAATTTTCCACCGGCGCAAAGACGGCGGAACGGGCCCCAATCACCACATGGGCTTCATTATTTTTAATCCGGCACCATTCATCAAAACGTTCCCCTGCTGATAAGCGACTGTGTAAAACGGCCACCCGCTCACCGAAACGGGCACAAAAACGTTCTACCATTTGTGGTGTCAAGGCAATCTCCGGCACTAAAACGATACTGCTTTTACCCTGTTGCATCATTTCCGCAATGGCTTGCAAATACACTTCAGTTTTTCCGCTGCCGGTAACGCCAAATAAAAGAACCGGCTGTAAATTGTTTTGGTCGAAAATCCTTTTCAACGCAAAGCTTTGCTCCTGAGTCAACGGTAAGGGCTCTTGAGGCGCCACCTCCAGAGGGGACAATGGATTTCGGTAGATTTTTTTTTCTTTAATTATTACCCAACCGTTTTTCTCCAGACTGCGTACCGTAGATGCGCCAATGCCCTTTTTCGCCAAGGAAACCAATGTCTGGGGGCCTTTTTCCGCCAGCAGTGCAAGAGCAAGTTTTTGCTTTTCCCCTCTGGCCTTGGCTGTTTTTGCCGCTGCAGTCAATTCCGCCACTAAAAGTGTTTTTGCCCGCAAAGTTTTTCCGGCAGGCAAACCGGCAGGAATCATTGCTTCTAAAAAGTCAATTTGTGCACACAAATAGCGTTTGGCTCCCCAAGCAGCCAAGTGAATTAATTCTTCCGTTAAGAGAGGTTCCTCGTCCACAACCCGCACAATTTCTTTAATTTTTTTCAGATTATGATGGCCCGGCGTAGAAGAAATTTTTACACAGTAACCGGGCAGGCGGCGTGTCCCGAAAGGCACGATCACACGGCTACCCACAGCTATGTTTAAATGGTCAGGTACACGGTAAGTAAAAGGGTGATCCTCAGGTAAATTATGAATTTTTACAATCACATCTGCATATTTTCCCACAGCTTCCTCCGTTAAAAACAATTCAAATTCTGAAAATGCGGACACTCTTTTCCCTTGTTTCCTCCATGACCTTAATTTCTTGCCAAAGTACATTGCTTGGCAGTATAATTAAATGAGGAGGTAGGTCATGAAACTGGAATATTTTATCTTAACCTTAAAAGAAAATCGTTCCTGGCTGCTTTTGGCCGTCTTTTTCTTTCTGGGTGGATTTATTTTAACATATTTTTCTTTATCCCAGGACCCGGAATTCTTAAACATGATTGAGGAAATTTTTCAAACTGTTTTGGCGGAATTGGGAAACGAAACCAGAGAAATCTCTCCCCTGCAAATGTCTTTCTTTTATTTTATAAGAAATGTTTCCGCCGTCCTTTATGTTAGTTTTTTAGGCATTATTCTCGGCATACCTTCCTTATTTTCCGCCATAGCCAACGGTTCTGTTTTAGGTTTAGTAGCTTTTCACCTTGCCCAACAGGGCAAAGCGACTATCCCCTATTTAATTGCCGGGATTGTTCCCCACGGTATGTTTGAATTGCCTGCTTTTTTCCTCAGTGTGGCCTTGGGGTTAAAACTGGGTTACCATGTGATTTTTCCCTTGCCAAATATGTCCCGGGCGCATACCCTGCGTAGAATTTTTGCGGAAATGATTTTATCCCTACCTTATCTTCTTGTGCTTTTAGCCATAGCAGCTTTGATAGAAGCTTTTGTCACACCTGTTTTCTTGGCTTTTTATTTATAACTATTGGAAAACTAACTACAGCAAGAAAGGCGCTTCACTTTTTAGAGCGTCTTTTTTGTTCTTTAGGGTGCCACCACACTTCCAGGGGCCTGCTATCCTGCCCGCCCCGTAAATTTAACCTTTAATACCCCCATTGGTAAGAGAGAAAGCAAGTCAAGGCAGTCATATTTATAATTCCTCCCCCACAAAAAAAAGACAAGAAAGCTTGCTATCATTTTCAGCAAGCTTTTGCAACAAGTTTAACTTAATTGACGATGAAATTTCTTTGCTTGCGGAGCAGCTCAATTTCTTGCAACAGGTAGGCGGCCAATTCCTTTTTTGTCATTAATCCCAAGCGTTTCCTGCTCCCGTCGGCATAAAAAATCTGTACCTGATTGGTATCGGTATTAAATCCTGCTCCTTCCTGGGTGACATCATTGGCCACAATGAAATCCAGGTTTTTTTGTTTTAGTTTTGCTATAGCGTTACGTTCGATGTTATTTGTTTCGGCAGCAAAGCCGATTAAGATTTGCTGTTTTTTCCTTTTCCCCAATTCTGCTAAGATATCAGGGTTTGGTACCAACTCAAGGGTTAAAGTTTCGCCTTTTTTAAGTTTTTCCTTGTGTGTTACGGCAGGCCTGTAATCGGCAACGGCGGCAGTTTTAATGACCACATGGGAGCTGTCAAAATGTTGCAGGACTGCTTTATACATCTCTTGTGCCGTGGTGACTTGCACAAATTCAACCCCTGGAGGTGGTTCAATGTGAGTGGGCCCGGAAACCAGCGTCACGGCGGCACCCCATGTCAAAGCAACCTCCGCCAAGGCATAGCCCATTTTGCCGCTGGAATGATTACTTAGAAAACGGATGGGATCTATGGCTTCACGGGTTGGACCGGCGGTGATTAATACTTTTAGACCCTGCCAAGCAGTATTTTCCTGCAACAAACGGCAGGCAGCGGCAAAAATTTCTTCCACCGCAGCCATTTTCCCTGCCCCCGTTTCACCGCAGGCCAGTTCGCCGGCCACCGGCTCTACTAAATGGTAGCCCCAGGCTTTTAATTTACGCAGGTTTTCTTGTTGCGCCGGATGTTTGTACATATATGTATTCATGGCCGGAGCCAATAAAACCGGGCAACGGGCCGCTAAAATAGTAGTGGTCAGCAAGTTGTCGGCAATGCCGGCGGCAATTTTACCAATGGTATTTGCTGTAGCCGGTGCCACCACGAAAAGGTCGGCTGCTTTGGTTAGTGCCACATGTTCAACTGTGTAGCGCTTGGTAGCGGCAAACAAATCATCATAAACTTGATGCTTGCTTAAAGTCTGCAATGTCAATGGGGAAATAAATTCTTTAGCAGCCGTTGTCATTACCACCCGTACCGTGGCACCTGCCTTGACAAAAAGTCGGCAGAGTTCTGCCGCTTTATAGGCAGCAATGCCGCCGGTAATCCCAAGCAGGATAGATTTTCCCGCCAAAATGGCGGTATCATTCTGATTGTTTTTTGGAAATTTCATAGCCGATTTTTCCCGCCGCAATTTCTTCCAAAGCAATGGAAACATCTTTTTGCGATGTGGTTTCCACTAGCTTGGGATCGCCGTTATTAATCATACGGGCACGTTTAGCTGCTGCGATTACAAGGGTATATTTACTGTCCACTTTTTGCATTAAGTCATCAATGGAAGGATAAATCATGCTTTAACCTCCTCAACAAGTGCATTAATTAATGCTTTATTGCGCAGCACCCGCATTTTCTCTGCCTCGATAATGGCACAAATACGTTCACACGCAGTTTCTACATGATCATTAACGATTACATACTGATACTTATAGGCCAGCTCAATTTCACTCTTTGCCGCTGCCAATCTTTTCTTTAATGTTTCTTCTGTTTCCGTACCGCGTTTAATAATGCGGCTCCGTAGTTCTGCACCTGAAGGCGGTAAAAGAAAGATAAACACCCCTTGAGGATAAGTTTGCATAACCTGGAGAGCGCCTTGGGTATCAATCTCTAAAATAACATCACGTCCGGCTGCCAGCATCCTTTCCACAGCACGTCGTGGTGTTCCGTAATAGTGGTCATAAACACATGCATACTCTAAAAAGTCGCCCTCGGCAATAGATTTTTGAAACTCCTCGGGCGTTACGAAAAAATAATTGA
>ERZ773359.872-NODE-872-length-43400-cov-20.548160_pt1 | contig 43400 bp, 36 predicted proteins | sample MGYA00374955_ERZ773359 | MGnify/ENA primary metagenome ERZ773359 (study PRJEB29098, sample SAMN04486028) | biogas fermenter metagenome | study: EMG produced TPA metagenomics assembly of the Biogas fermentation microbial communities from Germany - Plant 4 DNA1...
ATGTCGTCGAATGTCTCGCTTGATGTAAACGGAGACGGCAAAATGGACGACAACGACCGCTATGGTCTGCTTTATCAACGCGACACGATGTCGAGCTTTTACAACGGATGCGGCGGAATAATAGCGTCAAAAGACGAAGACGACCTGCCTGTTATGACCTTAAATACCGACAGGTCGTATATAATACTTGACAAGCTCTATGATTATCTCTATAACGAGCAAATCTGCTTCCATGTCATGAAGTTCTTCGACCCGCTGCCCGAAGGGTTTACAAACGGCATGACACGCATGTTTCAGGCAAACTGTGCCCTGTTTATGTGGATACGCATGGCGGACGTCCAAAACCTGCGCACCATGGAAGTCGATTTCGGCATCCTGCCCATACCGAAGTGGGACGAAAAGCAAGCTCGCTACTTTCACTCTGTCAACCCCTATGTAGGAGCAGCAGTCATTGTGCCCAAATGCGCACCTAATCTTGAGCTAACGGGTCTTTTTATCGAGGCGATTTCAGCCGAGTCGAAATATCTGCTGCAGCCCGCGTACTATGAGGTAATGCTTACCACAAAGCTGACGCGCGACAACGAAAGCGCGGAAATGCTCGACATAATCTTTTCGTCGCGTATATATGACAATGGGGAGATTTACGATTTCGGCGGTATCGGAGGAGACCTTATCTACATGACAATGACATTTGACCGCAACATAGCATCGACGTATGCAAAAAAGGAAAAAATGATAGCAAAGCAAATCGAAAAGACGGTAAAGGATTTCACCGAAGACGAATAAACTGCTCTTGTTGTATATATCCTTTCGGCGGCCGTTTAGCGAACAAAAAGACTACTGCCGGCAGAATGGGGATTTAGACGCTGTGCAGATTTAAAACCAAGCGAGGGGAACCGAAAAACCCCCTCGCATTTTTTATTTCTATGATAGATACTCTGGCAAACCGCTTGTTTGAATTGCAATTATGTTATATGATTATGCTATAGGCTTTTTGTGCCGTCAATTTATCTGCTCTTTCCAGGAAACTGAAAACCATTTTCCGCTCTTTTAGAATAACAAAAACTGAAAGGTTGGTACAAAGCAAATGAAGCATGTTTACCATGACGTTGACCTTTGCGTGATAGGCGGCGGTATGGCGGGACTTTGCGCGGCGGTGGCTGCCGCAAGGCATGGGATTCGGGTGGCGCTAATGCATGACAGGCCGGTGCTCGGCGGGAACGCCTCGAGTGAAATCCGAATGCATATATGCGGCGCGCACGGCGACGGCAACAGGGAAACGGGCTTGCTCGAGGAGATAATCCTTGAAAACTACTACAGAAACCACAACATGTGCTATTCAATCTGGGACAGTATTCTATATGAAAAGGCGAGATTTGAAGAAAACATAACACTGCTTTTAAACTGCACATGCCAGACCGCTGAGACCGACCCCGAGACCGGTCGCATCCTATCGGTGACAGGCTGGACGCTCTGCAGCGAGACATATCACACGGTCAAAGCCAAGTTTTTTGCCGACTGTTCGGGCGACTCGATTTTAGCGCCGCTTACCGGAGCCGAGTATGTTATGGGCAGGGAAGGCCGCAACGAGTTTGGGGAGCCAATCGCGCCCGAAGTGGCTGATAAAAAAACCATGGGCATGAGCATTATAATGATGCTGCGCGAAACCGACAGCCCGCAGCCCTACACACCGCCGGAATGGGCGTATAAGTTCCCGACCGACGCCGATTTGCCGATTGCCGACCATTCTGTAAACACAAACTTTTGGTGGATAGAGTACGGCGGCACGCTCGACTGCATTCATGACACCGACGAGATCCGCGACGAGCTGCTAAAGATTGCGTTTGGCGTATGGGACCACATGAAAAACTACGGCGACCACGGCTGTGAAAACTGGATGCTCGACTGGGTGGGCTTTCTGCCCGGAAAGCGGGAGAGCAGGCGCTATCGCGGCCCCTATGTCGTGACGCAGCACGACGTGGAAGCGGGCGGCAGATTTGACGATGTAATCACTTACGGCGGCTGGACAATGGACGACCATTTTCCGGAGGGGTTTTATTATCGCAAAGGGCACCCGACCATATATCACCCGGCGCCGTCGCCGTGGGGGATACCCTATCGCGCGGTGTACTCGGTGAATATCCCCAACCTTTTCTTTGCGGGTCGGAATATCAGCGTCACACATACGGCGTTCAGCTCGTCGCGCGTGATGGGCACCTGCGCAATGCTCGGTCAGGCGGCAGGCACCGCCGCGGCGCTCGCCGTGCACGACGGTGCGGAGCACTGCGGTGAGGTTGACGTCGGAAAATTGCAGGAGGCGCTGCTTTGGGACGACTGCATGCTCCCGGGGAGGCCCCGGATCCCGACCGAGAAAACCAAGTCAGCAAAGACACTCTATCCAATGCTGGCTGACGGCTGTGACCGCGAAAATCCGGCGGAGGTTGCACTCGGGCAGGCGATTACATACACATGGGACACGCCGGTATATGTTGATGAGGTGCGCGTTATATTTGACAGCGACCTCAATCGCAGAAGGCACAACATGCCGTCAAGCTATCCGCTGAACATGCCGAAAGACCACGTGCCTGAGACCTTGGTCAAAGAATACAAAATAATCGCGGTGAGCGAAGGCGGGGAAGAAGTAACTTTGGTCCATGAAACCAAAAACCGCGCCCGCCTTGTTAAAAAGCCGGTGAAAATGAAATGCAAAGAAGTTAAACTCATCCCGCTTGCGACATGGGGCAAAGAGACCGCGGCTGTGTTTGCGCTGGATGTGAGATAAAATTGCAGCCTGCGTACCGGCAGCCTCGCAGCTATATCTGTTGGCGTGCCGCTAAATGGAGCGGCGCCCGTTTTGGAATGCCGGAAAACAGAATGCACAAGGCTGTATAAGGGAACTTTTAACATTTTCAAACGTCTTATGATTGTGTTAAATTATTACTGCAAATAAAACCGGTCAACGGGGATTGGACCCTCTCCACTCCCCGTTAAACTATATCAGAAAGGCAAGTCATGGACCAAAAAAACGAGATAATAGCGGCTGATTTTGATAAATTGGCCGAGGCGGCAGACCACACCAGATGGGACCACAACAACAATTATTATAAAATGATGCTTGCGTCCATCCCTCCGGAGCTGCCGCGCTCGGCGCCGGCAATAGATATAGGCTGTGGCACGGGTCTGTTATGCCGCATGCTGGCCGGGCGGTTTGATAAAGTTATAGGCGTCGATATATCCGAAGGGCAGCTTAACATTGCGCGCTCACAGGGGGTGCCCGGATGCGAGTTTATACTTGGCGATATAATGGATTTGCGGCTTGATGAGAGCACCTACGCCTGTATTGTCTCGGTCGCCGCCGCCCATCACATGCCGTATGGTGCGCTGCTTGAAAAATGCAAAAAAGCCCTTATGCCCGGCGGCGTGCTGATGATACTCGATTTATATGAGCCAAAAACATTGAGCGACTATTTATTGCAAGGGCTTGCGTTTTTGCCCAACCGGATTCTCGAGTTTTACCATAACCGGGACAATCCGCGGACAAAGGAAGAGATAGCCCTTTGGCTCGAGCATGGAAAACGCGACGAATATATGAGCATAAAAGAGCTGCGTGATGAGGCAAATAAAACCCTTGGCGGCGGTTTTCGCCTGCGCAGGCTGCTCTATTTCCGTTACTTGTTAACTTACATAAAACCGAAGGAACAAGAAGTTGGCATATCAAGATGAAAGCGACTAAACCGTATTTACTTATTGTAACAGGCAGACCGGGTACAGGGAAGACTACATTTGCCAAAAAGCTTGGCAAACATATTTATATGCCTGTTTTCAGTCGGGATGAGATTAAAGAGGGATATGTTCATACACTCGGCAAAAGCCATGCCGAGCTTCCCAAAGAAACCAATAAAATAGTCACCGATATATTTTTTGAAACAATTGAAAGCCTACTTTTCAAAAATGTATCCCTTATTGCGGAAGCCGCGTTTCAGCATAAAGTGTGGGAGTCAAGGCTGTGCGACTTAAAGAGAAAAGTCAAGCTTTTTGTTCTGATCTGCAAAACCTCGGATGACCGAATATCGCAAAAACGCTTTATAAGCCGCGGAAAAGATAATCCTATGAGAGAATATTTTCATGGTGATAAGGCAGTAAAGCTTGATTACGGTGGCGCACAGCCTGAAATATCGCCATACGACGAGCCGCATTTGGATGTGCCGACAATATATGTTGACACAACTGGCGATTATAGCCCGTCCATTCCTGAGCTGAAAGCGGATATTTTCGGAATGGCGAAAGGAACAATCACGCAGGAGTATGACTAACAAAAGACAGGGCGGCGGAATGGGTTATACCCCGGATTTCGGGCACAAACGCTGAGCTGATGAAGCTTTGCCGGCAAAGCCTATCGGAGCGAGTGTGCTGACAATTGGCAAGGATTTGAAAAAGAGGCCGCTTCACCGGCTTTTTTACATGAAAATTTCAGTCGATGAAGAATTAAGTATTGCTGCTGATACATTGCTTAAAAGACAAGGGGACTGTCAAGCAGTCCCCTTTACACAGCTCTTATCTTGTATGCGCGGCGCGTGCCATTGCAAGCACGTTTGCGGGCGGCACGTTCGGGAGTATTTCCTCGTGGCTGGGCGAGATGACGATATTCGGGCCGAGGATGTCGCGCACGCGCCTGACTTCCGCTTCTATTTCGGCAGGCGTGGCATTCACGAAAAAGCTCTGCGCGTCGATTCCGCCGAGGAAAGCAAGGTCGTTTTTATACTGTGCAAGCGAGTGCGCGTCCATGCCGGTCGCCTGTGCCTGAATAGGGTGTATAACGTCCACGCCGGCATCGATGAGGTCGGGTATAACACGATATATCGAGCCGCAGGAGTGAATCATCACAATTTTGCCGTACTTTTTGCCTACCGCAACCAAGCGTTTGACTGAGGGCAGCACAAATTTGCGGAAAAGCTCGGGTGAGATCATGAGATCGCGTTGTGTGCCGAAATCGTTACCAAAGAACATGATGTCGGCGCGGTCGCCGAGCCCCGCAAAAAATTTATCGTTTGCGGCAACATAAAAGTCGACCACGCGCTCGGTCACCGCCTCGACCACTGCAGGATTTTCGTACATTTTTATAAAGTAATTCTCCATGCCGAAAAAGTCTGCCACGATGTGATAAAAACAGCTCCACAAACCCGTAAACACCGCCTTGTCCTGATGGCGGTCGATAGCGGCATATACATCGGTAAAGTCGAGATATTTGGGGTCGGGCCACGGGTAGCGGTCAACCTCGGCGACGTCTTCGGTGTCGGCAAATGTGCCGCCGGCGCTGAGTGTCGGGCGGCCGCTTGTGCCCCATGAGGTGTCGAACATGGGCAGTCCTTCGGGGTGTCTGTAGCCCCAGTCGGCAGAAATCCAGCGGCAGTCGTCGCCGAGATATGTATAAATCGCTTCGTAATCGGGCTCGATTCCCCATTCTTTTGCCATGATTGGAACGGTGGCGTGATTTGGATGGCCTGTCCAAAACGCCAGCCCGTCGGTATTCTTGCGAGTGAATATGTTTTTTACAATTTCGCGGGAAGTCATATGAGTTAACCTCTTTCGACGTATGGCTAAATTTAATTTTCATTTGATTATATCACATATACGCATTTAAGTAAACAAAAGTATTTATGTGATATTCGTGTCTAAATATTAAAAAAATCACAAAAATGAGTTGCTTTACCGCATTATATTATTTATAATATTATTCGGATAAAAAACTGAGTACAATTAAAACTGGGGTAATAGTTATGGAAAAAATCACGGTTGCAGTTATCGGATGCGGTAGAATAGCCGATTCCGCACATTTTCCCGCGCTTTCAAAAATCGAGGGCGTGGAGATTAAATATGCATGTGATATAATTGAAAGCAAGGCTCAAGACAAGGTGGAAAGATTCGGCGCGAAACAGGCCATAACGGACTATAAGGTTGCGCTGGCTGACCCCGAAGTCGACGCTGTATTTGTGCTGACGCCCAACTACTCGCATTATACGATTACAATGGACGCACTGAATGCGGGCAAGCATGTATTTTGCGAAAAGCCAATAACCGTCAATTACGAGCTGTCGTGCGAGATGGCTCGCAAAGCCGCGGAAGTGAACCGCCAGCTTGTTATTGGTGTTTGCAACAGGTATCACAGGACTGTCGAGCTTATAGAGGAAATGAACCGCACCGGAAAGCTCGGCAAAATCTATCATATCTACTGTTCGTTCCGCGCACATCGTTCAATCCCCGGTCTTGGCGGGCCGTTTACAATTAAAGAGCAGTCGGGCGGCGGTGTTTTGATTGACTGGGGCGTTCATTTCTTTGACCTTATATTGTATATCCTCGGCGGCGCGAAAATCGAGACCGTTACAGCCGATGCATACAGCGAGATGGCAAAGGACATCAAAGAATATGTATACAGAGACATGTGGGCCGGCCCGCCCGTACTTGACGGCATCAACGACGTCGAGGATTTTATAACAGGCTATATCCGAACCGACAAAGCCAGCATTTCGTTTAACGGCGCGTGGGCGCAGAATATTGATAAAAATGAGATGTTTATCGACTTTATGGGCGACCGCGGCGGTATTCGCATGATGTATGGAGGCGACTATACATTCTACACTGTCGAAAACAAAGAGCTTGTGCAGTACAAGCCCGAGTATGAAATCCCCAACATGTACGAGCTGGAAGACAAAGACTTTATAAGGTCGATACGCACCGGCGAGCCGACAAGAAACCATATTGACAAAGTGCTCGAAAGCGCCAAGCTGCTCGATTATGTCTATAAATCGTCGGAAGAGAGAAGGGAAATCCGGCTGTAAATGCGTTGCGGCAAGTTAGAGAGCCGCTGTGATGCGGCAGCATGACAAAAGGCACAGCTAACTTCCGCCAAACTGAAAACAAACTGCAAAACGGCAGCGCAAGCAGAGAGCTCGCGCTGCCGTTTTAATATCCCCATATCAATAATTTGGGGATAAAACCTGAAGAATATGCTATCGGGCGCGGAGGTTTACGCGCCCGAGTCTTTTGCCGGTCGCTTTTTAGTCGTATCTTCCCAGCTCAAGTGCCTTGTTAACGAAATATTTGTATGTCTCATAATTTACTGTCTTTGGAATCGAGTGGTCGGAGTGGACGGCATAGCCGTATCCTTGCTTGACAATCGGGATTTTCTTTTCCAGCTCCGCGTCGATGCGCGCTTTATCGTTTGTATAAAGCTCACGCACATCGATGCCTCCCATAAACGAGAGACGGTCGCCGTATTTTTCATACAGGCGCAGCAAATCCATGCCCGCCTTGACCTCGATAACCTGAAGCATATCCATCCCGGCGCGCAAGAGGCCGTCTATCAGCGGCTCGATAAATCCGCACGAGTGGACGATAACGGGCAAATCGAGACTCTTTGCAAAGTCAAAGGTGTATTTGTGCGCCGGATACAGGAATCGGTCATACATTGCCGGGCTCATGAACGGTGCGCCTTTGTAGCCCATATCCTCGTAATACCAAATGCCGTCCGGTTTGCCTTCCCGCTCAAACAGCAGCTTCTGTGCCCGGACGGTCATCTCGGCATAGGTCTGGGCCATATCGGTGATCCAGTCGGGGTCATATATCATAGCTGCAAGCATTTCTTCATGTCCGACCAGCGGATGCATCAGCTCGAACACATTTGTGCCGCTCCAAACGAAGAATAGCTGCCGCTCCTCGGCATATTTTTTTGCGTTTCTGTATGCTTCGAAGTTGATGCGGCGCTCGAGGTCGGCTTCATTTGTAAGCAGGGGCTTGACAAGCTCTTCCCATTTTTCACGCGAGTCGATGCCAAAGCCTATATGCTCCGGAGTTGTGTCGTGCTTTTTGTGACGGCGCATAGTTGCCCAGTTACCGTCGAGATATGTAACCGTGTCTTCGTCCTCCGCAACCTTAACCGGCTGGAAATCTAACCGGGCAGTGAAATTGGTCGGCCAGCATTCAACCATGTCAAAACCGAACTCGGCGTTAAAATCGCCCGGACAGCCTTGGTTTTGTGTCCACTCGGCATAAGTGTCGTTCCAAAAATGTTCGAACAGACCAACGCGGTCGGCCGGTTCGCGGCGCAATATGCGAGACATGCGCTCTTTTCCTGTCAGCTTATCCATTGTACACCTCTACAGTAAAAATGAAGTTGAAGGCAACGGCTTATATTTTCGCTGTTGTCATCGGTCGGTCTCTTGCCGGTCGCCTTTCTTAAAATCTGTGATGTTTGCAGCGGAGACTTGCTTCCTTTAGGTTAAGTATAATACATTATTTTGCGCTTTTCAATACATGGACAAAAACACGCCGGTGTAATTGTCATTTTTCTGGAGCTTTATAAGGCTTAGATACAGGAAAAAGAGGGCAAGATACTGTCCATATCAGCCGCTGCAAACTAAAAAGCGAACCATACGCCCATAAAGCGTACGGTTCGCTGAATTTGACAAAAGCGTGTTTGCGGCTATTCGCTTGCAAAATTGTTGAAATAGCCCTGTACCAAAACAACCGGCGTTCCTCTGTCTCCGCTGCCGCTCACAAGGTCGCAAAGACTGCCCACAAGGTCGATAATTCTTCTCGGAGTTGTGCCCTGTGCGTGCATATTGCCTACCAGGTTTTTATTTTTGTTTTTAATCTGTTCTTTGAGTGCGCTTTCCAGCTCCTCGCCCGAAAGCATTGCAAAGTCATTGTCGGCAAAATACTTGATTTTAAGTTCGTTGGGTGTTCCGACAAGGCCGCCCGTATATGCGGGGGCAATGACAGGGTCTGCAAGCTCCCAAATTCCGCCGACGGGATCCTTGAATCCGCCGTCGCCGAATATAAGCACCTCTATGTTTTTTCCGGTTTTTTCTTTCAGAGCGGCGGCTAAAGCATCGACAAAAGCCTGCGTATCCCTGGGAAAGAGCTTAACGCTGTCTTCAGACGCCTTGTTTGAACCCAAAAGCCCGTATTCGGGGTTGTATCCGCTGCCGTCAACCGGCTCGGTCAAAATGTCGTCAAGCCGAAAGCTCTTTTCGGCGCCTGCTTTCTTTAAAAGTTTTTGCGTCCTCTTTCTTGTGTGGACATCGCAGTTTATGACATTTTTCGTGTATTTTAAGATATGGGTCGGGTCATTGGAAATGATTATCTCGATATTGGAATTTATGCTTTTATAAAACTCGATGTAGTCAACCCCGGTGAAATGATGTACTGTTGAGTTTTTATCAAATATCTTCCGAAACTCTTTTTCGGTAAAGTGGTCGGAGTAGGGGTTGATGTCTGTTTCATCGAATACCTCTCTGTCAACCAGCGGGTTACCAACTTCATCTGTAGGATATGATAGCTGAACATAAAGTTTCTTTGTGCCCATGGAAATGCCTTTGAGCAGTATAGAAAACCGGTTGCGGCTTAAGATGGGAAAGACAATGCCAAGCTCCTCGCCGCCGAATTTTCTCTCAATATCTTTTGCAATTTGCTCACATGTGGCATAATTGCCCTGTGTCCTTGCAACAAGTGCTTCGGTAACTCCGACTATATCGCCATCATTGAAGTCGAACTTTTCATTTTCAGCAGTTTTAAGCAAGCTGCCAACGATGCCCTCTATAAGATCATCACCAAATTTAAATATGGGAGTTATAATGCCTTTTGCGGTCACACCGGAATAACGCATTACAATAGGTTCCTTTCCGTAATTCAGATTCGCTTTTATTATAGCAGTGTTAATAGTATAAGTCAAATTGATATCTTTAAATTTTTATGTAGTAAATGCGCTGATGTGTGAATGAAACGGAAGGATAACAAAACAAAAAACCGCAGCCCCGCGAAGCTCTTTTTGCGGGACTGCGGCGCATTCATTCGGCTTAGCTGTAATGCTCCAATACCTTGTCAATTACTCTTTCAAGCTGTTTTTCGGCGGCTTTGACATTTTGGGCATAAAACGAGGCTAAATTGGTGCTTTTTTGGCTCATAAGGGTGGGCAGTATATACACCATCGGCCCGCCTTCGCCGTATGTCCAGCTGAACTCATAGACCAAGCCCGAGCGGATAATGTTGAACATCTCGTATGACTCGGAGTCGCGCAAACGCTTGTTTTCGTATGTAACCTCATACACCGCAGGCACGACATGTTTGTATGATTCGACTGCCAGCGCCTCGCTTATGACGCCGACCATCTCGGGACTGTCGATGCTGACGGGAATTATGAGTACCTGCGTATCGCTCATAACGTAATAACTATTCTGAGCCTCGTCAAATTTGGGAAGCGGAAGAAGTCCAAATTCGATGGTAATATCCCGCATATCCGGGAGAATCTCCGTATTTGAGTGCAAATACAGTACCTGACCCTGTCCGAACAGAGGGGTTATACCTGCTTTCGCCCCCATCCATGGCTCCCACGGTACATGGAGCGTCTGATTGCCATTATATAGCAGGTCGTAGAATTTTTCCACCACCGTCTGCATCTTCTCCGATGCGAGAGGTGCAAAGCGGGGATAGCCGTTCTCGTCAAATTCGGTCAGGCTCAGCCCCATAGAATGGACGACCGTCACCGATTGCCAGCCTACAGTGTGCGAATATCCGTACTGGTCGCTTTCATCAAACACACCGTCGCCGTTTAGGTCGCTTGTAACTGCGCGCGCATGCGAGGTTAGCTTGTCCCATGTCCAGGCACCGCTTTTGACAAGCTCATAGGGGTTTTCGAGATTGCTGTCGGCTATCATCTGCTTGTTGAAGAAGATAACCATCGGACGCTGGTAGATATAGTCGCTGCACGCTGTGAGCAGCACATCGCCGATTTGAAGCTTTTCCTTCGCGCTCGAGTTCCACCACGGCTTTGTCATGTCTACCACGGGCAGCTTGTTCCAGTCGTAGAGCGAGCCGTTTGACATCAGTCCCGTCAGCCCGATATAAGTATGTGCTACAGCAAGGTCATACGCTTTGTCGCCCGCGAGCACGCTGATTCGGACCGCTTCCGAAACTTCGTTCCAGTCGCCGCCGGTGTCGTGGTGCTCAAATGACACGTTAAAGCGCTCTTCGATATTGATAGTGCGCCTATAAACAGCGTCGTTTATAACCTCGCCGTTTTCGGCATCGGTGAAATACGGGTCGCTCATCTGCTCGGTCGAAAGTACGATATTAAAAACCGCGCCCGAAAAATCATAGCTCCCGATGCCGTCGTCAATGTTCAGTCGGTCGGCAAACCCGCTTGTCGTATCTGCCGGTGCGGTCTCGCCGTTTTCGGTCGGCTCTGCCTGTGTCTCGGAATCCGTGTTTGCCGGGGCACTGCATGAGACAAAGGAGAGTAGCGCGAGCATAAATGCCAGGGTCAGGTGCAAATTTCGTGACATTGCGTCACACCTCCTGTCCTCCTGTCGTAACGGATGCCCGAAACGTTTTATTCTTCCCACTCGAACACATGGAAACCGCTATGGCAACTTATATTTTCGCCGCCGGCTACCACGCGCGCCTCGCAGCCGAACGGGACGTTGACATACAGCCGCAATTTGCCGTATCTGCGCGTCCACTTAACCGACAGCTCGCCGCGCGGCGTGTCCACAACCGCGTGCGCATGCAGCAGCCCGGTCGGATAAACAGGGTCGACATCGAAGAAGGCGAACCCGTCGCGTATGTTCCGTATGCCGCACAGCCATGCATAAAGCCAATAGCCTGCCGCGCCGTACATCGGGTGGCAATGCGAGTTCATGCCGGGGTTTTTCTTCAGCTCAAACCGCTCCCAAATCGTGGTAGCTTCGTTCTGGATCTGGTATCCGAAAGACGGGTAATCTTCGCGCAACAGCAGCTTCCACGCATCGTCGGTATAGCCGTATTTTGCCAGCATATCGAGCAGGTAGCGTGTGCACAGGTTGCCGGTGGTGATTTTGTAGCTGTTTTCCACGAGACTGTTGCGCATGACCTGTGCCGCCTTGGCTCTGCCTTCCTCGGGCAGAATGTCAAGCCAAAGCGAAAATGCCTGCGCAGCCTGCGAGCCGGTCGCCACAACCCCCGTTTCGGGATTATACCATTGAGCCAGATACGCCTCGCGGATTTTGTCGGCCGTTTCGTTCCAGTGACTTTCCTTTTCAGGCATACCGAGCAGCCGCGCGAAATCGGCGAGCAGTTTGCAGTTGAAATACGAGTAACCTGTGCTCATGAGCTGACCGGGTGTGACCGCCGAGACCGCGCCCTCATCACCGACGCAGGCATAAGCGGGACCGGCCCAGTCACCGTAATAGCTGTAGTCGACGATATAACCGGTGCTGCGCGATAAAAGCAGATTCTCCCACGCCTCATAATGCGCGTATGCCCGGCGCACGGTCTCGACGTCGCCCAAGAACCGCAATGCCTCGCGCCCGGCGACAAGGAACGACGAGCAGACCGGGTCGGCCGGCAGTCCGCCGAATACATACGGCGAGCAGCAGGTGAAGGCGCCGTCCTCATGCTGTGCATCGATGACATCCTGTGTAATTTTCGGAAACATGCGCCCAATCTCGAAGTTATAGGGCGTTTCCTCAAACCTGACGGTAGCGTCGTTGAGCCACTGCATGCGCTCGTCGCGCTGCGGGCAGTCGGTGAGAATCGAGTGCATGTTGGCGCGCTCGGTCATAACTATGTTTTGGTGGATTTTATTTACAAGTGCGCTACCGCACGAAAAATGCGAACTGTTCTCAAGGTCGGTGTGCAGCGATATGGCGCAAATATCCGAGCGGTCGAGAGTTTCAAGTCCCTCGACGCGCGCATAGCGGAAGCCGTGATAGGTGAACATCGGCTGCCAGACGTCAAGGTCACGCTGGTCTCCCGCCGCGATGTAAGTGTCGGTCGCTTTCGCATCGCGCAGCGGCGCGGTGTAGAGATTACCGTCCTCGTCGAGCATTTCTGCATGCGAAATTGTGATTTTGTGCCCGCATGCAAGCCCCCGCGGCAGTTTGAGCCGCACGACACCCGCAATGTTCTGGCCGAAATCGACGATATGTACGCCGCGCGACAGGCTGTAGATTTCAAGCGGCTGCCAAATCTGCCCTTCGCGTATCGGCTCCAGCGTCATCGGGCGCAGCGCTCCGCCCGGCGGCGGGAGTATAACGGAATCTTTAAAGCATTCGGGCACACTGTCCGGCAGGTTCCAGCCCGGTATATCGGCGGAAGCGTCGTAGATTTCGCCGTCAAACATGTTGCTGTGGGTTATTGCTCCGTGTGTCCAGAGCCAGCCGTCGCCGGTTTCAACAAGGATTTTTTCTCCGCTCGATGTAAATAGTTCCAGGCGCGCGGCAAGCTGGTGCGGACCGAAAAATGCAATTTTGCGGTCTCCAATGGCTTTGGGCACAAGACCTTCGTCATTTCTCCGCCAGCCCTCAGCTACTATAACGCCAAGCGTATTGACCCCCTGCGACAAAAGCGAGCGGTCAACAGGTATTACGGCGTAATAGCAGGTTTTGGTGTAATCGGAGTGGGCGGGGTCAAGCACAGAGGGGTCAAGCTCGGCGCCGTTAAGATAGGCTTTGTGATAGCCAAGCCCGCAAATATATAGACAACCGCCCACTATATCTGTATCAACCGTAAAGTCGCGCCTGAAGTAAACAGGCTTGCGCTTTATGTCCTCCGACGCGCCAATCCAAACGGCGTTCCAGCCGTCGGCGTCGCCGCGGATAAACCAGTCGCTGCCCTCTTCGCTTTCGTTTCCGAAGTTGTCGCGCAGCTTGACCGAGAAATCGATCCTTTTGCCGCGCGGAAGCTCTTTGCCGGCATAAAGTGCGCTCTGCTCGCGGCACTCGACCCAGCCGGAATCCCAAAGTTCGTCCGTACCGCAGCTCACGCGGACGCGATAGGCGCTCTGATATGCGCCTGCCTCGCCGCCGAGCACACCCCATGAGATAAGAGGGTTTCCGCCTTCAACTGTGCGGTATCGGAAATCTTTTTGCAGCCTGCCTCTGTTTACGCGGAACTTGTAGGGTTTAAACATAACTGCCCTCCTCATCCTTCGAGCAGAAGCTCCCTGATGTATGCTGTGGATTTTACGGCATCGTTTGCGTCGAGAATTTCTTGCATTCTCGTGTCGTCGATTTTCTCGACAAGGCGCTCGAAGGCTTGCATCCACAGAACGGTTTGCTCAACGGCGTCGCGGCTTTCCTCGCGGTAGGGATATTGGTCGGTCGATATGTAGCCGCTGTAGCCGAGCTTTTTCAACCAGTAGAACATCTCGATATACTCGACAGTGTGTACGGAGCCGGCGATAAGGTCGTCGTCCCAAAGCCGCCAGTTGTCGTTCATGTGGAAATGATACATCCTGCCGCGTGACATTGCGGCACAAATTGCCTCGGACACGTCTTCGTATGCCTCAAGCGAGTGGCCGACGTCGATTGTTATACCCATGTTCGGCATGCCGCTTTCGCCGATAATGGTCAGCGCTGTCCAGACATTGGCCAAAAACGAATGGTTGCGCGGCTCTTTAGGCTTGTATTCAAGCGCGATGCGCATGTCGGGATTATCGGCACAGCACTGCGCCAGCCCTTCGGAAAGCCACTTGTGTGCTTTGATGTAATCTGCCTGCAGCGGATAGTCATAGCCGTCCTGACCGTTCCAAATGCTTATAAGCGAGCATCCTAATTCGCGGGCGAGCTCACACATGCGGTTGGTCTCGAGCACCGCTTCGCGGCGGATATTTGCGTCGGGGTTGGTAAACGCGCCTTTGCTCCAGATTTGCGTGCCGAAATGGTCGGGGATAATGGCGACCGGCTCGAGAGCATACTGCTTCAGCAGATCTTTGATTTTTCCGACGGTCTTGTCGGACAGATGCCATTTTCCGATAAGTTCCACGCCGGTGACACCTTTTATCGATGCCACGCGCTCGAAAAGCTCCTCAAGCTCAAAGGAGCGGCCGTAACCTCCTGTCATGTACCTGTCGGAACACTGACCAACATTGCCCAAAATAACAGAATATTTTATCATCGGAGTTCCTCCCTAAGTTTTATGGCCTGACCGAAAATTTATTTTATCGCCACAGTGGCGGTTTTGCGCATCAAGACAAATAAATGCCGCGTGTCAAGTCGATTGTCTTATGACAAGCTGAGTGTGAAGCACAATATCGCCCGCCTCGTCCGGCGGCAAGCCGCCAATCAGTCTGGTAAGCAGCGCAATGCTTTCGCGCGCGATGCTGTCTATGTCCTGTCGAACGGTCGTGAGCGGAGTGGGGGACGCTTCGGCGAAAATCACATCATCGTAGCCTGTTATGGCTATGTCTCGGGGAATATCAAAGCCGCGCCGGCTCAAGGTGTTTACAACACCGAGCGCCATCATGTCGTTGACACAGACGGCGGCGTCAAAGTTGCCGCCGCTGTCTGCAATTTGCTGTGCGGCAACGCAGGCGGCGGCATAGTTGACCTCGGGAAGTTCAATAATTTTCAGCTCGCTTTCGCCTATCCCTGCATCGCGTGCGGCGTCGAGAAAGCCCGAGCGGCGAATATCGAGCGTATAGACATCCGAGGGGCCGGTGATATAGACGGGCCGCCTGCGGCCGCGCCGGAAAAGATAGCTTGCAACTTCATACATACCCTCGCGCAGACCGCACATTACGGAGGGGATAAAAGAGCCGGGTTCAAACCTCGTGGTTGCGCATACGACGGGGATTGTTGCATCGGTCAACCGTGCAAATATCTCGCCGCTGCTTCCGGGTATATTGGCGGGCACGCATATAACTCCTTCAACACGCGCCGAAATAAGCTCGGTGACAATTTTTTCCTCAAGCTCCCGCGAGTTGTCCGAGATAAGAATGGACAGGCCATAGCCGGCCGTCTGTGCATAGTTGTTTGTCATCCGTACAAGCGAGGCGTAATAAACGTTCTCGATGTCGGGTATCACCAGCCCGAGCATACCGCTGCGGCGCATTGCCAGCCGCCGCGCGTATGTGTTGGGAATATACCCGTGCTCATGCGCTATTGAAATTATACGTTTGCGCGTATCTTCGTTTACGAGTTCGCTGCCATTGAGCGCGAGCGACACTGTCGCGGGCGACACGCCTGCCAGTTTTGCTATGTCTTTGATTCTGATAGCCATTATAGTTTAAATCGGTTTAAATTCCGGCAATTACTGTTTTATGGTCACGCTGAATTTAAATCGCTTTAAATTCAGCGCGCAATTGTTTGCCTGCATTTATAACAATTATATACGATTTGCAGTAAATTTCAAGGCGCAATATAAAAAATTGGCAAACCATCTAAAACCACTGCTGCATTTTAGTGGACAGTGCCAATAAATGAGCGCCCTACAGCGGAATGACCGTAAATTTGCGGCCCCCAAAGAGTCATATTCGGCGCTGCCTGTGCTCTCTCAAGGCAGCGAAAGCGCAAAAAAATCCTCCCGGGCAGTCCGGGAGGATTTGTGTCACTATTTTGCTTTTGCCTGGGATTTGAGAACCTCAAACCCCAGCGCGCTGATGGCTTTTTCGACATCTTGCAGTGACACTTTTGTCTCGTCGAAGTCGAATTTTACTTTGCTTGAGCTGAAAAGCACCTTAACACTGTCTTTGTCAATGCCGTCGAGTGCTTTCGTAGCCTTTTCTATTTTCTGTGTGCAGGACGGGCAGACCAATGTTTCAAGCTGAATTGTTGCAGTTTGCATCTATATCACTCCTAAGCTTTTAATTTATAACGAAGCAGTCTCATTCCGTTTAATATAACTGCGAGTATGCTTGCTTCATGCACGAGCATGCCTATGGACATGTTCATCCAGTCGCTTATAAACACGCTTGCAAGCAGGACAAACACAACGCCGACCGCGATAAAAATATTCTGGCGCATGTTTCTTGCCGTTGCTTTCGACAGTCCCAGTGCATGGGGCAGCCGGCCGATATCCGAGCTCATGAGCACGACGTCCGAGGTTTCAATTGCGACGTCGGTTCCGCTGCCCATCGCGATGCCGATTTGTGCCAAAGCAAGAGAGGGGCTGTCGTTTACGCCGTCGCCTACAAATGCGACGATATGCCCGTTTTTAATAAGCTCGTCAATATACGCCGCTTTGTCTTCGGGCAGCATGTTGCCGTTAGCCTCACTAAGCCCGAGCTCGCGCGCGACAAGGTCAACCGTTCCTTGGTTGTCGCCGGATAAAACGACAAGATTTTTCACGCCTAGCCGCCTCAGCCTTTGCAGCACTTTTTGGACGCCCGGACGGATAGTGTCGCGGATGCCCATAAGCGCTGCGATTTCGCCGTCTATGGCCGTCAGCACGATTGAGCTGCCCTGCGATTCGAGACGGGAAATATCGGCCTGTACAGCGGATGGCAATGCGACACCCTCGCGCTCCATCAGCGCAGCATTTCCGACCGCAACTTTGCTGCCATCTACAGTTGCGACAATACCGCCGCCTTTGATAACATCGGTTTTTTCGACCGGATAAAGCGTCGTTGTGCCGATGTGCTGGACAATGGCTTTGGCCAATGGATGGTCTGATTCGCTTTCAACGCTTGCAAGATAGTCGAGCGTTTTGCCGCCGCTCTCTTTGTAGATTATCGCGTCGGCAACTTTGGGGCTGCCTATTGTCAGCGTGCCGGTTTTATCGAACACGATTGTATCGACGCGGCTGAAATCGCCTATTACCTCGCTGCCTTTGAGCAGCACACCGTGCCGCGCGCCGTTTCCGATTCCCGCCACGTTTGAGACGGGGACGCCGATAACCAGCGCGCCGGGGCAGCCGAGCACAAGTATTGTTATGGCAAGCTCGATGTCTCGCGAGATAGCCCACACAATAATCGCGAGGACCAAAACTGCGGGCGTGTAGTATTTTGAAAATCTGTCAATAAAGCGCTCGGTTTTGGATTTCGAGTCCTGCGCCTCTTCCACAAGCTCGATGATTTTACCGAAAGTGGTGTCTTCGCCGACACGCTCGGCAACAATCTGAAGCGTGCCGTTTTCAAGTATAGTGCCGGCATAAACGCGCGCGCCTTTTTCTTTTTCAACCGGGACAGGCTCACCGGTGATGCTCGCTTCGCTGACATGTCCCTCGCCCGATATGACGGTGCCGTCGACCGGGACTTTCGCACCTGTCTTGACCAGCAGAATGTCGCCTGGCTCAACCTCGTCGACGTCCACTTCTTCAAAGCTGCCGTCTTCGGTTTGTTTGAGAGCGCTGTCGGGCGCCATTTCGACCAGCTCTTTGATTGCGGAACGGGTTTTGTTCAGCGTGCGCTGCTCAAGATAGGCACCGAACAGAAACAGAAAGGTGACAATTGCAGATTCTTCGAGATTTTTGATAAACAGCGCTCCGATAACAGCGATGGTCACAAGCACCTCGATTGAGACGACTTTTACTTTGAGAGCCTGATATGCCTGAATAACAACAGGCAAAACTCCAAGTATCGAGGCTGTGCCAAATGTTATGACAGCCGTAATCTCGCTTTGAAATGCGAATTTGCCGATAAATCCGGCGGCTATCAAAACCGCGCAAATAAAAGCAATTTGGTTTTTCCTTTTTAATATAAATCTCTGCAAAGTGTCACCATCTTTCCTTAAATCATTAAATCAGTCACTCGTGATACGCTCGGTCAAGCTCGGCCAGCATTTTATACACCGCTTCAAAGGTTTCGCAAACGTCGTCGGGGACGGTGTAGTTATTTGTAGTTTCTCTCAACTTCGCAAATTCATCGGATAAGTCTGCGCCGGGCTGCGATGATTTGTCAAGGATAGACTCGGTCAGTTGGCGCACGGTGTGAAATTCCGGATGATGCTTGCCGTGCACCCTGTCCACGACGGGAACGTACATTTTCAGTTTGTCGACATGCTTTTTCAGTGTATTGCCAAAGATTTTGTTCATCGCTTTTACCTCCGGGTTTATTCTTGCCGAAAACCGCACACGCAATTACAAATTTCTTTTGTCTATGGGTTGCGTCAGCTTTTTTAGGCTCCATCAACTATTATTATAAATAAAAAAGGCAAATTTGTATGTTGTAATTGCAACGGCATGGCAATATTATGCAGATTGATTTTCTATCTACCTTTTTTACAGCATGCAAAACAGCACCGGCGATTGATTTTTGCAGGTTTTCTGCTCCGAATGCAGACAACCAATAAACCGGCAAGACGTGTTAGGGTAAAAAGAAAACCGGCTGTCCGACCGGTTGGCCAGACGCCGGTTATCGGTTAATTTTCGGGTTCTTCCGGCAAGTATAGCTCATAGACAAGCTGTATTTTCTTGTTTATCGCCTTTTCTTTTCGTTTGTAATCCGAAATTATGTCGGGATTTCTTTCAACAACGTGGAATCTGAACAGATATGGCAGGTACTCCATATACACGCCGTACATGAACGAAAAGTCAAAAACGGCATTTTCAACGACAAGATCAACCATCTCGGCGGTTTTCTCGTCCTGCGAATACTTATTTTTCATAGCCACGTCGTAGAATACGGGATAAACATTGTAGTATGTGTCGGCTGCAAGCGCTTCGGTTATAATGCCGACAAACTCGGTGTCCTCAACAGTTTTGGGGATCTGCCAAATAGTATACCCGTCTATGACAAGGCTCCTGTATTTTTTCTGGTTTTCATCCCATTTGGGAAGCGGTATTATGCTGTATGGATTTTCCATCTCCCGCAGCTCGAAAAAGGCGTTCATCAGATATGTGGGGAAGAAAACAATTTTATCATCTATAAAATATGTATGGTCGTTATATGTCCCGCCACCTTCGTATATGATGCCGCCGGGATTGACGTGAAACAGGTCTATGATTTTCTCGAGTGCCGTAACCGTGCGTTCGTTTATATACTCGACCGTTATATACCCGTCGCTGTCTTTCCCGGTGAGCTTTATATCAAATGCGGCCGGCCAAACGTCGTATGAAACCGGCTTGCTGGCACCGATTCCGTATCTGTCCTCTATATCACGCCTGCCGTTGCCGTTGAGGTCGGCATACATGCCCGAAACATATTCGGACAGCTTGTCTATTGTCCAGCTTCCGCTTTTCACAAGGTCATAAAGCATGTCCTGCGTTATGCCATGGTCTTCGGCGGCTTTGACGTTGTAGAACATCGACTCGGCATACTGCATGTATGTGATGGCAAGTGTGCCGGTCAGCCCGTAAAGAATGCCGTTTATGGTTGCGTTGTCGTTTATCTCGGAATTCCACCAGGGTTTGAAAGTGTTTATATGCTCGACTTCCAGCCAGTTGCGGAGCACGCGGGCGGACGCAGACATGTAAAGCAGATACACATAACAGCCGAACAGGTCATAGGCGTCGTCACCGGCTCTGACGCTGTTTACAAGCTGTTCGTAGCAGGTGTCCGGAATGTCGCTGATGGGGATTGCCGTTATCTCGACATTAAACCTTTCGGATATGCGGGCGTTGCGGTAGAAAATGGCATCGTCGGTCACTTCGCCGGTCAGCTCTGTAAATATTTCGTATTCGGCAGGCGTGCGCACGCCTACCCGGAACTTGCGGCCATCGAAGTTTTTTTGGGGAAGATCGTCTCCAACAGTGGTTTCTTCTTCCACAAAGTCTGAATTCGCGTTTTGCGATAAATCGGATTTGCCGCCGGTATCCCCCGCCGCCGAGCAGGAAGCGCATATAAACAGGACAGCGGCAACGGCAGCAGATAAAAACCTATTTATGCGGTTCATAGACGCTCCTTTATTTTATACTGCATTACGGAATCAAAAGTGTTTTGATGTTCCTGCCTGCAGCAGCATCTTCAAATGCGAGGTTGATGTCCGTTACTTTATACTCGCTTGCAAGCGTTCGAACGGTTGCGAGGGTATCCGGGTTTGCGCATATAAATTTGAGATAGTCTTCAATGTCAGAAACCGAGTATTGCGAAGAGCCGAATATCTGCAGCGCTTTGAAAGTTATAAGCTGCGGCATTATGTCCGCCTTGCCGCTGTTTGAATATTGGCCGGGCACAAGGTAAACGCCGCGGTTTCGCAGAAATTCAAGTCCCTGGCACAGTGCCTGCGGGTTGCCGGATGCTTCGAAAACAAGGTCGGCGCCAAGTCCTCCGGTAAGCTCGAGCACGCGGTTATTTATGTTCTCGACATTATCGCGCTCGAGGCAGAAGACCTCGGTCGCGCCGAGCTTTTTGGCAAGTTCGACCCGATTTTCGTCATAACCGTGCGTGATGGCTGCAATGTTTTTCAACCCCAGCGACGCGAGATACATCACAGCGAAAAATCCGACCGGGCCGAGTCCCTGCACGACCGCCGTAGTCATTTTCGGGATTTGGCAGTTTGCGCGCTCGGCAAGCCTGAAGGCGTGCATAACCGTCGGCCCGGCGCAGGAAAAGATGCAGACGGTCTTCGGGTCAAGCTCTGCCGGTATCTTTATCAAATTTTTCACCGGCGAGTAGTTATACTCGGCAAAACCCCCGTGGAAATGCGGCGGCGTTTCGGGGTCGCCGGCATTGGTAAGCCCCATCTTCACGCAGTTTGCGTCGTCGCCTTCGGCGCAGAGCAGGCACCCGCCGCAAGGGCAGGCGATGTATACGATGACATGGTCGCCCGGGGAAATGCCGTATTTTTCGCTGTCTTGGTCCGACAGCTCAAGCACTTTCCCGATAAACTCGTGGCCGGGTATGGTCGGGGTGCTCACCGGTATTTTCCCGCGGTGGATGTGTATATCGGTGCCGCATACGCCGCTTGCAACAAGCTGAAGTTTTGCCATGCCCTGCGGCGGGGGCACAAGCTCATACTCGCGAATCTCAAAGGGTTGATTTACACCTGTCATTACAGCAGCTTTTGCAAAAGCCAATTTATGCACCTCATTTCACTTTTTTGTTTTTTAAAATGTCCTAACCTTGCTTGGCTATTTTAAAAATTAGGTCCTTCCAAGTGTAATGTAACAACACGACGGCTCTAACCGGGACGAAAAGGCATACTCTTTGCGGACCGGTTTTCTTGCCAAAAGGTGTTTTGCGAGAAAAGGCTGTTTTATCAGCCGTGCTCGGTGCGTTTTAAAATATCCTCCTGCACTCGCCTGTCAAGCGTGATATAATAGGCACTGAAGCCCGAAACCCGGACGACAAGATTCTTATATTTCTCGGGATGGTGCATCGCGTCTATAAGCATGTTGCGTGAAACAGAGTTTATCTGTATTTCCTGTCCGCCCCGACTCATGTAAACTTTTATCATCGCAAGCAGCTTTGCGCGCAGCTCGTCGCTGCTGAACATTTCGGGGCTGTATTTTTGGTTTACGACCGTCCCGCACGAAACTTTTGTGTAATCGGGTTTGGACACCGACAGTATAACCGCCGTCGGGCCGCTTTTGTCCATGCCGTGCATGGGTGAGGCGGCGTCGCTGATCGGCTCGCCGCGCATGCGGCCGTCCGGAGTGGCGGCAATTTCGGCGCCCGCGGGAATGTTGGATACATTGGAGGCAATAGCCGTATATATCGCGCCGCCGTCGGGTGTGCGGTATTTCGAGAAAATCTCGTCGTGCACATCGACATACCAAACGGCGTATTTATCGACAAAGTCGTTGTCGTTGCCGTATTTGGGGGCATCAAGCAGCATTCGCCGCAGCTCTTCATAGCCTTCAAAATTCGCCGAAAGCGCGTCGCGCAGCTCCGCCGGTGTGACGGCATTTTTACTATATACAACCTCTTCAATCGCCGCGAGCGAGTCGGCAAATGTGCCGATACCCATGCAGCCGGCGCCGTGCACCGAAGGATACAGCGCACCGCCGTCGTTTATGTCAAGCCCGCGCTCTATGCAGCAGCGGCAGAAACAAGAAAGAAACGGCTGGGTATAGTGTATTCTGTTATACCGGTCGTTTTCATTGCGGAAACGCGCAATATACTCGGCCGCGCCGAATTCCATTTGCTTTCTCAGCGCCGCAATGAATTTTTCCATCGAGTCAAGCTCCTGCGGCTCCCCGGTCCTCGGCCCCATCTGCACGCCGGTCAGCATGCAGCGCCCGTTGTTTAGCGCAAGCTCTATATATTTGGGCGAGTTGTAGCGTCCGTCCGACCATGGCGGCTGTTTGCCGGGTATAAAGTTTTCGATGCAGCCCACCATGCAATAGTCGCGGCTGTCCTCTATGCTGTAGCCGTGGCGGTGCAGCGCAGGGATGTTGACCTCGTCGTTCATGAGCGCAGGATAGCCAAGACCCGTTCCAATGCTCTGCAGGCATAAATCAATGAAGTCGTCCGGGATACCGTCGTACAGGCGAGCCGAAAGGTTGGGACCCGGTATATTGCAGTTTTTGACTGCCTCGAGGATAATGTACGACAGCTCATTTACCGCGCCGCTGCCGTCTCGCGCCCGCCCGCCTATAGCAATGTTGACGACGTCGTCACCGCCAAACAGGCGCATCTCGCCAATTTTGTAAAGCGTGCATTCCATCAGCTCGAGTGCCATCTCGCGCGTCAGCCGGCCTGCTTCGATGTCGCGGCGATAAAAGGGGTAAAGATACTGGTCGAGGCGGCCGAGCGCCATCGCATACCTGCCCTCGTACACAAATGCTATATGCGCAAGCCAGACGAGCTGCAGTGCTTCTCTGAATGTTTCGGGCCGTTCGTACGACAACTTTTTGCAAATATGCGCGATCTCGTGTAGATTCCTTTTGTCGGCAGGATCGGACACCTCTACAGCCTTTGCCTCCGCTGCCTCGCCGTAGCGGTATATCATTTTACCGAACGCACGCATCGAAATCTCGGCGGCGCGCAGGAATGTGAGCTTCTTTTTCGCGTCTGGGTCGTGTTTGTGGGCTTCTTTCGACTTTTCGATTTTCTCGAGCGTGCCGCACACTCCATCCTCAAGGAAAGTTGTGTAGTCGGGCGCGAAGTGGTCGGCGTTGGTCCAGAAGTGGTTTGAACCGTAGCTGCCGACAATGGAGGACGCTCTTGAAAGCGTCGCGTCGGTAAGCTCGGGGTCGTCCGACATGCGCCCGCGGATAGAGCCGGCGACAAGGTCATTTTTATAAATAAACGGCTCGTGACGTGTGAAAAGCGACTCTACTGCGTGCGCCCTTGCTATCGGCACCTCGTCGTCAAAATGCTCGCAGTACCCGAGATACATAAGATACTGTGTTACAGGTTTGCTTTTGAGCGGTATGCTCGCTATTTCTTCTTTCAGCAAATCAAGGCGTTTCATAAAACCGCGACCTTTCGGATATTGTGGGTATTCGGCGAAAGCCGGAGACTTGTTTCCAATGTCAGTATAGCAAAAATTTGAAATAATGCCATGCAGAATATTGCACAATCTGGACAATTTTGTTACTATTAGGATGAAAGAGTTTTAGTTAAGCGGAAGGCAAGCTTGATGAAATACAGTAAAATTCTAATAAAACAGCTTCCCCGGGTAATGTTTGCCCATGGCTATAAAACGCAGCGCTATGATTTTTTCTTTGCTCCGGCGGCGGGCATGCTTGAGATAACGTATTTCGAGCAAGGCAGCGCCGTCAGAACTTATGCCGACGGCGAAAAGTGTTTTATCGAGCCGCCGTGCGTTGCGGTCAGCTTTTACGACAGGGCGTTTTCGATGAAAAGCGATGCTCCGCTGCACAGTCACTATACGGTAGGTATAAATTTTGAATACGAAAAACATCCGATAACAAAAGAGGAGGTCGTGTCGTGCAGCCGCGGGGCAGTTGAAAGGACGGAAAAAGCTAATCTCATGGCTATATTGCCAGACTGTTTTGTGATAAATCAAAACAATGCGGAGATAAAAAATCTTATAATGCGCATTATAAGCGCCCATTCGTCGCACGACAGCACAAAAAATCTGCGCTGTGCGGGTATGCTGCTCGACCTGCTTGCGGAAATAACCGAGCAGAGCGAGCGCGAGGCAATATCCGAAAGCTGTGAGGGGCTTTCGCCGGGCAAAATCATGTATGTCAGGCGCGCAATGCAATATATAACCGATAACTTGAGCCGGAAAATCACGATACGGGAAATAGCCGGGGCGCTGAATATCAGTGAAAGCTATCTATGCAATCTTTTTAGAAGTGTTACGGGTCAGACGATTGGAGGATATATAACAAAAGTAAAGCTGGACAAGGTGGCTGAGATGGTAGCGACAAGCCGCGCAACACTTAGAGAAGCAGGCGAAAGCGTCGGGATATATGACGAAAATTACCTGTCAAGGTTGTTCAAAAAGCACAAAGGGATTACAGTAAGAGAATTTAGAGAAATAAAGGTTCGGAAATAACGCGCAAAAACATTATAAAACGTTGACATGTAATACGGCAAGTTGTACAATTGAAATGGATATAAAACGCATAAGCTCCATAAAATAGCATCGGATTGAAAAGCAAACCCCCTTAACGGAAACAATATGCGCACACCCCCAAATATAAGACATCATTTAAGATGATAATATAAATTTTCACAAAGGGAGTGTAGTCATGACGCATATTAAAGTGCCGACCGTTATAGTTTTTTTACTGATAGCATCCATTCTTGCCGTTTCATGTTCGGAGCAGACGGGCGGAAAGCCCGATTCAAACATTCCAAACAAGATAACCGAGCCACAGGAAACCGATGACCCAAACCCTGAGCCCGAGTTGCCGGCCGAGAAATTTGACGGCTACGAGTTTGCTATTTTGGGAAGACCCTCGGCCGAAGATGTCACCTACAGAGAGCAGTTTTTCGACGCGGATGCCGAAAACGGTGAGCCTGTAAATGATGCCGTGTATAGGCGCAACCTTGCCGCCGAAGAAAAGTTCAACATTACAATATCACATCTTGAAGCCGACCCGGTTGGCGAGATGGCAAGAAAGCTGATTGCTGCAGGCGATGCGGTTTTCGACGTGTTGTGGGAACAGCGTGTGCATATCGGCTCACTTGCGACCGGCAAGATGCTGTACAACATTAAAAACTACCCATATATTGATTACAGCCGCCAATATTGGGACTCAAACTCGATGCGCGAGCTTGAAATTGCGGGAAAACTATATTTTGTCACCTGTGACATAAGCCTCAACAACTTGGCCGGAGCCCGTTTTTTGTATTTTAACAAAGACATCCTCACCGACTTTAGCCTCCCGAACCCGTATGAGCTGGTCTATAAAAACGAATGGATACTCGATACATTTTTACAAATGGTTAGAAGCGTATCCCGCGACCTTGACGGCGACGGCGAGATGACAAACAAAGACCAATACGGCATGCTGACAGAGCTGTTTTCAAACGACGGCAACTATCTGTATCTTCTGATCGGTTCCGGCATCCGGTATACCGAAAATGACGAAACGGGTAAACCTGTGCTTGTGCTGATGAACGACAGAACGGTAAGCGTGATGCAGAAACTGATTGAAACTTTGGGAGATACGACTTATACTATGGAATATACGAAGGTGGCGGCGGGAAGCGACACAAGCGAGTTTTTACATATCTATGATTTTGGACGCTCACGATTTGCTGCCGGTCAATTTTTGTTTGTGCAAAACGGGACAAACGTCGCCCATCAGTTTTCTAACATGGACGCAGATTACGGTATAGTGCCAAACCCCAAGTTTGATTCGTCACAGGAAAGATATTATCACAAACTTGATTTCCACTGCACCGCAATGGGCATACCCGTTTTAGTAACCGAACATGAGCGCACAGGCATGATTCTCGAGTATTTGGCATGGCTGTCAAGCATCAACGTTGTGCCGGCATATTACGAAATAACGATAAAGACAAAACGGTTCCGCGACGATGATGCCTCAAAAATGCTTGATATTGTCAAAGACTCGCTGCAATACGAGGTTTCAGACTGCTTTGCAATCGGTATCGTAGATATGCTGCGCGCAGCGTTTGAATCCGGGAATCTGGCATCGGAATACCAAAAGCAGCAAAAAGCACTACAGTCTAAACTTGATAAAACGTATGAGATGATATTGGAATTGGAGTATTGAGTTTACCAAAATATGCGGTTACCGCAGTTTATATAAAAATAAGATCAACCGGAGGATATGACTATGATTGGAAAATGCCGAACAGGTGTGCTCGGCTTGCAGCGGGCAGGTCGCATGTGCAAAATTCTAAAGTTTGTCGATGACTGCAGGTGCGACATTCTTCATGAAAGTTTCTATATTTGAAAACGATATTTACCAATTGCGTGCAATGAATAAAATAAGAGAGCTTTAAAATGATTTCACACCATGTTTTTGCAGATTTGAAATTACATTCTGATGAGGAACTTGCCAAAATAATCGGCGAAAAAATAACTGAGCGAATTACAATACATGAGTGGCCGCTGTCCTGCGTGCAAAAACTCACTTTAGAAAGCGGTAAGCGCTTGATTTACAAATCACAACTTCCGCCGACAGTTGAGGCAGACTTCTATAAAACTGCCGAAACCGATCTGTTGCCGGCACACAGTGTCATCGGCAAACTCGGCAACTGCGACACAATGCTAATCGATTGGATTGACGCCCCTCTGCTCAGCGAAAAAGCACATGATGCAAATGAACTGGTCCAACACGGAAAGGGTATAATCGCCCGTATTAGTGGCATAAAAGGCGATTTACCTGTATACCTTGATATCGGCTCGCATGGCGCATGGATGAATGTCATGGGGGAAACGACAGGTAAGCTCAGCGAGTTGATTTGTGACGGTCGGTTTAAATTTATCGACCGAAACGTGCCGGAGAAGCTGCTGCAATGGAGCAAAAGCGAAAGTGTACTTGAAGTAATAAACGATTCTCATATCATTCACGGCGACCTTAAAGCGGACCAGGTATTTATGCTCGGCGATGAATATCGAATAATCGACTGGCAGCGGCCATATAGGGCGCCGGCTGAAGTCGACTTGGTATCGCTGCTGGTTGACCGAAAAGTGAGCCCGAACGATTTTGCGAGCAGAGAGGTTATCGGTGTATTTTGGCTTTTGCGCCTGCATTGGGCTGTTGAAGCGCAGTATGCAATATTCCCCAAAAACAAATGGCCGCTTTTTAATAATTGGGCATCCGAAGCGATAAACAATATTTTATCGTAAATAATAGGCTCAAAGGATAGCTCGTTTTCCAGTTAAAAAAGCGTTAATTTCAGTTTTGTCATAGCAGAAGCTAAACAGAATATCGGGGTAATTGAAGGAGAAACTACTATGATGGAAAAATGCCGGATAGGTGTGGTCGGCTTGCAGCGGGGCATGGCTTATGCTCAAAATGCAAGGCTGGTCGACGGACTTGAAGTTACGGCGGTATGCGATTTTGTAAAACCTTATGTTGACCGCGCCGTCAGTGCTCTCGGCGACGGCGTGAAGGGGTTTACCGACTACGACGAGTTCCTCGACTCGGGGCTGTTTGACACGGTTGTGCTTTGCAACTTCTTCCACGAGCATGCCCCACTGGCTATCAAAGCGATGGAGCGGGGCATTGATGTGTTGAGCGAAACCACGCCTGCGATTACAATGCAGGAGTGTGCCGACCTTTGCCGCGCAGTCGAGCGTACTGGCCGCAAGTATATGCTTGCCGAAAATTATCCGTTTTTTGTTACCAACCTCGAAATGAAGCGCCTGTATGAAACGGGCAAGCTCGGACGTGTGCTGTATGCCGAAGGCGAGTATGTGCACCCGTCAAGATCGGAGGAACTCAACTGGCTTGCGCCCGGGCTGCGTCACTGGCGCAACTGGATACCGCGTACATATTATTTGACCCATTCACTTGCACCGCTTATGTATATGACCGGTGAGCGTCTTGTGGCGGTCAATGCCAAAACTGTTCAGGCGCCCGAGCTTTACAGGGGAACGGCTCGCCGCCATGCGGATGCTGCCTCGATTATGATGGTTGAGACCGACAGCGGCGCGGTATTTCGTATCACCGGCTGTGCGGCATGGGCAGGGCATGGAAATACCTACCGGCTGTGCTGCACAAAAGGTTCGGTGGAAAACATCCGCGGAACAAACGAGCTGTTTTTGCACTATAACTCTTGGGCGATGCCTGAAGGGGAAAGCGAGTACCAGCGCTACACGCCGTCCTGGCCGTCCAACGCAGAGCTTGCCGCGAAAGCGGGGCACGGAGGCGGAGATTTCTGGGTTATGTATCATTTCGGTCAGTACATGCTGCATGATATAGAACCTTTCTTTGATGTATACAATTCGGTCGCAATGTCGGCGGTGGCGATACTGGCGCAGCGCAGTGCACTCGAGGGCGGAAAGGAATACCGCATACCGGATTTCAGAAGCGAAGAAGAACGCAAAATTTGTGACGGCGACACAGCCTCGCCTATGCCCGACGAAAACTTGAATGTAACACTTCCAATCTCCCCGTTCGACTATACGCCGGCAGAGAAAGATATAGAAAACGCCAAAGCGGACTGGAAACGCATGGGAGTTGTTGAATACAACTAAATAAAAAATCAAATTAAGAAATGCTCTGACACGTTCCTGATAAAACGTGCAGAGCGTTTTTAATTTTACCAAGGAATTGGCAGTTAAAATTGTGCAATTAACCAAAAATTATGTGCTCGATAATTGCTCTAAATACCATAAAACACATATAAGTAAAATGTAAATATGATGTTAACAAGGTGCTATGAAGCCTATATAATTAGGTAGGCAAATTGTTTAAAATGGGTTTATTTAAAATTTACCCTTCCGAGATAAATTAGTTTAAATTTATGATTTATTAACAGACTTGTTATATGGTATAATTGATGTTGACTGCGCTTTTTCATATTGATATCCGGTATAAATTTTTGAATATTAAAAAAGAAGGTGATAGTTTGTGCTAAAATTGCTTTTGTCCAAGCTCAAGGAATCATCTTTTTCGGTGATTCCTATTATTTTGTTGGTTCTGTTTCTAAATTTTACAATCGCACCATTGCCTAAATGGAGTGCAATTCTGTTATTAGCAAGCGCTTTTACTATAATTTTAGGAATAGCGCTTTTTAATTTGGGCGTTGATATATCGCTTATTCCAATTGGCCAACATATCGGCTCCGCACTGGTTAAAAATAAAAAGCTTTGGCTTATTATAATTTTAACTTTGTTTATAGGAATTTTTATAACGATGGCGGAGCCTGACTTGATAGTGCTTGCGGGGCAAATTAACGGGGTGCCCGACAGCGTTTTTATAATGAGCGTATCGATTGGTGTGGGCTTGGCGCTTGTCGTGGCATTTTTAAGAATTTTGTTCCAGGTACGACTTTCATACATACTGATTGTCTGCTATTTAGCGGCATTCGCATTGTCCTTTTTCACCGGTAAAGATTTTCTTTCAATTGCCTGGGAGTCGGGAGCGGTGACTACCGGCCCGATAATGGTTCCTGTGGTAATGGCTCTTGGACGCGGCCTCGCCTCTGTGCGCGCCGATAAAACTTCGGAAGAGGACAGTTTCGGGCTTGTCGCGCTTGGACTTATCGGCCCGATTATATTGGTTCTGCTTTTAGGCATGTTTTATACTCCGTCAGGTGGAAGTGCGCTGGTGGTCCCCGAAATAAATTCGCTTTCGGATATTGGATTGCTTTATGTCACAAACTTTCCTGTGTACATGAAGCAAGTTGCGATTGCGCTGTTGCCGATACTGCTTACCTTTGCAATATTTCAAATTGTAAGAATTAAATTAAAAATCAAAGAAGTATTGAAAATTTGTGTGGGCACAGTTTATACTTATATAGGACTTGTTTTGTTTTTGACAAGCGTAAATATAGGATTTATGCCTGCCGGATACCAGCTCGGAGGCGAGCTGTTTGTCAAAAACAGCGGCTTGATATTAATCTTGGTAGGTATGGCAATCGGTTACTTTGTGGTTGCTGCCGAGCCGGCGGTGTTTGTGCTAAAAAGACAGGTTGAAGAGGTCACAAGCGGAGCTATTTCGGCAAAAGCAATGGGTATTGGGCTTTCGGTCGGTGTGGCGGTATCGGTGGGTTTGGCAATGGTGCGCGTGCTTACCGGACTTTCGCTGCTTTATATCGTAATCCCGGGATATTTGATTACGCTTGTTTTGACGTTCTTTGTGTCCAATCTATTTACCTCAATCGCCTTTGACTCTGGAGCGGTGGCTTCCGGCCCGCTGGCTGCAACATTTATGCTTCCGTTGGCTATCGGGGCTGCCGAAGCAAATGGCGGCAACATTTACACCGATGCGTTCGGAATCGTAGCGCTCGTGGCGCTTACGCCGGTTATAACGCTACAGCTTTTCGGTGTGGTCGCTGCGATTAAATCCAAAAGAGCACAGAGAGATATGGTGGTTCCGGTTGTGGAGGATACAATTATCGAGCTGGAATACTCATCTCACGAAAATGGCAAAGAAGTTCACGCAAATGGCAGTGCTGAAGAATCATGTGACAGTTCCGGGGTTGACGTGGAAAAAGGTCTGTCTGCACAAGTGGCCGACAGACGCTAACTGCCTGTTTATTGGCAGTATAGGAGGGAGGAGCATGGATGGCAAGTCGATCTAATGTCAGACTTGATGCGCTGATAACGATTGTTGACAGCAGCCTTGAGGATATTGTAACGGATGTCTTTAAAAGCAGCGATTTTCCGATGCTGCTGCTCACGCACGGGAGAGGTTCGGCAAAGTCTGACATATATGAGATTCTCGGTTACGGCGGGCCGAAAAAAACAGTGGCGATAAACGTGCAAACGCACAATATGACAAAATACCTGCTCAAGAAAATCAGCGATCGTATTAATTTTGGAAAACCGGGCACTGGAATTGCGTTCAGTATATGTGTTAGCAGTGTTAGCAGTGTGCTTTCAAGAATATGTGTCGAAGCTGAAGAGAATCTGAAAATAGGAAGTGAGGATATGGCGACGGTGTCAAAAGAACCGTATCATCTGATCGTAACAATAGTGAACAGCGGATTTTTCGATCAGGTGATGGCGGTCGCAAGAAAAGCCGGAGCAAACGGCGGTACGGTTATCCACGGGCGGGGACTCGGATCAAAAGAGGCGCAAAAGTATCTGGGCATAACAATCCAGCCCGAAAAGGATGTTGTACTTATCGTTACTCCGAAAGACAAGAAACTGGAGATTATGGAAAGCATAACACGCGAAGTGGGGCTGAATACAGCCGGAACCGGTATATGCTTTTCACTGCCGGTCGAACATGCCATCGGCGTAGGGATAATGCTGGATGGCATTGATGCGGACTGAGTTTTGCGCAGCCGGCCGCGGGAGACAGATGCATTTAGTCTTTCTGTTGGCCGGCTCGGGAAACGCTGTCTAATATACACCGGGAATGCCGGTTGACGGGCGAGTTTACAAAGAAAAATAAGTAATCGTAGCGGTAACCGGCAGGGCAGACACTTGACATAATATAATGAGCTTATGGCAAACAGCCGATATATGGGCACTCGGAAGTAGAGTGCCTTTATTTTTTGATTGTTTTAATTTGAGACAGCACCCGAAAAACGGTTATATAAAATTTTCTATATGATGCAAGATAATTCACAGAATAAAAACATATAAAGTGTAAAATTATAGAAAATGGTAGCAATTAATGCCATCACAGGAGGATGTTATAAATGAATAAAACAGCAATTATCACCGGGGGCGGCAGTGGTTTCGGCAGAGAAGTGGCGGTTAGACTGGCGAAAAAGGGAACTTGTGTTTCGGTTGTCGATATAAACAAAGAAAATGGCGAGGAGACTGCTTGGCTTTGCAAAGAGCAGGGCGCGGACGCGATATTCGTGCAAGCCGATGTCGGCAAGGTCGAGGACGTCAAAAAATATGTGGACGCCACCGTCGAGCGCATCGGTAAAATCGACCTGTTTTTCAATAACGCAGGTGTTTCGGGTTCGGGCGTGCGCACAATCGACTGCTCGATAGAGGAATTCAACAATATCGTTGATGTTAACTTTAAGGGAATTTTCTACGGCCTGAAGTTTGTCATCACAGAAATGCTTAAAACCGGCGGCGGGGTTATAGTCAACACGGCTTCGCTCGGCGGAGTTGTCGCACTGCCTACACTGGGCGTATATACTGCGACCAAGCATGCGGTTGTCGGGCTTACCAAAGCCATCGCGGCGGAATACGGCAGAGAAAATATCAGAATCAATGCAATCGCTCCCGGTACAAACGAGACGCCTATGGTCAAAGCTTACCCGCAGGAAGTTATCGATGCCTTGGCTCAACAGGTACCGATGGGCAGGCTCGGCCAGCCTCACGAGGTTGCGGATGTCGTTTGCTTTTTGCTTGGCGACGAGTCTTCGTATATCCACGGTGCCGTAATCTCGATAGATGGCGGAGCATCGGCAATCTGAAAAACGTAGTAAACGGCGGCACTTTGCGATTTTTTCGCAAAGTGCCGTTTTTATGCCACAAAATTTCGTTTGCGTATTATAATATCAATACAACAAAAATATGTATATAAATTAGAAAACTCTATTGATTTTAAACCTGATATATAGTATAGTGCAGTTATAAGTTAAAATATAGAAAAGTGTTTTTACCGCAAGAGCTATAAAAAGAAAACTTAAAAAATTAACATATAACGGGAGATTGCTATCATGAAACAGAAACTGGTCGTAATCTTTCTCGCCATGCAAATTTTGGTGGCACTTGTGGCTGTGTCTTGTGCAACTGATGAATCAACAGTTAAAACTCCTTCAAACAACGACAGCTTATCAGCCGAGGAAAGCGCTACCGAAACCGAAAGAAAAAGCGCCGCTGTACCGGGCAAAGATTATGGCGGTGTCAAGTTTGACATCTTTGTTTCTGGAAACTGGGACAACGAATGGACCGAATCTTACGATTTTTATGCGCCGGAACAGACCGGAGAACTTATAAACGACGCCGTTTACTTGCGAAACAAAATTATTGAGGACAGATATAATATTGAAATAAACGAAATCAACATCCGCGGTCAGGCGAGCGGCGGCAACGGAGCCGGCGCACAGGAAATAACAAAAATAGTGGCGGCCGGCGACAAGTCGTACGATGCCGCCATGATAGGTACTTATGACGTAAGCAACCTTGCACTGAAAGGTTATCTGCTTGACCTAAACTCTCAGGTGCCGTATCTAAACCTTCAAAACGAGTGGTGGGACCAGAAGGCCAACATCGACCTTTCGATGAAAGGCAAGATGTATTTTACCACCGGCGACATCAGCATGCTCGACAACGACTGTACATACTGCATACTTTTCAATAAAATGCTGATTGTCGACTATAATTTTGAAAACCCTTATGAGATGGTCAGAGCGCACACCTGGACGATGGATAAATTCGTTTCGATGGCGAAACAGGTGTCAAGCGACCTGAACGGCGACTCGAAGTTCGACCAAAACGATTTATACGGCATGTGCGTCTGGCAGGACGGAATGCTTGCCGCCATTAATGCCGCCGGCGGACGGATTGGCAAAATCAACGAAAACGGCGAAATCGAGCTGACGCTCAATACCGAGCGCAACATCGATATGCTCACGAAATTTATGAGCTTAGTTTACGACCGGTCGGTTGCTTTCTCTATTTACCATTCGGGCGACCACATCGAAAACATGTTCGCAAACGACCAGGTGCTGTTTTATAACCGCTATCTCAACATAGTCAAAAAATACCGCAATATGGACACCGACTTTGGAATTCTCCCGTTCCCGCTTTATGAGGAGTCGCAAAAGGAATATTACACAACCGTACACGCGTACGGAAACTCGTTTATATGCGTGCCGCTTGTTGTCGAGGATATTGAGATGACCGGTATAGTGCTTGAGGACATGGCATGCGAGTCGATGTATATAATAACTCCCGCATATTATGATATTTCGCTTCAAGGCAAGCTTTTGAGAGACGACGAGTCAAGCGAAATGCTGGACATAATTCTTTCAACAAGACTTTATGATGTGGGCGCGTCTTATCAGATCGGAACATATAACGAACGTATAATGGATATGTTCAGACATAACACCACAGACTTTGCGTCGATGTATAAAAAATACGAAAAACAGGCGCTTAGAGATATAGAGAAAATAAATGAGGCATTTTCCGAAGTACTGGGCTAAAAAAGAAAGAGCGGTGTAAATGTTATGTGGAAACATAAACTTTGTCTCGGGACAAGCGGCTCGTTCGGCCTTTCTGTGCCCGAGCAAATCAAACTGTTTAAAGAAATCGGCTTTGACGGGTTTTTCACCGGATGGAGCAGAGGGTGCGGCATAAAAGAATGGAAAGCGAGTGCCGACGAGCTTGGCATGATATATCAATCGGTGCATGCGCCGTTCCATTATGCCGCGAAAATGTGGCGCAGGAGTGAGGAAGCCGATGCCGCAGTGGACGACCTTTTGGCCTGTTTGCGCGACTGTGCCGAAAACGAGGTGCCGGTCATGGTGATGCATGCATACATAGGGTTTGACTCGAGCACCCCCACCCAGGAAGGCATAGAAATTTACGGCAAGGTCGTGGCGGAGGCCGAGCGGCTTGGTGTCAAACTTGCTTTTGAAAACACCGAAGGCGAGCCGTTTCTTGCGGCGCTGATGGAGCATTTCGGGGACTCGGAGGCAGTCGGATTTTGCTGGGACAGCGGTCATGAGATGTGCTATAACCGCAGTGTCGATCTGCTTGCACTATATGGCAAAAAGCTGATTTGCACGCATCTGCACGACAACCTTGGCATCAAAGCATACGACGGCACGATAACATGGCATGATGATTTGCATCTTTTGCCGTTTGACGGCATAGCTGATTGGCAGGGTATAGCGGCAAGGCTGGAACGCGAGGGCTTTACAGGCGAGCTGACATTAGAACTTTCAACGGTAAGCAAACCAGGGCGGCACGAAAACGATATATATGCGAAGATGGATATAGTCGATTTCCTTGCCGAAGCCTATAAACGCGCGTGCCGCGTCGCGGCGCTCAGAGGCGGCTCTGCTTTATAAAGAGGGAAAACCATGTGGAAGCATAAAATCTGCATCGGAACCGGCGGTTGGTATGGGCTGACAAAGCCCGAGCTGTTTGAGCTTTTTAAAGAAATAGGCTTTGACGGGTTTTTCACCGGCTGGCGGCCCGGATACAACATAAAGGAATGCCGTGAGCTGGCCGACAGATACGGGTTATTTTTCCACTCGCTGCACGCGCCATTCGGATACACCGCCGAAATGTGGCAAAGATGCGATGAAGCCGGCGAGGCGGTGGGGGAATATATAGCATGTCTGCGCGACTGCGCCGAAAACGGTGTGCCGATAATGATTTTGCACGCATATTACGGTCTCGAGCAGGGGGAGCCGACCGAAGTGGGCCTTGAAAATTACGGAAAAGTCATCGCCGAAGCCGAGCGGCTCGGCGTGAAAATCGCTTTTGAGAACACCGAGGGCGAGCAGTACCTTGCGGCGCTGATGGAGTATTTCGGCGACTCCCCGGCGGTCGGATTTTGCTGGGATAGCGGGCACGAGATGTGCTTCAACCACGGCGTCGACATGCTCGCGCTGTACGGCAAAAAGCTGATATGTACGCACCTGCACGACAACCTCGGTATCAAATCGTATGACGGCGAAATTTCCTATGCCGACGATTTGCACCTTTTGCCGTTTGACGGAGTTGCCGACTGGAAGGAGATAGCTGCAAGGCTTGACAGGGAATCATACACGGGCGAGCTGACGCTGGAAGAGAGAAAGGTCTGCAAAAACAGGCGGCTCGAAAACAGAGTTTATGAGAAAATGGACGTTGTCGATTATCTTACCGAAGCATATAAACGCGCATGCCGTATTGCTGCGCTGAGAAAAATATAAGGTACATACGAAATGAAACTAATAGCACACAGAGGGGCGTCGCTCGAACGCCCCGAAAATTCGCTTGAAAGTCTGATTTTGGCATCCGAGCTTGGAGCTTATGCCGTCGAGTGCGATGTAAGGGCGACAGCCGACGGTGAGTATGTACTTTTCCACGACGATAATCTCGCCAGGCTGGGCGGAAGCGACAAAAAAGTATGCCAGGTAACGCTTGATGAAATGCGTTCGCTGCTTTCCGCAAAGGGAAGAAGTCTAATAACGCTCGATGAGCTTTTGCGCTGCTATCGGGCAAAGGCTTTTGTACTGCTGCACATCAAAGTTGACGAGCCGGACGAGAGCTTTTTCCGCATGTTGCGCGGGTCAGCAATTAATTTTATTTGCGGCATCCAGAGTCTCAAGGCGGCAGAAACTTGCCGGCGTATATTCCCGCCCGAGCAAATTTTGGCGTTTATGCCGGCGCTTGACATGTGCGTCGATTTCCACCGTGCGGGAGCGGGCATAATACGCATTTGGGAGAACTGGCTGGATCGCATTACGCCGGATAAGGTGCACGCCGCCTGTCCGGGCGCCGAGGTTTATATAATGGCAAACAGTCCCGACACGGGTATGGACGGCACGCCCGCGTCGCTCGATTACTTTATAAAAATCGGAGCCGACGGCGTGCTTTTAAACGATATTCGCATGGCAGTCGAGCATTTAGATAAGTTAATGTAGAAAATAATATTCGCTGCTATAATACCCCGGCTCTGACAGCCGGGGTACGGGCGGTGTTGACATATCGCTTTGGGGGAAGAGAAATGAAGATTCACGTGTTTGGCAGCTGTTCGGGTACCGAGCCAATGCCGGGACGGCACCACACGGCATTTGCAGTTGAGACGGGCGGCTTTCTCTATTGGTTTGATGCAGGCGAAAACTGCTCTTATACTGCTCATCTGATGGGATTGGATCTTTTGAAAGTGCGCGCCGTTTTTATATCGCATACTCACATGGATCACATTGGCGGGCTCGGCAACCTGTTATGGAACATCCGCAAGCTGACGCATGTCTATCACCGTCGTCCTGAATACGACATCGAGCTGTTTATACCGAATATGTCAAGCTGGGACGGCATACTTTCGGTACTAAAAAATACCGAAGGCAACTTCCGCTGTGATTTCAGCATAAACGCACATGGGGTTGGGGACGGCAGGATTTACCGCGACGAGCTTGTCTCGGTTGAGGCATGCCATAACCTTCATCTCGGCAACTCGCCGCCTTGGCTGTCATTTTCATATCGGATTACCGGAGAGGGAAAGAGCATTGTATACTCGGGCGACATAAGAAACTCGGCAGACCTTGACACACTTCTTGCCGAAGGATGCGATGTGCTTTTGACCGAGACCGGTCATCACACGCCGGATGCGATGCCAAAGCATATCCGCGAGCATGGCTATAAAGTAGGCAAACTCATGTACATCCACAGCGGGCGGGATATACTCGAGGATGAAGAAAAAGCAGCCCGGCTCATCCGCTCTGCCTGGGACGGCGATTTTGTTATTTGCCGGGATGGGGTAAGTTATGGGGTATAGGAAAGGTATCCGCTGCTAAACGAAACGCTATGCTTCAACCGGCACCGAAAAAGATAACGGCTTAAAAACATATACCCCCGCAGGATAGACACATACGCTCTCCTGCGGGGATTTTTATTGGTATATAGAAATTCAACAAAAGAATATTTTGCAGCGCATATAGAAACAAGTGATGAAACATGTTACAATTTATATATGCTATAATGTATGCTATAATGGAGGCGGCGATAGAATGTTAGATGTCGAAACGATTGTCAAAGCCGGCACCGCTCTCGGTCTGGGAAAATATACATTTTTATGCCATCCGCGATATGTCATGGAAAACGAGTATTACTGTCGAGCCGCAAACTCGGTGATACCGGCACACAGCCTGCGAAAGTGCCGTTTTTGCCCACTGCTCGGCGGATATACTCAAGGGGAGCAGTCCGGGCAGCCGATATGCTGTTATTACGATTTTCACGCCGGAGACGGCAATTTTTATACTCCTCACGCTGAAAAAGAGCGCATAGACGCGCTGATCGAGCAATGCGGGGTGCCCGAATTTCCGCATTTTATCCGGCCCGGAGAGCCGGGAAAACTCGTGGAAAAAGCGCTGCAATATGCCGCTGTGGCGCATAAAGGCGCAAAACGCAAAGGTTCCGATTTGCCTTACATATTTCACCCTATCGAAGCTGCAATGATTGCATGGGGACTAACCGACGACGAGGAGGTCGTGGCAGGCGCCGCGCTCCATGATGTAGTTGAGGACACAGTGTATACGGTGGATGACATACGCGCGGTTTTCGGCGACAAGGTAGCGGCGCTTGTCGCATCGGAATCAGAAGACAAGCGCAGGGATATCGCCCCAGAGCATAGCTGGCAAACGCGGAAAGAAGAAGCGCTTGAGCAACTGAAACATGCTTCCCGCAATGTAAAGCTTATTTCCCTTTCAGACAAACTATCCAATATGCGCGACATGAAATTCGACTTTGATGAAATAAAGGATGAGCTGTGGGAGCGTTTCAACCAGCGCGACCCCGCCGCGCATGCGTGGTACTATCGCTCGGTTCGCGACATTTGTAAAGCCGATTTCAAAGAAACGCCCGCATGGCAGGAGTATGCCCGATTAATAGACGAAGTATTTGAAAAATATTAAACTGCCATCTGATAATACGGAGGACAATGGGCATGATTATTGAAGCGTATGTTGGGGATCTTGATACTCCCGGGTTTGACTTTTATGGCAGCAACTGGAACGGCAATATTCCCGATCCTATATTTCCCCCACTCAAAGACGCACGCAGGCTTTTTGACGTTATTTGGGATATGATTGAGCGCGGGGAAGAAAATGCAAAGCGGCTTGACTGGGGTGCGGTCGGCGTCCTCTATACCAAACAGCAGCTACGAGACTTTTTTGACAGGTTTTATACGGGCGGGCTGTCAAAAGCACTTAAAAGATTCCTGCGGGAACTTGATCCTGATAGAAAATATGTGCTCGTCGCGTTTGAAGGCGGCGGGGAACTTGGCGACGATCCGCTTGACTTTGACGATTAGTAAGCGGTACTGGTTTAGTCGACAAATTTGAGTGTTTTTGTCATGCGATCATGGCCGACCACGGTGTTATCGAATATTTCCTTTGTGCGCTCAAGATAGTTTTCCGGCGCGGTCAGAGCGGGGCTGAAATGCGTCAGCCATAACTGCTCCACCTCAGCAGCGACGGCAAGCTTTGCCGCATCGGCAAATGTCATGTGAAAGTTGGTCTCGCCCTTTTCTTTGTACTCCTCGTCACCGTACATACCCTCGCAGATAAAAAGGTCGGAGCCGAAAACAAAATCGGGTATTGTATCGATGGGTAAAGTGTCGGTTATATAGCTTACTTTAAGCCCTTTGCGCGGCGGGCCGAGCACCATCTCGGGTTTATAACAGAGAAAACTTTTACCTTCCTGTAAAATCTTCCAGTATTCAATCGGTATGTTCAGCGCTATGGCTTTCCGCGGGTCAAACTTACCTTTGCGGGGGATGCTGATACTGTAGCCGAGACAGGGTAGGGAATGTGACAGCGGCAGCGCCGAAACTCGAAATTCGCCGAGCATGATTTCGGCGGCGTATTTATCCTCGGTGGAAAACTCAATGAATTTCAGCGAAAAACCAAGCTCGGGCGCGATGACTTTAAGACTATTTACCACCTGACCAAGCCCTACAGGGCCAACGAGTGTAACCTCTTGTGTTCTACCGTAATTGCTGAGCGACAGAAGCAGCCCGGGCAATCCGGCAACGTGGTCGGCATGAAAATGGGTGATAAGTATAAAGTCGAGATTTACAAAACCCCAGCCGAGCTCGCGCATCGTGATTTGCGTGCCTTCGCCGCAGTCGACAAGCAGCATACGGCCATTTAAGCGTAATAGCAGTGAGGAAAGAAAGCGGCTCGGCAGCGGCAACATACCGCCGCATCCCAAAAGACAAACGTCAAGCATTTTTGTTCACCGTTATAATTTCACATAGCGCATAACAATGGCGCAATTTCATATAATAAAATTGCCCCGGGCGGACCGGCATCCAGCAATTTTATTATAAGTGAAAAATATGGGAAAGAAAAGGTATAAAATAAAAAACAGAAAAGACGCATACGATATTATACCCCGCGAAAGTCAAAAAGGCTTGCTGCAAAGCGCACAAAATGCGGTAAGCGCGCCGAAACTTGAAACGTTATCCGAACTTGACAGCTATCCGGAGCTGTCAGTTGCCGAAACGCTTGATTTTGCGGAAGCGTCCGACTCGACCCCGTAGCGGAAGTTAAGTTTTCATGTTATAAAACTCGCCCTCTTCATCCGGAGGGCGTTTTTGCTATAAATCCTTGACTTGAAATATAAAGTGTAATATCATAAAAAGGTCGCGCAAGTTATAATCAAGTTACCGAGTATAGGATAAGAATGACGATTGCTTAACCAATCTGATAGAGCGCGGTGAGCTTGAGAAAGCAGATAAATTAGTTTTGGATGTATATGAGATATTATGCAGTAAAAGCTTTTTATTTGATTTATAAATTATAAGGGAGATAACTTAAATGGCAAACGAACGCATCTTTAAAATGGCATTTTCAAAAATCTACCCGTTGCTCGTTCAAAAAGCCGAGCGCAAAGGGCGCACAAAACAGGAAGTCGACCAGATTATTTTCTGGCTCACTGGCTATGACGAAAGTCAGCTCAACGCACAAATCGAGCGCGAGGTGGACATGGAGACTTTTTTCCGACAGGCGCCGCAGATCAACCCCAACGCCAAAAAAATAACCGGCGTTATTTGCGGTGTGCGCGTCGAGCAGATAGAAGACCCGCTCATGCAGAAAATAAGATGGCTTGACAAACTCGTGGACGAGCTTGCAAAAGGCAAACCGATGGAGAAAATTTTAAGAAGCTGAATGGGAAAAAACTGATTTAAATAAATTAATCAGCGGCTCAAAATGATATATTTAGCTCGGGCGAGGCGGTATGACAGTCTGCATTACAGAGAAAGATGTGGTGCCATGATAATAGACAATATAAAAAATGTAGACGAACTAAACAAAGTATGGGACTTTGTGACCACGATTTTTCCGGTATTGATGACCGGTGAGTATAAATACAGCCGCGATTTTTGGGCGGAGATGGCAAGCCGGCTGCCCGAGCTGCTTATATATGCCAAAGAAGGCGAGCAGGTTTGCGGTGCCGTACTTGCATGGGACGACGGCGGCAGCATAACAGTCGGGACCTGCTGCGTCGCCGCCGGGCAAAGGGGCAAGGGAATAGGCAAAGCAATGATGCTCGAGCTTGAAAAGCGCGTTAGATCGCTCGGATATGGCGGCATCGCTTTGGGCGCGGTCGAGGACGCCGAGGGTTTTTATTATAAGCTCGGCTACAGCGGCTGCCTTTTGGTTCAGTCGGAAACACACAGCATAGAGGAGCTGCTGTCGCTTAACCCCGGCTATGAAGTTATTGCAACAAATGTTTATGACGGTACGATAAATCAGATTTATCTGAATGTGACCACGCCCGACCACGATATTCAGCGCAGGTATGAGGAAAGGTATCCCGGCTGCAGCACTCAAATGGTGTTCGGCAAAAGGTTTAAATAACGGTACATAAAAAGCACTCTGCATTAAGTTGCAGAGTGCTTTCGTATTATTTCCCGGGAAAATACGACTTATTGAGGCTTAGCCAAGCCCGAGATTTATCTGGCGCGCGTATTCTTTGGGAGTCATGTTTGTGTGTTTTTTAAACGCAACAATAAAATGGCTGTCGTTGCAAAATCCGCAAGCCTGTGCGGTATTTGATACGCTGTGGCCATTTTGCAGCATGATTTTTGCCATGTTGAGTTTCATCAATGTTGCGTATTTTTTGATACTTATGCCTGTAACGGCCTTGAAATCGGCGACAAGTTTTGCTCGGCTGACGAAAAATCTCTCGGCTATCGCCTCGAGCGTAAGGTTAAGTTGCAGGGTTTCGGCTATAAACTCCATTACTTGGTGTATGTACATTAGTTTAGATGCCGAGTGCACCGACTCGCTTTGGACCATGCATTTTACGAGCGTGTCTGCTATAACGGCAAGTATCAAAATGCTCCTTTTCCGGTTGCTATTTGAGTTCGCTTCGATGATTTGCTCGCAGCAGGCTTTTAAAAATTTAGATGTTTGCTCGGCGAGCGGTATCTGGGTCATGCCGAAACTCTTTAGCCGGCTCAAGTCAATGTATTCGGAAAAGTCGGAGAGCAGGTTTTCCTTAAAGTTTATGACATATCTTTCATATATTCCGCTGTGCTGGTCGGTCGTTTGCGCGCGGTGCAGAGTATAGGGGCAGTGTATAATCACGCACGGCGGCTTTGATGTCACCGTTTGCTTACTGTTTTCGACCAAAATCGAGCCCTGTATTACAAACAAAAACTCGTACTGCATGTGGGCATGCATATAAGGCTGACAAAAACTTTCGTCAAATGCATGCACACAAAAAACGCCGCTGCCCATATCCGAGTAAAGTGGATTCGGCGGCATGATATCATCCCCGCTTTACAGATATACTGGACATATTTAGCAGATTTTTACATTTATTACCGAGCAATTAAGCATATTTTAACATGACAAATCTATATATATGTGATAAAATGCCATTTGTGTACTTTGGTATCCATACTATACCTATTATAACATAAATCCTCAATAATTTCAATTATAAACTATTTTGTGGTTGGCGGTCAAAGAAAGGCGGTGTGTTATGAGGGTCGGCTTTGTTCGGGGCATGGCATGGCTGTGCCTGCTCGCGACCGTTGCTTCGGCGCTT
>ERZ773359.877-NODE-877-length-43313-cov-12.530538_pt1 | contig 43313 bp, 45 predicted proteins | sample MGYA00374955_ERZ773359 | MGnify/ENA primary metagenome ERZ773359 (study PRJEB29098, sample SAMN04486028) | biogas fermenter metagenome | study: EMG produced TPA metagenomics assembly of the Biogas fermentation microbial communities from Germany - Plant 4 DNA1...
AAGACAATCTAACAGCCGTTGTTGTTCCTGCAGGTAAAATTGATGTTACTAATTCAAACCTTTTTAAAGAAAAACTTACCCAACTTTGTGATGAAGGCTTTAAAGACATTATTATTGATTTTACAAATGTAAATGCATTGGATAGCTCAGGGATAGGGAAACTGCTTGTATTTTATAAAAAATTAAAGGATAAAGGCGGTACATTGAGCATTATTAATATTAAACACGAAAACGTTCGCAACCTTTTAGACATGATTTGTCTCGATAAAGTAATTAATATCGTTTGGAACTAGCCGGTTCCGGGTAGGCAGAAGAGTGAAATTCTACGAAAAGAATTCAGGAATCTCGCTTCCTTTTTCTTCATTACAGAGCGGTTGGTCATGCAGATCGTACAAGATTCTGCAAAGCTCCAGCGGTTCCCGGGTAAAGTCGTAAAAGCAGATAAAAAGAAGATCCAGACCTTTTATGCATGCGGCAAGGTTTTTCTCCCAGATAAGTGTTTGCTTGGGTGTCAGGGAAAGACTGGAAGTATCCAAAATAACCCGCAGCGAGGTAAAGTTATTCTTTGTGGTTTCGTCCAGGTTGGACTTTAAATTTTTTTTTGTTTCAAACTCCAGCATTGCCCGTTTCTCAATATAATACAGCAATTTCTTCAAATTTTCCCATCGCGTTAACTGGTTTTCTTTAATTATAAACTTTGCAGTAGATTTGACGTTTAAATATTCGGGAAGTTTTTCCAGAAATATTTTTTCAGTTTCTTCATTAAAATAATAAAGAATCCTTTCGTTATTCAACACTCCGGCTGCACTATAAGAAACAGCTTTTATTGCTAAATGGGCATTTCCGCTATAAAACTCACCGTAGTGCCCTCCGGTTAACAAAAATCCGGGAAGATATCCAGCCGGGACAAGCTTGCAGAGGTCCCGGGGCCATTCCAGCATTCTGGAAATGGTTTTATACTTGTTTAAGCATGATACAAAGTGATCAATGATCAGAGGGTCATAGTGAGTCCCCTTTTTTTTGAGTAACAAATCAATGCTTTGATCAATGGTTCTACCTTTGTCTTTTATCCGACCGGTTGTCATAAGGTCAAAAGCATTGGCAACGGCCAGGATTCGAGCTCCTAAGGGTATTTCCTCACCTTTAAGGCCATCGGGGTAGCCGCTTCCGTCAAACCTTTCATGGTGATGAATAATGATGGGCAAAAGCGCTTCCGTTTTTTTTAACGGTTTAATTATCTCCGCACTCCAGAGAGGATGTTGTTTATAGATATTCCATTTCTCTTCGGGCAGTGGGTGCGGTTCATTCAAAATATCTTTGTCAATTTCGATTTTTCCGATATCATGCAGCAGGGCGGCATATTCCACCCGAATTGTTTCACGCCGGGATAATTGTAATGATTTACAGAGTAATTGAGCGTAAACCAAAACCCTTTCGCTGTGGCCGTATGTAAATTTGTCTTTGGCATGGATAACGGCCATTAATGTTTTTATAGTATCCAAAAATTCCTTTTCAGTTTTTAATTTTTCTCCGCTGATGCGATCAAAAATAGAGTAATAAAGTTGAACCCTGTTTCCCCTGGTTATCTTGACTTTATCAAGGGCCTCATTGGCTTTTTGAATAAGTTCCTGCATATTTTTTGCCTGGTCGGGGAAGAGGGCGACTCCAAGGGATGCGGATACTTTACGGTCAGAACCGGGAATAACACTGTGAAAAGCCTCAATTGCTTTTCTTATTTTTTCCGCCTTAGCGATTATCTGAGTTGTTTCACGTGCCGGAGTTAGAATTACAAAAGTATCTCCTCCAAAGCGAGCGGCAAAATCGCTCTCCTCCAAAAAAAGTTGAATGGTTTCAGCAACTCTCTTTAGAACCATGTCCCCGGAATAAAAACCGAGTATCTCATTGTACATGCTAAAATTATCAAGATCCAGCATGATTAAGCCCAATTTTCCTTCAGATTTGTGAAATTCTTGCATTGTTTTCCCCAGTTGCTCTTGAAAAAAACGGCGGTTATATAGTCCTGTCAGTTCATCCCGTTTAATAAATTCTGTAAGTTGTTTTCTCAGGGAACGTTCTGCTGCGCCCATTTCTCCAAGCAACCAGCTAAATAGAAAAAATAATGGAATGAGTACTAGATCAATATGAAGAAAATTTATTGGTTCCTCGTTGATAAAAAATAAACTTGTGGAAACGAATGTATTTATTAAAGAACTAATGTAACCTGTTTTTGCACCAAAGCGGAGGCTATACAGAATTACCGGCAAAAGTAACAGTATTTTTAAACCGCTCTTTATGGGACCGCCGGAAAAAATGAATAAAATTATTACAACTTGGAGTATTAACATTTCTGCATGTTCCGGGATAAGGGAATGGAACTTCGCCATTTTATCCAACAGTATACTTACGAAGTAAAGAATTAAGTTGAGTACAAGGGGAGCGCAGAAAATAAAACAAATATAATAGTAGGGCAAATCCCAATTAAAGTAATTAATTACAATGGCAAGCGTGGAAAATAGGATAATGAAAATTCTTACTATAGGGATAAAGTCAGTTGCTGCCGGAGGTTCTTCATAATTGGGAGAATGCATTAGCGTGCCTCCTTTTAGCGAAGAAAACGGTCGATTTTAACGGCATAGGAAATGTAAGGGGTGAAAGGAGTAGCGAAAATATATTAAAAAAAGAATTTTCCGCTTTGAATTCACAAAAAATTTGAAAAGTAATTCTGCTGGTTTATTCTACCTGAAAGGAGAAAAATCCTTTTTATAAAGAAAAGCTGTCTTCAACAATTTTTCTGAAATAGAACGCATCTTTTATTTTTTTTGTTGAATATTTTCTTCAGCCTTGGAAAAAGTATAAAGGGTGAAAGCAGGGAGGAAACCACTGAGGAAACCACTAGTAAAGGAGACGGAATATGTATACAACAACAATGAGCCCCTGGCAAAGCGGTTCTTTTATGCCCCAGCAAAGCTTTGCCTCCCAGTCGTTTTTACCGTTGCAGTTCTCTCCCCAAATTCAAGGCTATAGCATACCTTTGCAAACAGGGGCAATAAATATTTCCCCTTGGGCTTATCAGGTTCCCTATGCTAATGCCATGATCTCTCAGGCCGGAATACCGGTCTGGCAATCTCCCTCTCCCATTATGAGCGGACAATACAGGCCATTAAGCTTCTTCATGGGACAAAGCCAGCTTTCTTACAGTCCCAGTGGTATGACGACTGGTATTAATACGGTATCAGGCCTGGCACAACCAAGGGTAGAATTGGCGGAAACTAATAACGATGTTATTGTAACAGCTGATCTCCCCAATGTGGATCCCAATAATATTTATATTACGGTAACGGACGATTCCCTTTCTATCTCCGCTCTTTCCATGATGGGCGGCAGCACCAGCAGTCTGCACCGTACTATTGCTCTTCCGACCAGCGTCAGGGCAGAACATCTAGACGTTAGTTATACAAACGGTATCCTTGAATGCCGTTTGCCCAAATCTGACCTGGTTGCCAGGCGGAGAGTAAAAGTATAAATACGACCGTTTAAGTAATTCTTCTTTCCTTTCCTGCTTCACCCATTTCATTTAAAGTGAGGTTAAAAAATGTATTACCAGGTTCAACCGAGAAACGCGGGAAATCCTGTAGAAAATTTTCATTTAGTCCCAAAGATCGATATCCTGGAGTCCTCTGATGAAGTTATTTACATATTTGAAATGCCGGGAGTCGAAGAACAGTCCGTAAATGTTGAAGTGAAAGACGGTATGCTTTATGTAGATGGAGATGCCGTTTCAGGATTAGAAAATAAATCTTACAATATTCTCTATCAAGAAAGAGAAAACATTAGAAAGTACAGAAGGGTCATGTCATTGCCCCTGGAAGTAGATTCAGAGCAGGCGGCAGCTATTGTTAAAAATGGTATGCTGACTGTCCGGTTCCCAAGGAAAAAAGGGGGAAAACGCTTACCAATCAATCAGCCACAGCAATATTCTGCTCAAAATCCCTATAATCAAGCTTTGAACATGCAGAACGTTCAAAACATCCAAACCCCGCAAAGTTAATTAATCAGGTTAAAACTAAACATAAACTTTTAAAAACCAGGTATTAAACCTGGTTTTAAAGTTGTGTTTTAAAGTAGACCACTTTTTATTTCCTGTTGTTCGACGATAACCAAATGGTTTTTGGCTTCAAAGAAAAACGGCTTTAGGTAGATATCCGGCAGATAACCGGATGAACCATCAAGATGGCGATAGCAATTCAATGCTCCGGTTATGGAAAATTCACGGCAACTGTTGCTTTTCTTTTTGACTGTAAATGTAATGGTTTTTCCCCTGCCTTTTTTGTATTAAGGTATGTTATTAGCTTTTTACATGTTTCCATTTCTGACTAATTATTTCCATTCTTACCGGAGGAGCATTATTTCCCTGTTGGGCGAGGCGTATTACCCTTCCTTCAAAGATAAAAGCATCAAGCCTTTCCAAGCTTTCAATAATCCCGCCTGTGGCCTCAAAATCAACCTGCCGTTCATGGTCTTCAAGTAAAAGAGCAGGGTTAAAAGGTTCGGTTAGCTGCAAATCTTTCTCATAGTTTTCATAGAGAGTCCACATGGCTTTTTCTACTGAAGGAGGCGGCACCGAAACATTAAGGTTAATTCTATTTTTCGCTTCTGAACGGGGAATCATATAACTGTGAGCATATAATTTTTCTGTTAAATTTTCGATAATACTATCTACATGTTCTGAAGATACGTCCCCTTGATGCATTTCCAACAGTTTTCTGCCCAGGGAGCGTATCAGAGCATAATTCCTGTAAACATTGCCCAGTGCCAGAGGATGAACTTCTCTGGATAAACGCAGAAATACCTCCAGAGCTTGTTCGGCATTGCTTAATCCCGCCATTTCTTTCGCTAAAAGTATATAAGAAGATACGTCTTCCACACTGACCGGTATTCTGGCGGTTGGATGCTGCGGGTCTTTGGGATTAAAAGCATTTGCTACGCTGGGATCAATTGGGCTTAGCTCCGACAGTTTTCCCATGATAATTTCATCCGCTCCCAGAGATATTAGAGTTCCCGCACTATAAGCCCTAAAAGGAATTAGCACTTTGAAAACTGAACAGTATTCACGAATTAAACTTACCAACCGGTAAGGGGTTAAAAGGTCGCCTCCACGGGTGTAAAGAAAAAGAGTTATCGTCTTTCTTGGTCCTATTAGCTCCAGGTGGCGATAAAAGACCCGGATAATATCGGGGGCGATACGGGTGCCGAGATTTTCTCTGTCTCCGGTTATATAACAGATTATTGCGGTTTGAAGTTGTTCTTCCAGTTGTGCAATTAAATTTATACGATTATTATGTCCCATTTTATTCCTTTTCTTAGTTGATACATTTTATTTTTCCCCAGGGAAAAGCAAAATATTTAACAAAGGGTTTGGCTAATCATTCCATGGGAAAGGAAAACCTGCAAGTTTATATAAAAATTATCTATCGTTGACTACTGCTGGCTAATACATAAATGAGAGGTATAACAATACTCAATAAACAATATATACGATATTTGCGTCAACTTATTTCTTGCTTTATAATAAGCAAAAAATTTTAAAGGCATTTTTGCATACAGTCATGCCATTCCTCAGCTTCCCATCGTAAAAATACTGTGGAAAGAGAGGAGGAGTAAAATGATGAAAAATAAATTTTTTGTGTTATTAATCAGCTTATTGTTCTTATTAGGCAGCAGCACGGTAGATGCTGCTGCGTACAAACAGCAGCCCAATGGTGAAGGAACGGCAATAGTATCTTCAATAATTAAAGTAAGGGCAAGAGGAGAGATAAAACCGAAAACAAAGATGCGAAAAGAAGAAAATAAGGATAGTAAGGAATGTATGGAGCTGTCTCCTGAGGAAATCGACCTTTTGGCCCGATTGGTTCGTGCAGAGGCTGAGGGTGAACCATTTCTGGGGAAGGTGGGAGTTGCAGCGACTGTATTAAACAGGTTAGAAAGCGATCAATATCCGGATACCATTCCGGAAATTATTTATCAGCATGATCATGGTTTTCAGTATTGCCCGGTCCGGAACGGGCAAATTAATAAAGCCGCTGATAATATTTCGGTAAAAGCAGTAAAAGAGGCAATCAAAGGCAAAGACCCCACCGGCGGAGCGCTTTCTTTTTATAATCCCGCCAAATCCGGCAATTACTGGATTAGGACGAGGATTTTCTGTAAGCAAATTGGTAACCATATTTTTGTTAAATAAGTTGAAAAAAATGCCCGTGTACCTTATCAGGTATATCGGGCATTTCAAATTTTACGAAATTTTTTTTAGCAAGGCCATATCGGTAAGCATCTTTCCTGTTCCCAGAGCAACGCTATCCAAGCAATTTTCTGCCAAAAGCACCGGCATTTTTGTTTCTTCAGCTATTAAATGCTGAAAACCTCTTAATAGAGCTCCGCCGCCGATAAGAATAATACCATTTTCTAAAATATCCGGTATCAATGATACCGGCGTTTCTTCCAATGTCATCATTATTGCTTTTCGTATAACCGAGATTCGTTCACCCAAAATTTTTCCGATTTCAGGAAACTTAATATCTATTTTTCGCGGCAGCCGGGTAACAAGGTCGTTTCCGAGTACTTCAAGGTAATTTTGCTGAAACGAAGGAGGAGCCAAACCAATTTTAATTTTGATATCTTCGGCTGTCCTTTCTCCGATTAAAAAGTTATACTTTTTTCTGATATAATTAATGACGGCGTTGTTCAAGTCATCTCCACCTACGCGGACTGAATTCCAGCAGACTATCCCTCCCAAAGATATAACGGCTACTTCCGTTGTTCCACAACCGATATCCACGATCATACTGGCGCTATTTTCTTCAATGGGCAGATTAGTACCAAGAGCTCCGGCAATAGAATTTTCTACGAGATAGACCTCTTTTGCACCTGCTTGTTTAACAGCTTCAATAACAGCTCTTTTTTCAATCTCCGTTACCTGGAGCGAAACGTTGACAACAACCCGCAGTGGAAGAAAGAGCGAATGGCCGCTAAAAATTTGCGCAAAAAAATGCTTCAGCATTATTTTTGTATTATGGAAGTTAGAAACTACACCGCGCCTTATAGGTTTGACAAGAATTATATCTTCAGGTGTCCGCCCAATCATTTTTCGAGCGCTTTCTCCGACTGCCAAAACTTTTCCTGTTCTTTTTTCTATCGCCAGAACAGAGGCTTCTCTTAAAATAATTCCTTTACCTTTCATATAAATCAGAGTATTGGCGCTTCCTAAATCAATGCCTATACTTCTGGAAAGGTAATCATAAGAAAAGGCCATGGCAGAGATTTCCTCCTTATTCCAGCTTTTTGTTAAATTATATCAGCCTGCAAATGGTGCTACAACAAGAAGGTTTTCCCAAGAGGACTTATCATCCTAAAAAGAATAAACGTGTTTGTAATGGTATTTATTTCTTAGCTTGCAGGAAACAGATAAATGTTAATAGAATATGCAAATAATAAAATACTTCTGCAAATTTATTTCATCTATAACTCAAATGATCAATTTTTCCAACTGGTTTGAAAGCTTTTATTTTGAGAAGAGGTGAAAGATTGCTTTCTGACTCCCATTATCAGAAGTTAGATTCTGCATATCAAAGATTAACTGACTTAGCAGATAAAGCAAAACGATTGCCGGAGGAAGCACGAAAAGTTGTTCAAGCTGCCTTAAGTGAATTATCTTTAATTCATCTGGAGATGCAAACTCTTTTAGAAGAGTTCAGCCATCATAATGATGAATTGGCTGCCAGCCGCGCTGCACTTGAAGATGAGCGGCGCCGCTATCAAGAACTATTCGAGTTTGCTCCGGACGGTTATCTCGTCACTGACAAAAATGGAATAATTCTGGAAGCAAATAGCGCGGCTATTGATCTTTTACAAATAGATCGCCAATTGATAGCTGGAAAGCCTTTGTCCTCTTTTGTAGTTGATGAAGAAAAAGAAGCCTATCATCGTAAATTAAAGGAACTGCAAAAAGGTAAGATAAAAAAAACAGTCGACTGGCAGATATCCTTAAAACCGTGGAAAAGTGAGCCCTTCCCCGCTTCATTTACTGCCGGGGTTGTCTGTAATACAGAAGGGAAAGTGACCGGACTCCGTTGGCTTTTTTCTGATATTTCCTGGAGAAAGAAGATGGAAGAAGAGATCCTTAAAACCGACAAGCTTGAGTCAATCAGCCTTCTTGCAGGGGGGATCGCTCATGATTTTAATAACCTTCTGGCAAACCTGATGGGGCATATTTCTTTGGCCAGGCTTTGGAAGGATAATCCTGAAAAAGTAGCCCAAAAATTGGATCTTTCGGAAAAAGTTATTGTGCGGGCAAAGGAACTTCTTCAGCAGCTTTTTCAGTTTTCAAAGAAAGATTATCCCCATTGTAAAGTTTTTGCCTTAAGCAAAATTATTTATAATATTCTGGATTTATCTTGTGACAATTCTCAGATTAAATATTTTTGCAATTTGCCTGCTGACTTGTTGCCGTTGGAAGCTGATGAAGCCCAAATCAGCCAGGTAATTCAAAATATTATTATTAATGCTAAGCAGGCAATGCCGGACGGCGGGATCATTACGATCACTGCTGAAAATATTTTTACAGAAGCAATGGAAAACTATTTTTTGCCTCTTGCGAAAAGGGATTATTTGCGAATATCTATTTCAGATACCGGCATCGGGATTCCGGAAGAGTTAAAAATGAAAATTTTTGATCCTTTTTTCACAACAAAAGAAGAAGGAACAGGTCTGGGTTTGGCAACTTCTTATTTCTTAATTAAAAAAAACGGTGGCTATATTACGGTGGATTCAAAGCCCGGAGTTGGAACGATTTTTTATCTTTATCTTCCTGCCTGGCGTCAAAAAAACGAACATATTGAAAAGAAAGAAGAGGACTTTACCAATTAAAACCATCGCTTTAGAAAATCCCGTTCGATAGTTTTTTTTGCCCATGAAGCAATTTTTAACGGTTTGGTCATTTTTATCATGGGCATTGTTTTTTTGTAGTAGTTTACCGATAGGTAGCGAGCTTGGCCGGATCCGGTATAGTATATGCAAACCCCTTTTCCTGTATAGCGGAAACGTTCTTTTTTCCCCTGGATAATAGAAGCGAGGTTCCTTGCGACTACCTCGGCCTGAAAATGGGCAAAAACACCTGCTTTAGGGGCAAGGACCCTGGAGACAGGAATGCGCAGCGCTGTTGCATCTCCAATAGCGTAGATGAGTTTATTTCGTGTTTGAAGGGTCTGGGGACTTACCTCCACCCAGCCGTCTGCGTCCAGAAGGCCGGAACCGGCTAAAAAGGAAGGGCCCCAGTGGGATGGGATGCCGAGGAAAAGATCTGCCTTAATGTTAATTCCTTGGTCAAGGCGGAGGTTACCCTCCCTTAGGTCAAGCACTTTTGCCCCTGAATACAGTCCTATTTGGCGCTGTTGCATCATTTTCCTGATGCTTTCCCCCACCAGCGGATGGGCAACAGGATTGGGATATGGCTCCGGAGTAACCATCAAAAGTTCTATTTTCTCCCTCAAACCCCTGTTTCGGAAATAATCGTCCAAAAGAAAAACAATTTCATATGGAGCTGTCGGACATGTAAACGGAAGGCTGGAGATGAAGAGGACAATTTTCCCGCGATGAAATGTCTTTAGACGTTTGTTTAGAGAAATATTGCTCTCCAGGTCATAGACATTATATGCCCCTTCCCTGAAACCCGGAACGGTCTCAAGGTGGTGCTCAGCCCCGGGGGATAAAATTAAATAATCGTAATCTATGGTACCGCTTTCTGTTTGCACTTTAAACTCCTGCGGATTTACGGATTTGACCTCCGCTCTAATGAATTCAATCCCTTTTTGTGATAACTTATTGAGGTTTCTGATGATCTGTCCGGGTTTTCTCCTTCCAATGATAAGAAGGGGATATGAGCCTGCATAGTAATAATTTTCTTTGCGATCCAGCAAGATAATTTTATGCTTTTTCCCCAGAGCTCTTCGAAGCACGTTGGCTGCAACAACTCCTCCTGTTCCGCCACCTATTATTAAAGTTGTCGTCAAAATGTCCCCCTCTTTCTTGTAACCGGTAGTATTCCTAGCTTTCCTGGAAATATGTCCTTTATTCCAAAATCAAAGGTTTAAAAAAATGTTTAATGTAAACACTACCATTGGAGGTGGTAAATTTGGATTGGTTAAAAATTGTAGCTACTGCTCAAAAATTAAGGGAAGGTCTTTCTTTAATGGCAAAAACGGAAAAAGATGCTTCCAACCAGAAAATAATAGAAAAAGGATATGAGCTGGAACAAGCGCTGAGCGGTTTTATTGAAGCTCTGGAAGAAAATACCAAAAGATAGTCGTCGGTTTACTCCATGAAAAACAAGGGCGTAAGGTGTTCAGGTTTCTTTAACGGGAGGAGTTTTCTTTGTTAACCGTAATAATTAGGACTCTGATCTTGTATGCATTGGTTTTTGCTACGATGCGCTTGACCGGTAAGAGGCAAATTGGGCAATTGCAGCCTTATGAAGTAACCGTGGCCATCATGATTTCCGCCCTTGCAGCTATTCCCATGGAGGATGTCAGCATACCTTTAACTAACAGCATTATACCAATATTACTGCTTCTCAGCGGTCAGGTTCTTGTTTCAATGTTGTCAATGAAAGTTAACAAGGTTCGGGCTTTTTTGTGTGGCAAACCGAGCATACTCGTTGAAAACGGAAAGCTGGTGGAACAGGAATTAAAAAAGAGTCGCGTTAACCTTAATGATTTGCTGGAACAGCTTCGTTTGGCAGGTTTCCATAATATTGCTGATGTTGAATTTGCCATTATGGAAAGTAACGGAGAGTTCAGCGTTATTCCCAAATCACAAAAAAGGCCCGTAACTCCTGAAGATTTAGGCGTGTCAACTAAATATGAAGGCATTACCCAAACTTTAATTATCGATGGCCGGGTTGACCATGATAATTTGTGCCGGACCGGGCTTACTGAAGAATGGCTTGCCCGGGAACTATCCAAGTTTGGTATCCATAATGTAAAAGATGTTTTATTAGCCAGTCTTGATACATCCGGCAAATTGTATTTTCAAGTAAAAGGCAAAACAAATCAGAAAAGTAATTGTGGTGAAAGTACTTGAGAGGTTTGTTTATCGGTATTATTGTCCTGCTGGCAATAATTACGGCTTTTTCCATTTACACGTATAATCTAACCTCCGAAATATCCCAGGATCTCCTCTCTAATTTAAAGCAGTTAAGGCAGGTAGTGGAAAAGGAACAATGGGATGAGGCAATGTTGAAATTGAAAGAGTTGGATGAAAATTGGGACAGGGCTGATACATGGTGGACGCCTCTAATGGATCATCGCGAGCTTGACCATCTTGACCAAACGATTGTCAGGATCATTGGTTTTGTTCACCAGTGCCGCACTGGAGACTCTCTTATAGAAATAGACGCCGCCACAAGATTAGTTGAGAGGGTTCGCGCCAGAGAGAGTTTAAACGTAAAGAATATTTTTTAGGATGTTTTGCAAACTAAATGTGAAGAAACACGAATTGATCTAATAAATTCGGGTGCAAAATATTCGCTGCTGCAGAAAAAATTTCTTATGGAGGATTACAATGGAACAAGAAAACATGATCAACCAAATCATAAACTTTGTTCAGCAACACCATGAATCTACAGCAAGCAGGGCCGTTTACAGGCGGATGCTTGGTTCTTATCCGGGCGCTTTTAATCGCAATGCGTTGTCTGAGCTGCGGAATAGTTTAGAAACTGCCAATCCTGAAGAAATCGAATCCTTATACTATATAATCAAATAGGGGTTAATGCCGTAGAGAAGGAGGTTAGGCGGGTGTTTAAATTTAATAGTAACAAGGCAAAAAAATATAGAAAAAAACCCCTCGTTGTTGAAGCATATCAAATTGACAGGGAGGTCATGATTCCAACATTGGAGGGAAACGTCCTGGCAAGCCCGGGAGATTATATAATTCGCGGCATTGATGGGGAATGTTATCCCTGCAAACCTGACATATTTAACGAAACATATGAACTTTTAGAATAGCTTAGGCTGCCGGAATGTATTTGGTTTTTAATAATAAGCCTTATTACTTTTAAAAAATTAAAACTAGCATACTATACCCTGCAACTTTTTTCTGGTATACTATTAGGCATAGTAACAAAGCAATAATAGAAAGGGTTGGTTAATGAATGCTGACAGTAACTCCGGCAGCAGTAGAAGAATTTAAATCATTTTTAAAACAGGTGGATAAGGAAGATTGCTACATTCGAATTTTTATTAATGGTATGGGCTGAGGCGGGCCTAGTTTCGCTCTGGCTCTGGAAGAGTCGGTAAAAGGGCAGGATCATCTGGAGGAAAAAGATGGGATTTCTTTTATTTACGATAACAAAATTTCTCCACATTTAAATGATGTAATTATTGATTTCCATCTTGCTCCGCAGCGAGGTTTTTCCATTCGAAGGGTAGGGCAGGATTCACCGGGTTGCGGATCTTGCAGCAGTTGTGATTGACATTTCCAATTAATTAAAAAATGAATTGATTTTCATTATGCAGGAAGGAGTTTTGATTTCATCTAGAAAGCTCCTTCCCGCTGTATTATCAGGTTTTTTGAAAACAGTCCTTAAATTTATTAGTAAGAGTAACTTGAAGGACAATTATTCGCCCAGATACGATTTCCGGACATCATCATTTTCCAGCAGGGAGGAAGCATTATCCTGCATGACAATTCTGCCTGTTTCCAAAACATAACCCTTGTGCGCGGTTTTAAGTGCCATCTGGGCGTTTTGTTCCACCAGGAGTATGGTAGTTCCCTGGCTATTTATTTCTTCGATTATCTGAAAAATTTCTTTAACGATCATTGGGGCAAGGCCCATGGACGGCTCATCGAGGAGCAAAAGCCTGGGCCTGGACATAAGAGCGCGTCCCATGGCGAGCATTTGCTGTTCGCCTCCGCTGAGCGTTCCTGCCAGTTGCTTTTCACGACCCTTTAGCTGGGGAAAAATATGAAAAACCTTTTCCAGGTCGTTTTTAATTTCACGTTTATCAGTCCTGCTGAAAGCTCCCATTTCCAAGTTTTCCATAAGCGTCATCTGGGGAAATATTCGTCTTCCCTCGGGCACATGGGAAATTCCCATTTTGACGATATTATGAGGAGGGACCCCCGTAATATCCCGGGAGCAGAAAGTAACCCTCCCCCGGGCTGGTTTTAAAAGGCCGGAAATTGTTAACAAAGTAGTTGTTTTTCCTGCTCCGTTAGAACCTATCAGAGTAACAATTTCTCCCTCCTCGACTTTTAAATTAATTTCTTTCAAAGCCTGGATATTGCCATAATATGTGGATATTCCTTCAACTGTAAGCAAGTTGCTTTTGCCTCCTCCAATTATTAAATGCAGCCTACACTGAATCCCCCAGGTAAGCCCTAATAACTGCTTCGTTTCTCTGAATTTCACTTGGCCGGCCTTCGGCGATTTTTTTCCCGTAATCAAGCACTGCCACTTTTTCAGAAATACCCATTACTACTTTCATATCGTGTTCAATGAGCAAAATGGTTTTTTCCATTTCGTCCCTGATACGTGAGATGAGTTTCATTAACTCCATTGTTTCCTGCGGGTTCATACCGGCTGCAGGTTCATCCAGCAGCAAAAGCTCCGGTTCAGCCGCGAGAGCTCGGGCAATTTCCAGAAGCCGTTGCTCACCATATGGCAGGTTGCGTGCTTTCTCTTTTTCTTTACTGCCCAAACCTACGAAAGCCAGCAGCTCGCGGGCTTTTTTTCTGGCTTCGGCTTCCTCCCGTTTGTTTCCGGGGAGGCAAAAAACGGTGGAAACAAGTCCTCCGTGCAGGCGAACATGCATTCCAAGCAGGACATTATCCAACACGCTCATCATCCCGAATAAGCGGATATTTTGAAAGGTTCTCGCTATACCTTTTTCCGTAATCTTGTAGGGCTTCAGCCCATTTATTTTTTCATTTCGAAAATAGAGAGACCCGCTGGTGGGCTCGTAATGACCGGTAATCAAGTTAAAAAGAGTGGTTTTCCCGGCTCCATTTGGACCGATTAACCCCACAATTTCTTTCTTGCTGATATCGAGGTTAACGCTGTCCACCGCTTTCAGGCCGCCGAAATGGCGGCTCACTTCATTAATTTCGAGAATTGTGCTATTCTTTTCAGCAGGCTGCATGCACAAACAACCCCTTTTCCAAGCATTGCCGCTAAGGCTCAAAATCTCTTTTCTAGATCTAGATATTGATATATAAAAAGTTAATGCCCGTTCTTTTGTAATGTTTCTTTATTTATTACGGCGAAAAAGTTTAATTTTTGTAAATAACGTTTTCCTTCTTTTTAAAGAACGGCCTCCGGTTTGCCCGATGCTTTCACCCAGCAACCCTTGCGGTCTTGCCCGCATCATCAGCACCAGGATCGCACCGTAAACCAGTAGCCGGTATTCGGCTCCGGCTCTGAGCAGCTCAGGAATGGCAGTTAATGCGGTGGCACCAATTATGGCTCCCCACATATTTCCCAGCCCCCCAAGTACTACCATGCATAATTGTTCGATGGAGCGCATAAAACCGAAGACGTTTGGATGAATATAACGGAAATAGTGGGCAAACAGCCCGCCGCCAAGACCTGCAAAAAAGGCCCCGACTCCAAAGGCCAGAGTTTTATAATAGGTTGTGTTTATTCCCATAGATTCCGCTGCAGTCTCATCTTCCCTGATAGCAATCAGGGCACGCCCAACCCGGGAATTTATAATACGCTGCAGGACGAAAAGTGAAAGGAGGGTAACACCTATTACCCATAAAAGAGTCGTCTCTTTAGGAATTCCCCGCAGGCCGACAGCTCCGCCGGTAATCTTCAGGTTTAAAAAAATTATCCTAATAATTTCGCCGAAGCCAAGGGTCGCGATTGCCAGATAATCTCCTTTTAGCCGTAGAGTGGGGATGCCAATCAGAATACCAAATAATCCGGCGACTGCTGCACCCAAAAGCAGAGAGACTATAAATGGCAGACCCGTCTGCAAAGTGACAATTGCCGAAACATAAGCACCCAGGCTCATAAAAGCAGCATGTCCGATGGATAATTGGCCTGTATAACCAACAACCAAATTCAAGCTTGACGCCATAATAATATTAATCCCGACCAGAATAATTATTTGCAAATAATAAGCACTTATCAACTGCCTTTCCACCTACTTTATCATTAAAATCGGCAACAAGCATGCTTTTAAAGAAGAAAAAATGCTAAACTTTTTCCTGAATGGCGCTGCCCACCAGGCCGGCGGGTTTAAATAACAGGACAAGTATAAGAATGGCAAATGCAGCAGCATCGCGGTATTGTGAAGAAATATATGCTGCGGCCATAACCTCGGCGATACCGAGTAAAAGTCCTCCAAGCATGGCTCCGGGAATTCTTCCAATACCTCCTAATACCGCAGCCACAAAACCCTTTAAGCCAGGCATCAGGCCCATAGTGGGTGTTACTGTCCGGAAGTAAATTCCTACCATTACTCCTGCTGCCGCTCCCAGGGCTGACCCAATTAGAAAGGTAATGGAGATGATTTGATTGACATTTACCCCCATCAGACTTGCTGTATCTATATCCTGGGCAGCAGCACGCATTGCTTTCCCGATTTTTGTCTTTTGAATAAAAAAAGTTAGGCCTATCATAAGCAGGAATGAAATAGCAAGGATTATAATTTCGAGCTTAGAAATGGTCAGTAACGTAGATTGGTAAACCCGAGGAGTGAAAGGACTTGGAAAAGTATAAGGCCGGGCGCCCATAATTAACAGTGCCAGATTCTGCAAGAAGATGGAGGCACCGATAGCGCTGATTAAAGCCGCAAGACGTGTAGAGCGGCGAAGGGGCCTGTAGGCTAAATACTCTAAAGTAAGGCCGACAAGACCTGCAAAAGCCATGGCCAGTAAAAAGGCCAGAAAAAAAGGAACGTCGTAGAAAACAACCAGGATCATGCCGGCAAAGGCTCCAAACATGTAAATTTCACCATGCGCGAAATTTATTAACATGATGATTCCATAAACCATGGTATAGCCAAGAGCAATAAGGGAGTAAATACTCCCGAGGATAATACCGTTAACGAGCTGCTGTACAAACATTGCCCCACCTCAATATTTTTATAAAAGCTTGTTTTCCGAAAAGAGGGGCAGGGTAAAAACTAACCTGCCCCTTTTCCTTAATTATTAGCGCAGCCGCTGGAAGGTGCCATTCTCGACTTTAAGAATTAGCACGTCTTTAATTGTATCTCCTTCTTCGTCAATACTCGTTAAACCGGTAATTCCGGGAAAATCTTTTGTTTGTGCTAAACCCTCCCGGATACTTTCACGATCCGTACCGTATTTCTTCATGGCTTCAATGACAATGCGCGTTGCATCGTAAGCTTGAGCTGCAAACATATCGGGTTCTTCGCCAAAAAGTTCTGTGTACCTGGTTACAAAAGATTGAACGACAGGGTTCGGATCTGCTGAAAAGAAACCGGCTGTAAAAATGGCCCCTTCAACAGCTTGTTCACCGATTTCCACTAAAACAGGAGAATAGAAACCGTCCGCACCAAGGAGCTGCGCTGAAATGCCCTGCTCAGCCGCCTGTTGCGCTATCTTGCCTGCTTCCGTATAATAACCGGCAATGAAGATAGCATCCGGATTTTTTTGCTGGATAGATGTCAGCTGGGGACGGAAATGCTCATCGCCGTCCATAAAAGCTTCCACGGCAACAACTTCGGCTTTCTCTTTGGCTGTTGCTTCAAAGGCATCCTTCAAAGCCACGCCGTAGTCATTGTTGGTATAAAGGATAGCGAAGCGTTTAAAGCCAAGTTCCGCAATTGCGTATTCAGCCAGCTGAGAAGCTTGGACCTCGTCGGAAAGACAGTTGCGGAAAAGATAAGGGTTGCCCACCGTCAGGTCTGTGGCTGTGGAGGAAGGTGAAATTGTCGGCACTTTACCTTCCATAACGATTGGGCCTCCTGCAGCTGTTTCCGAACTTAAAACAGCGCCGACTATTACATTGACACCGTCCTGATCAATAAGTTTGGAAAAAGCGTTGGCTGCCTTGGACCAGTCACCTTCGCTGTCTTCGGAAACAAGAACAAGGTTTACTCCCGGTATTTCTTTGTTTTCGTTTGCTTCTTCCAAAGCAATTTGTACTGCGTTGCGAACGCTCTCTCCATACGTTGCCGCGCCACCGGTTAAAGGACCTACTGTGCCGACTTTAACATCGACTGTTTCTTCTGAAGTGCCTTCGGATGCCTCATCTCCTGCTCCCTCCGGCTCGGAAGCAGGCTGTGAAGTACCGCATCCAGCGGCAAGCATCAGAATCATGCTTAAAGCAACCATAATAACTAGTGCCAAACGATACTTTTTCACTTTTTTTAACCCCCTTTTTTTTATTCAATAACAGCAACAGCACTCTACTAATTAAAATTTATATTAAAAGTTAACACCCCCTCGACAGAGAAGTAAAGACCCTGGAGTATTGATTTTTTTTTTACATCAATAAATATCAATAAAACTTCCGGGTCGTTTATCATAAAATTAATTCCACCAAATAGAGAAAAAACCTCTTTAACTTGAAGAAAAAAAAATCTTTTCGCGAGGAAATTGTGGTAAAAAGTAAAAGGGAATTAATACTTAAAAATAACCCTCAAAAATAACCCATCTCTATCGGCAAGGAGTGCAACAATGAAAAAAATGCCAAAAACTTTACCATTTCTTGAATTCCGTCGACAGGGTGTTTTCGCAGCTGAGAAAATAAAAAAAGGGGAATTGCTTGAATGTTCGCCGGTTATTCCTATTCAACCCAGCGAATGGAAGTCGGTTTCTTATACTGTACTGCGCCATTATGCCTTTGCCTGGGGAGAGGATAACAGGGATGCAGCCATAGCTCTGGGTTATGGATCATTTTTTAACTCTTCACCTGAACAGCCCACTGCTTATTATGTCAATAATATTAAAGACCTGGTTATAGAATTTTTCGCGGTAAGGGATATTGAAAAAGGTGAAGAGATAACCGTAAAACGCCGAAACCGGGAGGGTTTAAATCTTCAGGCCAGGAGGAATATTATGATTTTTATCGGTAACTGTCTGAATAAAGGTAGGGGAGTCTTTGCCCGTAGAAAGATAAATGGGGGAGAATTGATTGAAAGCGCGCCGGTATTGCTTGTGCCGTCGGATGAATGCAGTTATCTTAAGAATACTATTTTGGAAAACTACTGCTTCCGCTGCGGTCCGAATCAGGAGCATGCCGCTATTGCCATGGGATATGGCTCGCTGTATAACCACTCCTATACTCCCAATGCCGTCTATGAAGTTAAAGATGAGGAAATGGCGGTGCAGTTTCGCGCCTTAAAGGAAATTCAGGCAGGTGAAGAAATTACCGTTAATTATAATCGCGATCCCGGGGACAGATCTGCAATGTGGTTTGAAGTTCTGCCTTGAGAAGGCATATTTTTAACCCTTCTGCCGTGGCGATCTAGCTTGATCTTTTGTTTTTTTTATGCTATATTTATTTTGCTGTGAATGTCGGGGTGGCGGAACAGGCAGACGCGCACGTTTGAGGGGCGTGTGGTGAATACCATGTGGGTTCAAGTCCCATCCCCGACACCATAAAGAAAAGCGCTTTTCGGTTTGACTGCTGAAAAGCGCTTTTTGTTTATTTGATGTCAGTGATCATAAAAAAAACAGAATAAAATAATTTTTGCATCACAACAAAATCCCCCTGTTACCAGGGGGATTTTGCTTTACTTTTCTGTAATTAGTTGTTCATGATTGATTTACATCGACACTTTTCCTGCCGAAGAGGTAAAATGCGTTGTAAACCGCCACGATGACACCTAAGATAATGTTGTTCCATGCCAGAGAAGTTGGCTCCATTATGGGAGTAAAGTTGACAATTGCTAACCAGATACCTACGATAATGTGAATAATATGAAATGTAGTCATTATTTATATCCCTCCTTTCTCTGGCATAGCATAACCCTTTTTCAAAATAATATACTCTGGAAAGGCAAAAAATATCAAAGCTGGTTTTTTATTGTTTGATGCTTCTTTTTATGCTAAAATAATTGTGGTTGGAGGAGAAAGATGACAACACCAGTAGATTTGGAAAAGCACCGGGAGGATTTTCTAAAATTTTTGGGAACAGCCGGTGCCCGTTTTGTTGTTTCAAGGCAATTAAGAGCTTCAGGAGGACTGTGGCTCTCTGCAGGTGACGTTAATATCCTCATTGACCCAGGTCCGGGTTCGCTAGTTAAATGTTTTTCTTCTAAACCGAAGCTAAATCCGTCCTCTTTAAATGGAATAATCCTCACTCACCGTCATCTTGATCATTCCAATGACGTTAATATTATGATTGAAGCAATGACAGACGGTGGAAAAAATCAAAAAGGTTTTTTACTGGCCCCCCGTGATGCTTTAGAAGGAAAAGATCCTGTTGTTCAATTTTATCTTCGCGAATTTCTTAATAACATCGATTATCTTCAGGAGAAAAAAGAATATGCATTCCCGTCATTTACCATGGAAACGTCTGCAAAACACCATCACCCGGTGGAAACTTACGGTTTGAAGTTTGCTTTCCCTTATGGAAAAATATTTCTCATCTCCGATACCGCGTTTTTCCCTGATTTAATAGATTTTTATAAAGATGCGGATATACTTATAATAAATGTGGTTATTTTTAAAATTCAGGAACAGGGTAAAATTTATCATTTAGATTTTGAGCAGGCTAAGGAGATAATTAAGGGAATAAAACCTAAAATAGGGGTTTTAACTCATTTTGGGATATCCATGCTTCAACATAAACCATATCTTCTGGCTGCCAGGCTGCAGGAGGAGCTGGGCATAAAAATAATCGCGGCCTATGACGGTCTTAAACTGTCTTTGCCCGGCTTACTGGCGGCTTATAAGGAGAGTTAATAATGTTGGTGGGGGCGTGCAAAATTGATTTATTGATTGCCGAAGGTCATTCGCTAAAAGAAAAAAGACAGGTTATAAAAAGCCTTGTGCATCGTCTTCAAAATCGATTTAACATTTCTGTAGCTGAGACAGGGTATTTGGATATGTTAAGGAGATCAGAGATTGGTTTCGCTTTAGTCAGCAATGAATCAGCTTATCTGGACAAAATACTATCCGAAGCTCTCTCTTTCGTTGAACGGGACAGCAGGGTAGAGGTAATTAACATAGAAAGAGAAGTTTTTCTTTGTTGACTGGTAAAACTTAGTAACGGATAGTAAAATCTTGAAATTTTTCTGTCCCAGTATAATCTGTTACGGTAATGCCGTCTATTCTCCCGCGAGGGGAATTATTAAGCAACTCTATAAATTGTTCAAGCTTTTGCGGAGTATCATAGATTACGCATTCAACTCTGCCGTCCGAAAGGTTGCGAACATATCCCGACAAGTTAATTTTTTGGGCAATACTATTGATATAATAACGCATCCCTACTCCTTGCACTACTCCGGAAAGACGAATGCAAAAATATTCTTTTTCATCCATAAAACGTTTCTCTCCTTATTTTCTGGATCCTTAATCAATTTTATGCCAGCGAACTGTGCATGTCAACCCGCTATCGCCTGCTTTAAATTGGTTTATGAATCATCCGTTATTTTCTGTTTTCCGGGAGAAAATATAATGGGTGATTCTTTTATGTTGTCAAATGTTATCTTAAGAACAATAATTATTTATTTAACTGTTCTTATAGTTATGCGTCTTATGGGAAAGCGGGAAGTTGGACAGCTTTCCACCTTTGATCTTGTAGTAGCCATTATGATTGCGGAAATAGCCGTTTTCCCCATGGAGGAACTGGATATTCCCATATATATAGGACTTATTCCCATGTTTATCCTTGTGGGAGGAGAAATATTAATTTCTTACTTATGTCTTAAAAGTCGCTTTTTAAGAAAAATTATCGACGGCGGGCCAAGTATTATTATTTCCAATGGAATTATTTTAGAAAATGAGATGCGCAGACAGCGCTATAATCTGAACGATTTGCTGGCACAGCTCAGGGAAAAAGGCATTTTTGATATCTCAGAGGTGAAATATGCCATTCTTGAAACATCAGGTAAAATAAGCGTTATGCCAAAAACTTCCAAAAGACCTTTGACACCCGAAGATATGAATCTCAGCCTTCCGGAAGAAGATATGCCTCTGCCCATCATTTTTGATGGGCAAGTAATGCAGCAAAATCTTGGCTTGTTAGGTTTGACAAATGAATGGCTGGACGGCGAACTGAAAAAATATGATTTGCGAACCGAAGAAATTCTCTATGCCAGCGTAGATTCGCAGGGAAAACTTTTTATTAGTGAAAAAGTCCGCAAGAAAAGTTAAGACGACCAGTTTACTTTCCCATTTTGCGGGACAAGATGAATCCACGTATTACCGGGAGATAAAAGAAGTTCACCTTTATCTCCGCTAAAAACAGTTTTGCTTTGCTCGTTTTCTTTTTTCCAGTTAATCTCTTCAACAGTTCCTTCAGAAAAAAGAAACCCTGAACCTTCTCCGGTAAGCTTAATGCTTAAATGCCCTTCTGAAGTAAAAGTACGGATATTTACAAACTGGACAATAATATTTTTTACAGCAATTCCTTGTGTTGTTTCTTCATCAAGAAAAGGTTCCCCGTTATTATATCTGATATAGTCACCTTGAAGATTTTTACGGTATTCCACAGAGTTGGTGGAACTGAATTCTATTTCAATTTTTGACGCAGTTTGCTCCCGCTCCCTTTCCTGTTCTTGAAGAGAATCGTCAAAAGAGAAAAAAGGCTGCGGCTGCTCTTCCTTGTCTTGCAGAAAATTTTTGTCTTCCGCTCCTTGAAAAAGTTTTTCCAGCGAAGTATAAAGATTGTGAGGCTTCTTTCTGCTTTTTTCTCTTCTGTAGTAAAGGGGGTTAAAGCGTTCATCAAGGTATTTTAAATTAATTTCTTTTAAAACCTCTTCGGTATGGATAGAGTAGCCACAATGGGCCATTATTCCATTATGCTCTTTAACAAGATAGGCAAAGTACGGCCTGGAACTGCGAACAGGACCGATTTCTCCCCCATAGGGGGAAGCGTACAGGGCAAGAAAACGAGTATATCCGCCTTCAACAGGTACTTCATAAACAAGGTCGGCATCTGCCAGGCCTTTTTGAGGTCTGGCCTTGGGATGGTTTTCGATTAATACACAAAAAGGAACCGTAAATAATTCATCGACGCTGGTTCCGGTGTAGGGGGAAAGGGGTCCTCGCTGGACCGGTTCCTCCTTCAATTTCATATTTTCCTTTTCTTCCATGTTATATTCTTCCGGGAGAGAGCCTTGTTTTTCAGGCCCTTTACATCCTGATATAAAAAAGGCTACAATAGTAATTATACAAGCAAACAGGCAAAAAGTACTTTTTATTTTCATTATCAAAACTCCTCGCTTATATTTTACGGCTGGAGGGCTTCAATTGACAACAATAAAAAAACCTCTTCTTATGGCACGAGAACTCGTATCGGGATATGTTTCTCCCGGAGATACAGTTGTCGACGCTACAGCTGGTAATGGGTATGATACTCTTTTTCTGGCTGAACTGGTCGGTGAACAGGGAAAGGTTTATTCGTTTGACATTCAAAGTGAGGCAATTTCCAGGACTACCAGCAAACTACTTGATGCTAATTTATTGCCGCGAGTCCGTTTAATCTGTTCGGGACATGAAAATCTGGCTTCTTATCTTAAAGAAGAGGTTTCTGCCGTGATGTTTAACCTTGGTTATCTTCCGGGATCCGATCACAGTCTCGTTACCAGACCTGAGACAACGTTGACCGCACTTAAAGCAAGCCTGGAAAAGCTCACTCCGGGCGGAATCATTACCATTGTTCTCTATTCAGGCCATGCAGGAGGGGAAGAAGAAAAAAAAATAATCTTAGACTACTGTTCAAAGCTCGATCAAAACTTTTATACCGTGCTTTTTTATGGAATGATTAACTGGAAAAATCATCCTCCTTCTTTACTGGCTATTGAAAAAAAATATATTTCATAAATATAGTATTTTTTCGGAAATTAGTTTATCATCTGTATCCTGTAAAAGCAAGCTTTGAAAAATAATTAACTTAATTTACTGAACAATTTGTTATAATTCAAAAATTCTCCCGTATATATTTTTATGTTACAATAGTATTTGTAAGGAGGATACCAAATATGATACCATTTCTATCTGTTATTGGTCGGGGGAATACAGGTAAAACAACACTCATAAGGAATTTGATCCGTGAACTGGGAATATTGGGTTATAGTGTCGCAGTAATAAAACATGATCCGGAGGAACACGGGACTGTTGACCGTAAAGGAAGTGATACATGGCTTTTTCGGGAAGCAGGAAGTCGGGCGGTAATTCTGGCATCACCTTCAAGAATTACGCTTTTTCGTACCACCGAAAAAGAACAATTCCCGGAGGAACTGTTCCAACTTTGCGGAGATGTGGATTTGATTATCTTGGAGGGGTATAAAAAAAGGGATTATCCCAAGATATTTCTGTGGACCGAAAAAAAAGAAAAATTGGATGTTGATCCTCTTTGGAATTTGCTCGCTATCATCTATACGAAAGAAGAGGAAAAAGAAGCGTTAAAACGTTTTGGAGATACTGCTATCCCCCTTTTTTGCAGAGATGATAGCGTAAAAATTGCACAGTTTGTTGAGCAATATATCTTTAAAACAAAGGAGAGGGATAAAGGAGGAAGATAAATGGGGCGAAAAAGTGCACCAAAATCCGTTATTCGAAGATTGCCTGTTTATTTACGCATCTTAGATAACCTTCTTACCAATGAGGTTGATATTATTTCTTCCAAAGAATTAAGCGATGAAACAGGCTTTACAGCAGAACAAATTCGCAAGGATCTGGCTTTTTTTGGTGCTTTCGGCACCAGAGGGACAGGCTATAATACGAGCTTTTTACGGGATAAAATTTTAAAAATAATTGGCCTCGATAAACAAACCAATATTATAGTTGTTGGCGCAGGACATCTCGGCATTGCATTAACGCGTTACAATATTACAAAAAATCCATATGTTAATGTTGTAGCTGTTTTTGATGTCGATCCAAATATTATTGGTGAAAAAATTATTGATGTCGAAGTAGTACCTATTTCCAAAATAAAAGAAATTGCAGTTAAACATTCGGTAAAAGTCGCCCTTTTAACTGTACCGTCGGAACAGGCTCAAATTGCAGCGGATGAAATTGTTAAAAGCGGTATTACAGTAATATTTAATTTTTCACTGAGCAAACTTCGCGTTCCGGATAATGTTTATGTCCATAATGCCGATCTTAGCATTGAGCTGCAGAGCTTAATCTACTATGCAACAAGCAAATAACAAAGGCTATATTTTTTACATCACGAAATTTTTTCCTAAGAGTTGACTTTTCAAGTTCTTTTGTGTATACTTATAACCGATCGACGGGAGCCGTGGTGTAGTCCGGTCAACATGCCGGCCTGTCAAGCCGGAGATCGCGGGTTCAAGTCCCGTCGGCTCCGCCAGATCTTGCCGAGATAGCTCAGTCGGTAGAGCAGAGGACTGAAAATCCTCGTGTCCCCAGTTCGATTCTGGGTCTCGGCACCATTTTTGCGGAAGTGGCTCAGTGGTAGAGCATCGCCTTGCCAAGGCGAGGGCCGCGGGTTCGAATCCCGTCTTCCGCTCCATTTTTTATGGCGACATAGCCAAGTGGTAAGGCAGAGGACTGCAAATCCTTTACCCCCGGTTCGAATCCGGGTGTCGCCTCCATTTTTTTTGCCGGAGTGGCGGAACAGGCAGACGCAAGGGACTTAAAATCCCTCGATCTTTAATAAGATCGTACCGGTTCAAGTCCGGTCTCCGGCACCATAAAATTGAGCTTTGCAGAAATTTAAAGACCGCTTCAAGAGTAGCGGCCTTTTTGTTCTTTAGTGCCCAATTTTTTTAGCGGTAATGTTGGTAAGTCCGGGAAAGGTCGTCTGACTTAGTGGGTGAACCCCATCATCTGTCATGTATGCCGAGATGTTCTTTTAAGGCAGCTTGCAATAATATCTGCGAAAAATTAACATGGTTTTCTTCAGCGATTTTATTTAACCATTGTGGAATAGTCAGCGTCTTTTTAACCGATTGATTTCTATAGCATCCCTGAAATATATTTATTTAAAAAGTCTTGGGAAATCATGAATTCCATTCCATTGTTTAAATTTCTTTACCGCATTCTCAAATTCTTCGTCTTTTACCGGTTCAGCCAGATTAAAAAATTTGCTGTTTGCCGTGCATCCTCCCCTTCCTTCTCCTATATATATCATCATGCAATCAGGATTGATACTTCTCATTGTTTCTAATACTTCTGTTGCTACGTTGTTCATAAACGGCCACGATAAGATAATTATATCTGTTTCCCTTCCATACTTTTTTACCGCACTAACAGCATCGATTTTTTCCACTTCCAGCCACATCATACCATCTTCTTTCCAAAAATAATGAAAATTATCATCGCCGGAAAAATTATCCGTCGGAATAATTTTTACATTTTGCTTCCTTAAGGCATAAGCTAATGCTCCGGAACCTGACATCACTTCAAGACATTTTCTATCGCCTATCCATAAACTTAATGGAACTATCCAATCATTCGCTATTAGGGCATATCCCATGTGATTAATCACAATATCCCTCAATCCATAATTGTCTATTTTCGGATCATATCTGCTTAGCAGCGACTCTGGGTAAGAATCCGGAATTTTCTTATTTTTTATCATCTCTATAATCTTATTAACTTCCTCGGGGAAATGCATGGTTTCACCTCTGTTTACCTCGGCCTTATTTTGTCAGGCTAATATATTCAACATCAGCATGTTTTCATCCTTTTATGATAACAGGCGTTTCCGGTTGCAACAACACGCAGGTAAATGTAAACGACTTGTAAAAATTATCACAAGTTGAAAGAGGGTAAATGCTGTTTATTAGGTAAGTAACCTGGGCTGCGAGAGCCCAGGCAGGGCTACCGGAATCTCATTCCTGAACTGAATTTCGCAAGGTTGCCCAGAACAATATGAGCCAGACCGTAGCCCATTATACCGGCACCAATTCTGCCGCCCACAAGCCTGCCGAAACGTCTGACAATACGGCCCAGGACTATGAGGGTTTTGCCGGCAGTAGATGCCTTTTTCCTCGTAAACAAAGCATTCACCCCCCAAAGTTATTTTTCCTATTGGAGGTAGGTATTATAGGCCCCTTTTATTCATCATAGAAATAATAACCTCCGGGTGAGGGCTGTTTTTTCATGCTGAGCATGGACATTCGTTCGAACTGTGTGTTACAATAAATTTATCAATTGCTGAAGAAAACTTACTAGAAAGCTGGCACACTAAGGGCCGGCTTTTAAAAATTGGGGGGAAGATAGCGTATGTTTAAGAAATATTTAATGTACCTCATCAGATGGCAGTTATCTACTCCTATATTAGCTATTTGCATGTATTACATGACATTTGATGTTACGACGAAAACGATTTTGGCAAATTTAATTGGGGGTTTAATCTTTTTTTGGGTTGATCGCTATATTTTTAAATCAACAATATTTTCAGCCCTTTGGGAAATAAAAGAAGAAATAGTATGTGTTGATTGCGGCACCGTTTCCAAAGGGTTCAGGCTGGTTAAAACAAAAAACTATGACAGGTTGGAAGATAAACATCCGGAATTTAGATGTGAAACCTGTTCAAAGAAGAAATTGGAACAATTGAAGGCAAAAGGAATACACGTATAGGAAGATAAATCTGGTAGATATGTTTGCTAAAAACAGTTATTTCCCGGGCAACCGCAAGTTTCGACGATAAAATAAAAATTCTCCTTTAGGCAATGTTTTTCTGGCCGTTTCACTTTTTGGGAGTTTTTCTCAAGGATTTTGGTCTACCCCTTGGGGAAACTATTATGGAACTGAAAAGTCAGGAGGTGCCTGCATGTTTTTAACAAGCATATTTAATTATGACAAGAAGGCTTCAGCGACAAGCTGGTCTGTTATTGCTTTAGGGGCTTTTGTAACATTAGCCGGCATGTTGTTGGCAAACTCTGAGAAAATAAAGGCCGGAATGACTGGATTTGGTCTTGCACATCTTTTGCTGGGCGCGCTGGATCTCTTTCGCCTCTCCAAAAGAAGATATTAATTCTCTAGAAACAATTCGCTTAAAGAGCTTGATTTTTTTTTTGAGGTCTGCTACAATAATGGCGTTGAAGGGTCCTTAGCTCAGTGGGAGAGCGCTTCCTTGACGCGGAAGAGGCCGTGTGTTCGATCCACACAGGACCCACCAGAAGAATAAAGTCCTCTGTATAATGTATAATACAGGGGCTTTTTTATTTGCCTTTTGAGCTGCAGTCTTGACAGGCTTTGCATTAAGAATTATGATTTACTAAGCGTAAAGGAGCAAGGAAGCGGAAAGGGGTCAAAAACTTTGGATGAAGAAAAACAAGCTCATAAAATAAAAGTCCTTGTGAAGGATTGGGGATTACGGGAAGTTGAACCCGGGACAACTATTTTGGATCTTCTTCGCGAAATTGGCGGAAAGCTGGCAAAGGAAGCCCTCGCCGCAAAAATAGATGGGAAAGTGATCGATTTGAACACACCTGTCTATAATGATCTGGAACTGGCTGTTTTAACCTTTGACGACCCGGAAGGGATGCAGGTTTACCGCCATACAGCCAGCCATGTTCTTGCCCAGGCCGTAAAAAATCTTTATGGCAATGTCCGTTTGGGGATTGGTCCGGCCATACGGGACGGCTACTATTATGATTTTGATTTTGACCGGCCCATTAGCCCTGAAGAATTGACAAAAATTGAGGAGCAGATGAGGTTAATAATAAAGGAAGATCTGCCTTTAGAAAGAATTGAGCTGGACAGGGAAGAAGCCATCGGCTTATTTAGCGAAATGGGAGAAAAGTATAAAGTTGAGCTGGTAGAAGGCCTGGATGAAAGCAGCACTATTTCTTGTTACCGTCAGGGCAATTTTATTGATCTTTGTGCCGGGCCCCACCTGCCTTCAACGGGAAAGCTCAAAGCTATTAAGCTTTTAAACCTGGCAGGGGCTTACTGGCGCGGCGATGAAAGACGCCCAATGCTCCAGCGCATTTATGGAACTGCCTTTCCTAAAGCAAAACAACTGGAAGAATACCTGCAGCGCCTTGAGGAGGCCAAAAAGCGGGATCACCGCAGGTTGGGCAGAGAGCTTGACCTTTTCTCCTTTCGCGAGGAGGGTCCGGGCTTTCCTTTCTTTCATCCCAAGGGTATTATTATCAGGCGGGAGCTGGAAAACTTCTGGCGTGAGGAACACCGTAAAGCAGGCTATCTGGAGATAGAAACGCCGGTTATTTTAAACCGTCAGCTCTGGGAACAGTCGGGTCACTGGGATCATTACCAGGAAAACATGTACTTTACCAAAATTGATGAACAGGACTATGCCATAAAACCGATGAACTGCCCGGGAGCTATGCTGATTTATAAATCGGGGATGTACAGCTACAGGGATCTTCCCCTGCGTTTAGCGGAGATGGGGCTGGTTCACAGGCATGAAAAATCGGGGACACTTCATGGATTAATGAGAGTGCGCAGTTTTACTCAGGACGATGCACATATTTTTATGCTTCCCGAGCAAATTGAGGATGAAGTGGCCGGAGTAATTGATCTTGTGAATCATTTTTACGATGTTTTTGGTTTTAAGTATCTTGTTGAGCTCAGCACCAGGCCGGAAAAATCCATGGGTTCTGATGAGATGTGGGAAAAAGCCACAGCTGCCCTGCATAACGTCCTCATTAAGAAAGGCATTCCTTATACGATTAATGAAGGAGACGGGGCTTTTTATGGTCCAAAGATTGATTTCCACCTACAGGATTCCCTGGGACGGACCTGGCAGTGCGGGACAATCCAGCTGGACTTTCAAATGCCTGAAAAATTTGATCTGCATTATATTGCCGCTGATGGACAAAAACACCGCCCGGCAATGATTCACAGGGTTGTTTACGGAGCCATGGAACGATTTATTGCCCTGCTTATTGAACACTACGCCGGGGCGTTTCCCCTCTGGCTTTCTCCTGTTCAGGTCAGCGTTATTCCAATTACCGAAAGGCAGCATGAATATGCCGCGGGAATCAGTAAGCGCCTGCAAAAAGATTCGATCAGGGTAGAGCTTGATAACAGAAATGAAAAAGTAGGGTATAAGATTCGAGAAGCCCAAGTCAAAAAAGTTCCTTATATGCTGATTGTGGGAGATCGTGAAGCTGCAGACGGAACTGTTTCTCTCCGCCAGCGTGAGAAAGGTGACCTTGGTCCGGTTCTTCTAGAAAATTTTATTGAAAAAATCAAGAATGAAATACAGCAAAAAACGAAATAATGGCAATAAATATTAAAAAGTGTTTGACGAATATCTGTCTTTGTGGTATATTTACTTGCGGAAAAAGAAGAAGCTCAGCTTCTCACCTTGCGACGCGTTTTAGCTGTTACCAGGGTTTTCATGGCGAAGATTCGTAACCAGCGATTTTTATGCAGGTGAGGTATGGCCTGCATTTTTATTTTTAAAAAGATAGCCGGAGGTGAAATAAAGATTAATAAGGAATTGCTTATTAACCACAAGATTAAGGCTCGGGAGGTCAGAGTTGTTGGAACTGACGGGGAGCAACTTGGTATTATGCCTTTGGAAGAGGCACTGAACTTGGCACGGGAAAAAAATTTGGATTTGGTTAATATTGCTCCCCAGGCCAAGCCGCCCGTTTGCAGAATCATGGATTTTGGAAAATACAAATTTGAACAGAGCAAGCGGGAAAAAGAAGCTCGTAAAAAACAAAAGACGACCTCTGTTAAGGAAGTTAAGATGCGTCCTAACATTGAACACCACGATTTCCAGGTCAAAGTTCGCAGCGCCCTGCGTTTTCTGCAAAACGGAGATAAAGTAAAGGCTTCAATTATTTTTCGTGGTAGAGAAATTACGCATCCTGAACTGGGCCGAGATCTTTGCATGAAATTTGCTGAGGAGCTTCAGCAAATTTGCACTGTGGAAAGGGAACCAAGAATTGAGGGAAAAAATATGGTGATGATTCTTTCCCCCAAATGACAATATATAACTATTAACGAAAAAGGGGACATAAGACATGCCGAAAATGAAAACACATCGCGGAGCGGCGAAGCGGTTTAAAAAGACAAAAACCGGTAAAATTAAAAGATTTCATGCCTTTCACAGCCATATTCTGGAGAAGAAAAGTCCCAAAAGAAAAAGAAAATTGCGCGGTTCTTCTCTTGTAGCAAAAAGTGATCTTAAACGGTTCAGCACTTTACTGCCGTATTAACTAACCGATAAGGAGGGTTTAAGATGCCCAGAGTAAAAAATAGCGTTGCAACCAGGAAACGAAGGAAAAAAATTCTTAAACTTGCTAAAGGATATTTTGGCTCAAAAAGCAAACTTTTTCGAGTCGCCAATCAGCAGGTAATGAAATCTTTGTCTTATGCCTACCGCGATCGTAAAGTGCGTAAGAGAGATTTTCGCAGGCTCTGGATAGCGCGGATTAATGCTGCAACTCGGAATAACGGACTTTCATACAGCAAATTTATGAACGGATTAAAAAAAGCGGGAATAGAAGTAAACCGGAAAATGCTTGCTGAACTTGCTGTCAGCGACCCTAATGCTTTCAAAAGAATGGTAGAAGTCGCACAAAAGTCTCTCTCCTAAAAAGAAGGCAGAAAGAAAAAGGTTGTTAAGATTTAAAGGGAATCACAATAGCGCTCTCACTTCATTAGTATATGGTGTTAGCGCTTATTACTTTATTTTGGAATCGTACGGGAATATGGGGATAATATAATATTATGATTGCCGATGTCTCTCTTCCGCTTCGTTTACTGAAAGAATACCGCAAGTTATCTATGAGGAAGTTCAGGAATAAGAATGGGAAAATGATTTTAGAGGGAAACCAGCTTCTTGAAGAAGCACTGTCAGCCGGTGTAACACTGGAAAGTCTGATTTATACTGCTCAATTTGCATCAAAACCCGGAGCGGAGGGATTAATAACAAAGATTGATAAAAACAGAATTTTCCGGGTAGACACCTCAACCTTTGCCAAAATTGCCCAAACGGACACACCCCAGGGAGTAGCAGCGATCGCCCGCATTCCTGAAAAACAGTACGATGCTTTTTATAAAAAGGGGTTCTTTCTTATCTTGGACCGTATACAGGATCCGGGCAATTTGGGTACTATTATCAGAACAGCTGCTGCTGCAAGGGTAAACGGTATTATTCTTTTGGAAGGCACGGCTGATCCGTATAACCCCAAAGCTTTACGAGCTTCCATGGGAGGTATCTTTTACGTTCCTATTGTTTCGGAGGTTGAACTGCCCGATTGGTTTGACATTATGAAAAGGCAGGGTATTCAATTAATTGCTGCCGACCCCGGAGGTAACACTGCCTATTACAATGTTGATTTTAACATGCCCAGTGCAGTAATTATCGGCAACGAAAGCAGGGGAGTGAGGAAAGCTTTACTGGAAAAAGCAGAAATTAAAGCTTTTATTCCCTTACATGGTAAGTTTAATACCCTTAACGCTGCTGTTGCAGCGGCGGCTTTTGTCCTGGAAAACGAACGTCAGAAAAATTTCCAATAATTACTTCAACATTGTCATTTTAAATGAATTGTGCTATAATTGATATAGGTTCCTGAAAGATTTTAGGAAAGGGGTCATTTTTATGTTGACCGCCGAATTTTTCTGGAAATTGTTTGAAAGTACAGGATCAGTAGCTGCTTATTTATTATATAAATGCCTTTGCTCGTATCACAACTAAATAATGCTAAGACCATGAAGGGGAAGAGTAATCATGTGCTCAATCTGCAGAGAGGGGGGCCCTGGCTGAAAGCCTTCTGAAGAGGCCTTGACGAAGTTCGCCCCGGAGTTAACGGTTGAAAGGCCAAGGCCGTGTAAGCCGTTTCGGAATATACCGTTATCGCTTTGGAGAGAACTCCTCAGTGAGTTAATAAGGGTGGTACCGCGGAAAACTTTCGTCCCATACAAGATAAGGGCCGAAAGTTTTTTAGTTTAACTTGAGGTAAAAAGGTTAAAAATACAGTTATTAATAATTTTACCAGTTCGTTACAGGGAGGTTAAATTTTGATGCAGGAAAATATTCATGAAAAGATCGAGGAATTGCGATCACAATTCCAGCAAAGCATTAATGGGGCACTTGATCTCGAAGCATTGGAGAAACTTAGGATAAAGTTTCTGGGGAAGAAAGGAGAGGTAACCGCCTTAATGCGCACAGTGGGCCGGTTACCGGCTGAAGAGAGGCCTTTATTTGGAAAATTGCTGAATGAATTTAAAAATGCCGCTGAAGAAATGCTCGAAAGCCGAAAGAAGCAGCTTAAAGAAAAAGATGCTTCTTTGCGCTGGGAAAAAGAGCGCCTGGATATGACACTCCCTGGGAAGCCTTTTCAACTTGGCAGAAAACATCCGCTGACCCTTATTTCTGAGGAAATTGAAGAGATTTTTTCGTGTATGGGTTTTCAAATTGTTGAAGGTCCTGAAGTTGAACTGGACTATTATAACTTTGAGGCGCTTAATATGCCTAAAGAACACCCTGCCAGGGATATGCAGGACTCATTTTACATAAATTCGGAAGTCCTTTTGCGTACACATACTTCTCCTATGCAAATCAGGGCTATGGAAGCCATGGCGCCGCGGCTTCCTGTCAGGATTATCTGCCCGGGAAAAGTTTTTCGCCGGGATGACGACATGACACATTCACCCATGTTTCATCAGGTTGAGGGTTTGGTAGTGGACAAGGGGATCACAATGGCCGACTTGAAAGGAATTTTGTTGCTTTTTACAAGGGAAATGTTCGGCGAGGGAAGAGAGCTTCGTTTTAGGCCGAGTTTTTTCCCATTTACGGAACCCAGCGCTGAAGTGGATATTTCCTGTATTATTTGCGGAGGGAGCGGGTGCAGGACTTGCGGAGGCACTGGATGGCTTGAGATACTGGGATCAGGAATGGTTCATCCGCGAGTGCTCGAAGTATCAGGTTACAACCCCGAAGAAGTAACAGGTTTTGCTTTTGGAATGGGCATCGAACGCATTGCCATGCTCAAGTACGGAATAGAAGATATCCGCCTTTTCTATCAAAATGATCTTCGCATGCTGCAGCAATATTGAATGAAGGGAGACGTTTGCATGAAAGTACCTTACAACTGGCTCCGGGATTACGTTGAAATTGAATTATTACCGGAAGAACTGGCAGAACGCTTGACTATGGCTGGGCTTGAAACGGGGGCAGTTAATGTTTTTGCCCCTTTGGGCGAAAAATTTGTTGCCGGCCGGATCGAATCGCTTCGGCAACACCCTTATGCTTCCAACCTCCAATTAGTCAAAGTCGACATAGGTAACGAATTTTTGGAAGTTGTCTGTGGAGCTAAAAATATTAAAAAAGGAGATATGGTTCCCGTAGCCCTTACCGGCGCCGTGCTTCCGGGGGGAGCCGTCATCCGAGAGGCAGAAATTAAAGGAATCGTATCTCCGGGCATGCTTTGCTCCGGCGAAGAACTAGGGGTGGAGATTGCTGAAGGCGAAGCGGGTATTATGCTTCTTGATATAAAATGTTCACCCGGAGACAAAATAATCGACCTTCTTCCTTTTAATGAACCGGTCCTGGAAATAGATCTCACTCCCAACCGGGGTGACTGCTTGGGAATGCTGGGCATTGCCAGAGAAGTAGCTGCCATTACCGGGAAAAAAATAGTTCTTCCTCCAAATGAAGTCCAAGAGGAGGGAAAAGAGATTGATGAGCTGGCTGCTGTAGAAATAAAGGATCCGGACCTGTGTTTTCGTTATACCGCCAGAATAATGGAGGGTTTCTCCATTAAGCCGTCCCCCCTGAAAATGCAGTTTAGACTTCTCGCCGCAGGAATCCGTTCGATCAATAACTTGGTTGATGTAACTAACTACGTTATGTGGGAAACCGGCTTTCCAATGCATGCTTTTGATTATGACAAACTTGCCGGTGGGAAAATTATCGTGCGCCGGGCAAAGCAAGGAGAAGAACTCGTTACCCTGGACGGAGTAAAAAGAATTCTCGATCCGAACGTACTCGTTATCGCCGATACCCGGGAACCCGTAGGTCTTGCCGGTGTCATGGGCGGGGAAAACACCGAGATTACCGCTGAAACGAACCGTCTTTTGCTGGAAGTGGCTTCCTTTAAACCAGTTAATATACGTATGACAGCCAGAAAAATGAATCTTCCTTCGGAAGCTTCCCAGCGATATGAAAAGGGGGTAGACCCTGAAGGGGCCATCTTCGTCCAGAACAGGGCTGTTCGTTTGATAAATGAAATAGCCGGTGGAAAGATACTCCGCGGTATTATCGATAAATATCCGTATCCTATGCAAAAACGGGAGATAACCCTGCGAAAATCAAAGGTTCAAGAGATACTGGGGTATTCCCTGCCGGAAGATAGAATTAAAGAAATCCTTACAGGTTTAAGCCTTGTGGTTAAAAAGAAAGATATTCTTGAACATGATGTTTCTTTTCATGTTGAGATTCCTTCTTTCCGCAATGATCTGCATATCGAAGTGGACTTAATTGAGGAACTGGCCAGGATTAACGGTTACGATAAAATACCGATCACCTTGCCGACCGGGGTTTTAACTTCCGGGAGGCGTTCTTTCGAGCAAAGGGTTATCTCCAAAATCAAAGAGACGCTTTTATCCTGCGGCCTTCAGGAGGTTATTACTTTTTCTTTCATCAATCCAAAACTCTTTGATCTATTGCAACTTCCCAGCGATGATATACGGCGTAATACCGTTAAATTGCAAAACCCCCTTACCGAAGACCAGTCGGTTTTGCGCACTACTTTAATACCCGAATTACTTAAGCTTTTGCAATATAATTTTAATCACCAGACTCAGAATCAATTTATCTTTGAAATAGGCAAGGTCTTTTTTCCATCAGAAAAAAATAAACTTCCCTTGGAAAAGAAATTTCTTGCACTTGTACTCAGCGGGAAAAAACCCCTTGGGGATTGGCAAAATCCCCCGAAACCTCTCAGCTTCTATGAAATTAAGGGTATTTTGGAAACATTAATGCAAAGTCTTGGAATTAAAGAAACCCGCTGGGAAGAAGCAAGCTTGCCTTTACTGCATCCGGCAAGGGGATGCAAAATTTTAGTTCAGGGAAAAGAAATAGGTTTCGCCGGCTGCCTGCATCCTTTTCTGCAGGAAAAGCTGGACTTCAAGCAGGAAGTCTTTCTTGCAGAGTTAATGCTGGAACCTCTGTTGGAAGCATGTACATTAATACCTAAATTTCGTTCGCTTCCCCGTTTCCCCTCGGTACTCCGGGATGCGGCTTTTATTGTTTCCCGAAAAGTTAAAGCGGAGGATCTTTTGCAGACTATACGGACGCATGGCGGTGAGCTTCTGGAGGAAGTTGTTCTTTTCGACGTTTATGAGGGGAAACAAATTCCCGAAGATTGCCTCAGCATTGCCTTTGCCATGACATTCCGCCATCCGGATAAAACCCTGACCGATGAGGAAATTGATCAGATCCTAGAAAAGGTGGCAATAGCGCTGCAGGAGAAGTTCAATGCGACTTTGCGCAAAAGTTAAAAAGGATTTAGGAAACCTCCGAAGAATAATATTTCTTGAACAGAATAATATAATGCATCCCTGCTTGGCAACAATCAGGGATGCATTATTCTAATTGACCTCATTGGGGCAGAATCATTTACGCTTTTTCTATTTCGAAATGAAATGATGAGCTCAAGCGAAAATGCTTGAAAGGTGATAAGAGTTGATGAACTGGCTTGATTATGTTCTCATCTTTATTTTTATACTCAATTTGTACAATGGTTTTCGAGACGGGTTTATCCGGCAGGTTGTAGGGTTGGCCAGTTTTTTTATTGCTCTTTATCTTTCTCTTTGCTGGAGCGGCGATATCAGCAATTATCTTCAGAGTTTTTTAAAGCTGGACCAGATAATTGGCGCTCTCTCTAAAGACGGGATTCCTGCAATATGGCTGGCAGAGGCGCTTCTAAATATTATTGCTTTTTTACTTGTTTTTTCACTGGTTGCTTTTTTATTAAAAATAATTACCAAAAAGCTTAAGATCTTAAACAAAATTCCAGTCATCGGTGCGGTTAATATTCTTCTTGGCGGAGCTTTCGGCATAATAAAAGGATTTTTGGTTATTTCCCTTGTTGTAGCCCTTATCTCGTTAATTAAAACTCCCTTCTGGAGCAATACGGTGGAAGCATCCGTTGTTGTCGCCCTTTCGCAGCATTATTTGGCACTGCTTTTTAATTATGTTTTCCATCATGTGGTTGATAACCTAGGACAGCCGGTGTAAAAGGGAGGGGCTCTTTTATTGTGATCGATTATGAACCGCTGCCGGAGAAATATTTTGACAAGGATGCTTTGACCCTGGCACAGGCGCTTCTCGGCCGGGTGTTAGTGCATCATTCCCCGGAAGGCACGACCGCGGGGATAATTGTGGAGACAGAAGCTTACCTTTCCAAAAACGACCCGGCTTGCCATGCATCAAGGGGAAAAACAAAAAGAAATGCCGTCATGTTCGGCCCTCCCGGGAGGGCTTATATTTACTTCATTTATGGGATGTATTATTGTTTCAATGTGGTTGCCAATGCTCAAGAAATCGGCGAAGCCGTCCTTATCAGAGCTCTGGAACCGGTAGAAGGGCAGGAACTGATGAGAAAAAGACGAAAGAAAAGCCGGTCTTTTCTCGATTTAACTAACGGCCCGGGGAAACTTTGCATGGCCATGGGAATTGATTTGCAACTGAACGGCTTTCCCCTTTTTAAATTTCCCTTTTATCTGGGTAAAGGAATTGACATTGAGCCTGACATGATTAAAAGTTCGGGGCGTATCGGAATTAACCAGGCTCAAGATAAACCCTGGCGTTTTTTTCTGCAAGGTAACCAATTTGTATCCAGGAGATGATAATTTGATAAAAGCGATAGTTGCTCTTGAACTCCCCAAAATAATCGAGCAGCTGGAAAAATTTACTAGAACCTTCCTGGGGAGGCAATTGGCTTCTTCATTAAAACCTTCTCTTTCTCCGGAGAAAGTTAACAGGCTTCAGGATGAGACATCGGAAGCGGTGGAAATCATACGTGAAAATAAACTTTCCTTTGCACCCTGCGATGATCTTTTTCCCTATTTGCAACGGGCATCCAGAGGAGGAATACTCTCTGCCAAGGAACTGGTCGAGATCGGCTCTTTCTTAAAAGCCCTGGAAGCGGTGAAAACTACTTTTTCGAAATATGAATATGCCGCGGAAAGGTTTCCCCTGTTTCAAAAATATATTGGCGCTCTTACTCTGTTTCCCTCTCTGTGCCATCAATTGCAGAAAACATTTCTGGAGAGCGGAGAGATTAGAGAAGATGCCACCCCGGTCCTTTACTCCCTTCACAGGGAGGAGAAGAATTTACAGGAACGGATTCATAAATGTATGGAATCCTACCTGCGCTCGCAACATTATCGCAAGTACCTGCAGGAGAACGTTATTACTATTAGAAACGAACGTTATGTCCTTCCCGTTAAGCAGGAATACCGCAATTTTCTACCCGGGTTGGTTCATGACCAATCCGCCAGCGGCCAGACTCTTTTTATCGAGCCTTTCCCGGCCGTTGAATTAAATAATCAGCTTCAAATGGTAAAAAAACAAATTAATGAGGAGATTGAGCGTCTTTTATATCAACTTACCCTTTTAGTAGCCGGGAAAAGCGATGCCATCAGAGAGTCTCTGGAAATTTACGGTAAACTCGATTTTATTTTAGCCCGGGGGTACCTCAGTATAGCTCAGGACGCGATAAGGCCTGTGGTGAACAATAGGGGATATATCCGGATTGTTCAGGGACGGCATCCTCTGATTCCCAACGAAAAAGTAATTCCCATCGACCTGCATCTGGGCAGCGATTTTAACACCTTGATCATTACGGGACCCAACACGGGAGGCAAAACGGTAACATTAAAAATTATCGGCCTTTTCGTTCTGATGGCCCAATGCGGCCTGCACCTTCCGGCGGAAAGCGGAACAGAGACGGCGGTGTTTGACGGCATTTGGGCGGATATAGGTGATGAGCAGAGTATGGAACAGTCTTTAAGTACTTTTTCCGGCCACATGAAAAACATTATTCAAATCGTTGAGGAAGCCTCGTCATCCTCCCTTGTTCTCCTCGATGAGATCGGTGCAGGAACCGATCCATCGGAAGGTTCGGCACTGGCCATGGCAATCCTGGATGAACTTCATTTGCGGGGCGTAAAAACTGTTGCCACAACTCATATCAATGAATTAAAGATTTTTGCCCACATGAGGGAAGGAATGGAGAATGCTTCGATGGAATTCGATTCCACAACCATGGCTCCCACGTTCCGGCTTATGATCGGCGTTCCCGGTCAGAGCAACGCTTTTGCTATCGCCGAAAGGCTGGGCCTTCATTCCCAAATAATCTCCAAGGCCCGTTCTTTTGTCCGCAAGGATTTTCTTGACCTGGATGAGGTTGTTAGCGGTCTTGTAGAGGAAAAACGGAAATTTGCCGAGAACAGCCGTGAAATTGAAGAAATTAAAATAGATATACAAGCCAACCTTCAAAAACTGGAAGAAGAAAAGAAAAAGCTTGAAAAACAGCGCAAGGATATTTTGCAAAAGGCCCGGGATGAAGCTTACAGCATTATCAGAAAAACAAAAAGAGAAACTGAAGGCATTCTGAAAAAACTTTACCGTGCAGAAAGGGAACGGGAAAAAAGTACTACAGAAGCCCTTGCCCTTGGCGAAGAGGCTAGGAGCAGCCTTAAAAAATTGCAAGAGGACCTTTCTCTGAATAATGAAAGCACAGAGGCACGGAGGTCCTTAAAGGCAGAGGAGCTGCAAGAAGGTTTGGAGGTATATATAAACAGTCTTCGCAGCTACGGTCGTATAATTCGAATTTATACCGAAGAAGAAATACAGGTGCAGGCCGGATTGTTAAAGGTTAACACCCGTCTGAAGGATCTTTCTTTGCCTCTGGAAACAAAGAAAGCAGGAGAAAAGGGCAAGAATAGGGTTGTTTCCTCCCAAAAAAGCGAACAAATGGATCTTATTCGAGAAAAAAGCAATACCCTCAGGCCGCGGCTGGACCTGAGGGGGATGACCCTGGAAGAGGCTGTCTTAAAGCTGGATAAATATCTGGATGATGCTCTTCTAACCGGTCTGGATACTTTTGATATTATTCATGGGAAAGGTACAGGCAGGTTGCGCCAGGGAGTTCACCACTATTTAAAAAATTTGAACCAGGTGGCCGCTTTCCGGTTGGGTGGTGAAGGTGAAGGAGGTTCGGGCGCAACCATTGTTCAATTAAGAAAAAATTAAAGTTTATGTTATACTATGGGAAAATTATTTCCTCTTCCTTTTTCTCTTCATTTTCATGTTCATCTTCGTCTCTTCCGTTTTCATGCTCCCCGTTATTATCCCTGTGATCCCTCCGGGAATGTGGGGGGACAGCAAGCACTATCTCGGCTGCCTCTGACTTTAATCCTTCTACAGTAACGGCGATCAGCTTATAAACGTAAACTTTTCCCTCTTCAATGTTGTTATCAAGAAACTGATTGGTATTACCGGGTAAATTCCGCATCAAAGCAAATTCATCTTCATTATCAAGCCTTCTGTAAAGCAGATATTCTTGGACATTTTCCTTTTGGTTCCACCAGAGATGAGCCCTGAGGGGGTTTTCCAGCAAATAGGCCACAAATCCATCAGGTTTGGGACCGGACAGCAAATGATCCTGGCAGTATTCCTGGGGAGGTTGAAGTGAGGCATCTTCGGGTGCCCTCCCGGCCCCTCCCCTCCAGCGCCCGTCTGTTACTTCATATTCGGGTCTTAAAAGAAAAACCTTTTTTTCGACACTTTGCGGGGGACAGAATTCACCAACTAGAAGGCCGCTTAAGGAGCATACTTCCATTTCAACATGTAAATTGCACGTTTCTTGCGGTACCTGGGATGTAGGGAATATTTCGCTGGTAATTGATCCTGCAGGGCAATACGGGCCCGGCCTCAGGCCGGATTTGCTGCAAATACTTACGGGCCCGGTAATACCCGAAGGCCTGCTGAAGTCGGACGGTTCTTTATCCTTCAAAGCATAGCTTAAGATGGCATTCATAAAAGGAATAGTTGTTCCGCTCCCGCCGCTAACTTTTCCTGTTGTGGGAATATCATGTCCCATCCAGAAAGATACGACAAGATCCGGTGTATAGGCAACCAGGTAGGCATCCCTGTTGTCGCTGGTTGTTCCTGTTTTGGCTGCGACCGGCCTTCCAATTCTGAGCCTGGAGGCTGTCCCTCTCCTGACTACGTCTTTCAAAATATCCGTAATCATATAAGCGGTTTGTGAAGAGAGGACGGCTTGCGGTTCGCTGCGGTGCTCATATATAACCTGTCCGCTGCGGTCTTCAATTCTTTTAACTGTATGGAGTTTTACTTTAATTCCCTGATTGGCCAAAACAGCGTAAGCTTGGGCCATATCCAGCGGACTTACTCCTAGTGTCATACCTCCGATACTCGTAGCCAGATTATAATCGTCCTCTTGTATAGAACTTACACCCATTTTTTTGAGATAATCAAGGCCGATTTCCGGAGTTAGTTGAGCAAAGGTTTTTACAGCCGGGACATTCAGCGAGGGAACCAATGCCTCCCGGACTGTAACCAGTCCGCGAAAACGCCTGTCAAAATTTTCCGGTGCCCAGCTTCCTCTGACAAAAGGAGCATCGTCAATAATAGAGCCAGGGGTAATAAGATTTTCTTCCATTGCCGGCGCATAAACAACGATAGGCTTAATAGCGGAACCTGGTTGTCTACGGCTGAGATACCTGAGATCTTGATTGCTTTTGCTGTATTCCCTGCCGCCAACAAGAGCTAATATTTCTCCAGTAACCGGATTGGCCACTACTGCAGCAGCCTGGGGCTGGAGTAATCCGTCCTCTTTTAAAACTTCCTTGGGGTAGCTTTTTAAACTTTTCTCCTTCATCATCTCTTTAAGGAGAGCCATGTCTACCCTTATATTTTGCGGAAAGAGACTTTCATCATTGATAATGCGTTCCGTTTCTTTCTGGATATCGCTATTCAGTGTGGTGAAAACTTTTAAACCCATATTGTAAATGGCTTCGTATGCTTCTTCTTTTGTATTATACTGCGGGAGAGATGTCAGGATATCGATAAGTTCGTGATGCAACACATAATCTACAAAATAAGGATAGTCGTACTGACGTGAGGGCGGCTCGCCAAGCTTGATTTTTTCCTCTTTGGCAGCAGTCATTTCCCGGTGAGAGATAAATCCCAGTCTGTACATATTTTGCAGGACTAGGGCTTGACGCTGTTTTGCCGCTTCAAAGTTGATAAAGGGCGAGTAATAATTGGGAGCCCGTGGAATTCCTGCGAGCAGGGCGGCCTCGGAAAGCGTTAAATCTTTAGCAGGTTTGTTAAAATATGTATTTGCCGCTGCTTCTATTCCATAAGCTCCGTGGGCAAAAGGAATTTGATTAAGATAAATTTCCAGTATCTCACTTTTTGAGTATTGCCTCTCCATTTTAATTGACAGCCATGCTTCCTGAATTTTCCTTTTAAAGGTTTTTTCAGGGGTGAGAAACGCAGTTTTAATTATTTGTTGGGTAATGGTACTTCCTCCCTGGTCAGTCCAATCGCGTTTTTTTAAATTGCTGAGCAAAGCGCGCAGTATTGCCAGAGGATCGACACCAAAATGTTTATAAAACCTCTCATCTTCAATGGCTATAAAAGCCTGCTGCACGTGAAGAGGAATAGATTCAAGAGAAACTTCCACGCGGTTCTGATCGTAAAAAAGATTTGCGACTTCTTTTCCTGAGCTGTCAAAAATGTAAGAAGTTACCGCAGGCATGAGCAGATGAGGGTCAAACTCGGGAACATCCTTGATATATGAAAAAACAATAGCAAGTGTACCTGCTCCTAGAAGTACTACAAAAATTAATCCCGAAAGAAACAAGGCTTTGAAAGCGCGCCAGACTTTCTTCTTACGCTTTCTTTTTTTCCCTTGCGCCCTGCTATCTCTGTTATTTAAATTCTTCGCAGATTTTCCCCCGCTTCCCCTAATCCCTAATTTTTCCGGCATAAAGTTTCCCCCTTTTCTCTTCATAAATTATATCACAACTATTCTTCAGAAATAATCAACCTTATACATTAACCTCTTTAGCAGTTATTCTTTTTAGTATTTCTAAAAGTTTACAATAAACATATTTATAGTTGTAAATGGAGGTTTAGTTTTTTATGCAACAACGAAAGCTTGTGCGTTTTTTAAAAAAAAACCTGTCTCATTACCGCATGTTTCCTTTTATAATTATTTGTCTTATAATTTTTTTTCTTCTTCAGGGCATGTTATTTATGGAACGGCGTATGCGCCCCGCCATACTCTCCATTGCAGAGTTGAAGACGCATCATATTGCTACAGAAGCCATTAACAATGCTATTATAGAAAAAGTTACAAAGGGAATCCTATATAAGGATTTAATAAATTTAAAGCTTAATGAAGAGGGGCATATCATTATGGCTCAGGTTAACACAATGGCAATTAACCGGTTGATATCGGAAACAATCTTAGCTACTAAAAATGCCCTTATTGAAATAAGTAGTGAACCTATAAAAATCCCCCTGGGAGAAATACTGGACAATTACTTTTTAGCCACGTATGGGCCATCTATTCCTATAAGACTTATTCCCATGGGAAGAGTTAATACAACTCTTATTGATTCTTTTGACGATGCAGGTATCAATCAGGTTCGCCATAAAATCTATCTTAACGTAATAACTGAGGTCCGTATAGTCATTCCTTTCCTTTCGTCTTCTGTGGAAGTGCATACAACAGTGCCCCTTGCCGACACAATTTATGCGGGAGAAGTACCTGAAACCGTCATTAATTTTAGTCTTTCCAACCAGGGCACCCCTCTAAAATAATTTCTGTAAGAGGCAATAAATGACGGTAAAACAAATTATTGGTCGAATAAAATGATTTTATGTGATTAATTAAGTATTTTGCAGTATTCAGGTGATATTATGATTAGTTCATTACCTATTAATTAATGTAGTTATTGTCTCTTTGTGATAATCATGCTAAACTAAATAACCACGATGCAAGTTTCGCGGACATATAGCTAAAAAAGGCTGAGCAGCTACAAAAAAGATTTTTGATAAAAAGTCTATTATCCTCTTGACAATATTGATGTTTTATTATATGATAAACATCGTTCGTCAAAAAGAGTTCTTTGATAACTAAACGAGGTAAGAAGAGGAGTCTTTTGTCAAT
>ERZ773359.881-NODE-881-length-43282-cov-23.226409_pt1 | contig 43282 bp, 43 predicted proteins | sample MGYA00374955_ERZ773359 | MGnify/ENA primary metagenome ERZ773359 (study PRJEB29098, sample SAMN04486028) | biogas fermenter metagenome | study: EMG produced TPA metagenomics assembly of the Biogas fermentation microbial communities from Germany - Plant 4 DNA1...
ACTTAAATCTATTAAAATCTATATCATAGATAATCTTACCAATTACTATACAGGCTAAGGGGGTTACTAAAGCACTTAATTGTTTCGAAATCTTTAATACTATATTTGGCAAACTGACCCCATTATATATCAGGAGGCTGCTTATTACCACCGTTAGAAAGGGTACATTTAGTATATTCTTTAAATTAGAAGAAAGGGTATTGCTATCTTTATTTCCCTTTTTCTTAATCATAGGAGCAAAGATAGACCAAAAAACGATGGTATTTATCATAAAAAAGCATAGTACATATTGTAAGCTTTCTTGGCCATAAAGACTTAAATTTATCGGCAGTCCGAAAAACATAGAATTAGATACAATTGCCATGGTCGCAAATGTCCCTATATCCTTCTTATTTACCCTAAAGGCTATGGCCAGCAGTAAGACCAAGATGGTTATTGCCATATAGAAAAAGAAAACTATTAATAGGTACTTAAATGATGATATGATAAATTCCCTGGTAAAAGAAGAAAATAGGTTATTAATAGTTAGGGCAGGTATACAAATCTTTATTATCAACTTATTTAAAAAGGATTTTTCTTCTACCTTTATCCACTTTAACCTGGATAGAATCCAACCTATGGATATTAAGATAAATAAGGTTAAAACGGCTTCTATAGATTTTGCAAGCAAGATAATTCCCCCTATAAATATTAACTCTATTATATCAAATCTAAGCTCATTTAAAAATAATCCCCCTAGTAATATTACTAAGGGGATTGAAATATTTTGATATCTCTTTTGGATATTAAGCCAAAAATCCTAATATACCTGATGCCAGCAACAACATAAAGGCTCCACCTATTCTTGAGGATATTTGTGCAAAAGGCATCAGGTGCATCCTATCTGCAGCTGATAATACTGCAACGTCTCCTGTTCCACCCATATTAGACATACACAAGCCTGCAGTTATTGAAGCTTCTATTGGATAGAAGCCTAATAGTTTTCCGACAAAGCCTGCTCCTAAAATTGCTCCTATTACGGTAACAGTTACAAGGGCAAGATATGATGGAGTAAAGGCAGCTGCAACTTCAGCCAGGTTTGTATAGGCTACACCTATTCCCACCAATAGGGTTGGAGTTAAATTAGTCATGATAAATTGATACCATTGGAAGCAGGCTACTTCATATTTTCTTGGCAGTATCCCAATTGCCTTAACTATAGCTACTGAAATAATCATCAATGCATAGGAGTGAAGGGGTATGAATTTAGCTAATATCCTTCCCCATACAAAGAAGGATGTGGCTGTTAATAAACCAATTCCCATGTATCTATAATTGATTTCCACCCTATCTTCCGTGTCTTCTTCTGGATCCTCTTGATCTACCATTAGTTTACCATGACCCGCCAAGGATGGTTTCAACCTTCCTAGCCTATTTAATAGGCCACCAGCTACGATGGAAATGGCATTTCCCAATGCTACTGCTGGTACCATCATAGAAAGAACGGTAGTTGGATCCGTCTTCATACCTTCACCAAAGATCTGTGCCAATGGAACAGCTCCGGCTCCCATTCCTCCACCCATAATGGGTATGGCAATGAACAAGATGGCCTCCTTAGCTCCAAAGCCTAATATTGCTCCCAAAATTCCAGCAAGTCCTAAGGCGGCAATAACCCCACCTAATATACAGGGTAGGTACCTAATCGCAGCCTTTACTAGAAGCTTTCTATCCATACCCAGTATACTACCAGTAATAAGTGCAGCAATATAAAAGTCCAAAAAGGATTCTGACTTCATAAAATTAGTCATTATAGTTATGGAAGATTCCGGTATTAAATTAAAGGTAACTAATGCTGCAGATCCGAATATAACTACTATTGCTCCACCACCAAGAAAATCCTTAATAATCGGTGCCCTATCCCCTATTTCATTTAAGATGGCACCAACTACCATCATTAATGGAAATGCACCAATCATTCCAGTAGGTAGGACTTCCATATAAGTAGCTGTTAAAACTATAATTGTAATAATTGCGAACATGAGAAGAGACATACCCATTATCTTATATCCCTTCTCTTGCTCTAGTTTTACTACACTTTTCCCCACAAGAATACCTCCAATCTTTTTTTCTTTAACTTCTTAAAACGATTATACGGGGAAAAGGTTATCATTTAAATGTTTGGTTATTATTCTAAAAATTAAATTAATTATAAATAAATTGATATATCTTTAACAAGTACTTAAATTTTTTTATACTTATAAAGGGGTCTACCCACTGCTCCATATTCCAGATCCTTTATAATATAACCTATGCTCTCTAAATAGTCTAAATACCTCCTTACAGTCACCTTAGTTAAGCCTAGTTTCCCTGCTATATCCTCGGCTGTTAAAGCCTTACCTGCATTCTCATCCATAAACCTACTTACCCTATTTAAGGTCAGCTGGTTTAAACCTTTTTGTAGACTTCTACCGCTCAGTATACATCATACTGATCTGATGGGGCTCTAGACCTAGTAAGCTTTGCTTAATATTACCACTCAAAAAGTAGGCTCCTATAACTCCTAAAATCAGCCCACCTAGAGAGTAGATCAGCAAGTTAACCAGAGTCACCCTTTGTGTCCTTTCAATTCCATCTACCAGGGTTCCCACCATTATAAAGCCCACTTGTTCCCCCTTTGAATTTACTACAGGTGCGAATGCCCTTAGGGATTTGCCAAGGGTTCCCATTTCAATTGATACATAGTTATCTCCATTTTCAATAACCCTCTTTTCATCCCCACCTACAAAGTACCCACCTAACCTATCTGCCTTAGGATGGGAAAACCTCTTTCCCTCCATATTAGCAACTACAAACATATCTATATCCTGCATATCTTTAAGGAGGTTGAAGGTATAATTCTGTATTAAGCCTTCCGGATCACCTTCCTCCAATATATCACCTAGGTAGGGAGATTTCCCAATATTTATGGCCATATTTAAATTTTGCCTGCTAATCTTGACCGTTAAGTCATCCACTGCCCATTTATAAAAAAAAGACATTACAAATATGATAGCCGAAAGGATTAGAGTTACAGTATATAGCATGATTTTAGTTCTTAATTTGATTTTCAAGTTTGCCCCCCTATCTATGTAAATGCTTAAATATTATAAATTTATATAATATTATACCAGATATAAGGTTAAAATAAAAAACCCCTATTTCCTTGCCCCCAAGGAAATAAGGGTTGGTCGATAAATTATTTATACATATTCTTTATACCGCCTTTTTCCAGTATGTTGAATATATAATCGGAAATCTTTTCCCCTTCAATCTCTTCTCCAGTAGTTTTATTGATTATCAATCCTTCTTTAAGATGGACTTCTAGGATGTCGCCGGTTTTTACCCTTTCACTTATACCCTTACATGTTATTAATGGTAGGCCTAGGTTTGTAGCATTTCTAAAGAATATCCTGGCAAAGGAATCAGCCAATACTACTCCTACACCTGCTGATTTTAAGGTAATGGCGGCATGTTCCCTACTGGATCCGCAGCCAAAATTCCTACCCGCCACCACTATGTCATTAGGTCTTACCTTCTTTGCAAATTCCTCATCTGCCCCTTCAAGACAGTGTTCTTTAATCTCCTCAGGATCTACCAGCTCTAAATATCTTCCAGGATAGATCTGATCTGTGTCTATATTGTCGCCGAAGACAAAGGCTCTTCCAGTTATGATATTTTCCATACTATCACTCCTAGTTTAAGATATCGGTTCCCTTATATAGCCATATAAAGCTGAAGTTGCAACGGTCATAGGTGAGGCTAAATAGATAGATGCCTTAGTGCTACCCATCCTACCAGGGAAATTCCTATTAGTTGACGTTATACAAACTTCTCCATCAGCCAGTATTCCTGCATGGGTTCCTAAACAAGGGCCACAACCAGGTGCCGCAAAGGTAGCCCCTGCTTCTATTAAATCCCTCATATAGCCCTTCTCCATAATTTTTAACAAGACTTCGTCAGATGCAGGTATTATAACTAGCCTAACATCAGGATGTATTTTTTTACCCTTCAATACCTTCCATGCAGCTTCTATATCTTCAAACCTTCCACCAGTACAGGAACCAATAAAGGCTTGATCTATCTTAACCCCTTCAGCATCTTTAACAGCTATATTATTATCCACGCTGTGAGGCGCTGCTAATTGAGGCTTCAAACCATTTATATCAAATACTAGATGTTCATCATATTCAAAGTCTTCATCCGTCTCAAATATTTCAAATTCCACATCAGTTCTAGCCCTTACATATTCTAAAACCGCCTCATTTGGTTTCATATAGGCTGTTTTAGCCCCCATTTCCACCGCCATATTACAAATGGTCATCCTCTCGGAAACCCCTAATTTTTCCACATAATCTCCACAAAATTCTATAGCCTTATAAACCGCCCCATCAGCCTTTACTTTTCCTAGAATATGAAGGATAACATCCTTTGCATATGTATTTTCAGCAGGGCTACCATTGATTTCGATCTTTATTACTTCAGGCACCCTAAACCATAGTTTTCCGCTTATTAAGATACTAGCCATATCTGTAGCCCCTACACCAGTACCAAAGGCTCCAAAGGCTCCATGGGTAGTAGTATGTGAGTCTGTAGCCACTACGATCATACCAGGATATATTAAACCAGCCTCGGGTAAAACCTGATGGCAGACCCCCTTATTTATATCGAAATGATGGGTTAATCCTTGTTCTTTTACAAACTCTCTCATTTCCTTATGTATCTGGGCCGTTTTTATTGTAGGAGCCGGAGAATAGTGATCGAAGACAAAGGCTACCCTATCCTTATTGAAAACCCTTTCACCACCCATCTCCCAAAAAGAATATATGGTTTGCAAGTAAAGGTCATTTATCTCTACAAAATCGATATTACAATTTACAATTTCACCAGCTTCTACCCTTTCCAAGCCAGCATTTTTAGCTAAAATCTTATGAATAGCATGCACACTTATCCCACCTTTTTGAAATACTATTTTAAAATACTGTATTTATACTAATTATATAATAAAGTATTTTTATCGGCCTAAATAGTTAATTTTCTTATAATTTAATTAATAAAAAAAATATTGATATATTATTGACTTGTGACCTAAAGCCAAAATAAGGGAAGGGAAAGCTAAAAAGACCATCTTAAATATACTCATATATTTAAGATGGTCTCATTTAGTTTAATATTCTACTTAAGAAGGCCTTTGTCCTTTCCTCTTTAGGATTATTGAAGATCTCCTCTGGAGTTCCTTCTTCAGCTATAACTCCCTTATCCATGAAGATTACCCTATTGGATACGTCCCTGGCAAACTCCATCTCATGGGTTACAACTAACATGGTCAAGCCGCTGTCGGCTAGGTCCCTCATTACTTCCAAGACCTCTCCTACCATTTCTGGGTCCAGGGCAGATGTGGGCTCGTCAAATAGCATAACGTCCGGCTCCATGGAAAGGGCCCTAGCTATGGCTACACGCTGTTTTTGCCCGCCTGATAGCTGTTTTGGTAGGGCATTTATATACCTATCCATGCCTACCTTTTTTAAATATCCCATGGCAATTTCTTCAGCCTCTTCCTTAGACCTGCCAAGTACCTTTATTTGACCTACTGTACAGTTACTTAAGACATTGTGGTTATTAAATAGGTTAAACTGTTGAAATACCATTCCCAACTTAGTCCTATAGCTATAGATATCATGGTTAGGGTCTAGGATATTTTCACCCCTGTAGAGGATTTCTCCCCCCGTTGGCTTTTCCAATAGATTTATACACCTTAACATAGTTGACTTACCAGAACCAGAGGAACCTATGATTGAAACAACCTCGCCCTTTTTAACGCTAAAATTTATATCCCTTAATACTTCATTACTTCCAAAGGATTTGCTTAAATGTCTGACTTCGATTATATTTTCCATACTTTCACCTCAATCCTACTACTCATCATGCCAGTGGTCGCCTTTTTTACGCACTATATCTTCAGGCCTTTCTACCTGCATCTGATTGCCGATTATGTTGTAATTCTTTGGACCTTCCAATCTCTTTTCAATGGTCCTCAATATCTTAGTTACCGTATAGGTCATTATGAAGTAGATAATACAGGTTACAAAATATACTTCCGCAAACCTAAAGGTAGCACTTGCTATGGATTTAGTATTGAAGAATAATTCCGTTACACTAATTACGTTTAATACCGATGTATCCTTAATATTGATTACGAACTCATTTCCCGTAGCCGGCAAGATATTTTTAATTACTTGTGGCAGCATTACGTTCATCATAGTCTGATAGTGGTTCATTCCTATGGCCTGGGCTGCTTCGTACTGGCCAGGATCTATAGATAAGATACCACCACGAACTATCTCTGCCATATAGGCCCCAGTATTTATGGATACTATAAAGACCCCTGCAAATAGTCTATTTAATTGCACACCAAAGACTCCAGCCACACCATAGAAGATGAACATGGACTGAACCATCATAGGAGTACCTCTAAAAAACTCTATATAGGCTGCCAGTATCTTATCTACGATGATTAATAAGGTCCTCTTAGGTCCACTTTCAGGTAGGGGAATAGTTCTAATAACCCCTATGGCTAACCCAATAAGGGCACCAACAATGGTGCCTATTATTGAGATAAATAGTGTTATACCTGCTCCACGCAATAACATGGGCCAATATTTCTGTATTATGTCTATTGTTACGTCTAAACTCATGATTACACATCCTTAACCCTTAGTAATTACTCTTATTGAGCGGCTGGTTGGTTCTTAATAGCCTCATCCATCAATTCTTGACGTTCTTCTTCTGAGATGGTAGCTAGAACCCCGTTGATTTGTTCCCTTAATTCACTACCCTTAACTACTCCCACTGCAACTGCTGTATCTTCTTCTGAAGCAACGAAGCCATCTTCAAATTCAACCATGGCGAAGTTTTCATTTACAGAAATTGCGCTGATAGCTTCTGGTCTTTCTGATACATATCCATCGATGATACCAGTTTCAAGAGCCACCCTCATAGCTGGGAAGTCAGTCATCTCTGTTTCCTTAATAACACCTTGAATTTGGTCAATAACAGTATAGTGGAAAGTACCTGCTTGGGCAGTAATCCTAGCCCCACTGAAGTCTTGGATAGAAGTTGCATTTTCGTATTGGCTTCCCTTTCTAACTACCATAACTAGATCTGACTTATAGTATGAATCTGAAAAGTCTATTTGCTCCATACGCTCAGCTGTAGGTGACATACCAGCAATGATAACATCTATAACACCTGATTGTAAGGCTGGCAATAATCCATCCCACTCGATCTTTTCAATTACCAATTCCTTACCTAAACCTTCAGCAAGCCTCTTAGCTATTTCTACGTCATAGCCACCTGCATATTCAGTTGAACCATTTATAGGAACTGCACCATTGGAGTCATCCATTTGAGTCCAGTTAAATGGCGGATAATTGGCTTCCAAGCCTACCTTAAGTACTTCACTTTCTCCTTCTGAACTTGTGCTGTTACCTCCACAAGCTACTAAAATAGTTGGTATTAACATGATAATAGCAATTATCATCAACAGTCTTCTTCTCATTATTATCTCTCCTTTATCACTTTTTATTGCTTATTTATACTTATTTATACTTTTTAACACTTTTTCACTGCCATCATTTAGCCTTTTTAACAGTACTCTTTCTTATAGTCCTTATTAAATTTCGGCTAAATTGATGTATCCAAACCTTTAGGACTTATATTTTAAATTTCTATTCTTTACTTATATATAAAAAATTAACACCTGACAGGTTGTCAGGTGTTTTTTCCACTTTCCAAGACAATCCTCTCCTTTCTTGCTCATTGTGAGATAGCGCTTCATCAAGGTACCGAGCAAATACCATGATGACAGTCCTATGCCTATTCGACATAGTCCCAGCCTTAGATTTTGGGTATCTAAGACTTCGGCGGTGACTCCTTTCTCCATACTTCACCGGATTCCGTCCTCCATATGGGTACTCTTAGTAACCGCACCTCTACCTCACCCTGCAAAAGGATGAGGATTTTTTATTAAATTTTACTAGATTTTATTGCATACCATATTAACATCTAATTACTTATTTGTCAACTGTTATTTATAAATAATTTATAAATAAATTTAATAATATTTTTAAATTATATATTGTTATAAGGATTTATTTAAGAATCTATAAGGATTTATATAAGAATTTTAAAAAAACTTTACCTTAATTGAGCAAGTTCAACAGCTAGTTTAGCCCCTAGTCTTGCATTATTATACACCAATTGGATATTGGCATCTAAACTTTCTCCCTTAGTAATATCCTTAACCTTTGCCAGCAAGAAGGGGGTAGTCTCCTTGCCCTTGATTCCCTTTTCCTCTGCTTCCTTTAGGGCATCCTCAATGGATTTATTAATTATATCATAGTCCATAGCATATTCCTCTGGGATTGGGTTGGCTACAACTACTCCTCCATTTAAGCCCAGATCCCATTTAGATTTAATGGCTAATGCCAACTCTTGAGGATCATCCACCCTATAGTCTACATTAAAACCACTTCTTCTAGTATAGAAGGCAGGCATCTCTTCAGTCCCAAAGCCAACTACAGGAACTCCCATGGTTTCTAGATACTCCAGGGTAAGACCTATATCCAATATGGACTTTGCACCTGCACAGACAACAGCCACATTTGTATTGGCTAATTCTTGCAGGTCAGCTGAAATATCAAAGCTGGTCTCAGCCCCCCTGTGTACTCCACCTATACCTCCTGTTGTAAAGACTTTAATTCCAGCTAAAGCAGCTATTATCATGGTTGAAGCTACTGTAGTAGCCCCATCTTGCTTTCTAGCTACTATGAAAGGAATATCCCTTCTAGAAGTTTTAATTACATTTTCAGCCTTACCAAGGTACTCAATCTCTTCTTCAGTTAGTCCCACCTTAAGCTTACCCTTTAAGATGGCAATGGTAGCTGGAATAGCTCCATTTTCCCTAATGATTTCTTCTACCCTTAGGGCTGTCTCCACATTTCTAGGATATGGCATACCATGGGATATGATGGTAGATTCTAAAGCTACCACCGGCCTCCCCTCATCTAAGGCCTTCTTTACTTCTGGTTTTATCTCTAAGTATTTTTTTAACATCTCTCATTCTCCTTCATCTTTAATTTTATTTCCTCTATTGACATCCTAGGATTGATAGTCTCTTCATGGGACAAGGCTACTATGGAGGCATACATGGCTAAATCCACCACTTCCTCTAATTCTAGCCCATTGACATAGCCATAGGCAAGGGCTGCTACGAAAGCATCTCCTGCTCCTGTTGCATTGACTATATCCATCTTTGGCGTCTTCTTATGGCCCATTATTTTTGAGTCGCTGTAAAAGACACCTTCTGCACCTAGTGTAATAAATACCCTTTTTACACCCTTATTATGAAGAATTTCAGCAGATTTTTTCAAATCCTCACTATCCTTTATCTTAATACCTGTGAGGATTTCCGCCTCCAACTTATTGGGCTTTACAGTATGGAAGTATCCTATTAGTTCCTTTACCATCTCAGTCTTTGCAGTAGACACTGTATCTAGAAAAAATACCCCTTTAAATTTGGTTACTATATATTGAATAACCTCCTTAGGGATATTGGCATCTATTACACAGAGCTTAGCATTTTCTATTATATCTCTTTTACTTTCTATAAATTCCTCATCCATCTTATCATATATATCCATGCTGGAGATGGCAATTTCCATATCTCCACTTTCATTTAGGATAGATAGGTAGACCGAGGTATTTTCACCCTCTAAAACTAGAGTATCCTCCATATCTAAGCCAATTACCTTAGCCTGTTCCAATATCATATGGCCGTAGGGATCATCCCCTATTATGGAAATTAAGCTGGTATTAACTCCTAGCCTCCTTAAGTTTTCAGCTATATTCCTTCCTACTCCTCCCAGGGATATTTTAACATTGCCAATGTTAGAATCCTTCATAATTAGCTTTTTCTTGGGGAAGCCTTGGATATCAACATTTGTTCCCCCAATTACCACAACATAATCTTCCATTTTCTCATCCTTTTTCTTATCCATAAAACCACCTTATAGATTTTATATTATATATTATTTATCCTTTAATTGTAACTTATAATCTCATTTATGTAAAAAACAAACGCAAGGCTGTCCTTGCGTTATTTAAAATACTATTCAACTAGTTCGCCTACGAAATACTCCTTATGCTTACTTACAATCTCCGTAAGATTGTTCATACCCCTGTAGATATGCTTCTTATAATAGTCATTGATTTGAGCATAGTCTCGCTTTATGATACTACTTACGATTTTTGAATGCTCCTCATATAGTTTCTCCAATTCCTCCCTACTATAGAGGTTAGTCAAAACCCTCAGCCTATTATAATGGGGCCTATCATTGGAGATCCTTTTCCATATATTTATTTTATTAGCTAGGGTAAATATGGTTTCATGAAGCTCATTATCCAATTCTAAAAACTTTTTTGATAGGGTAAAATCATCTAGATGGTTGTCTAATAGCTCCCTTTGTTCAGAAAGAAGTAATTCCAATTTAATTTCTTGGGATTTGCTTAAGGTACCTATTTCCTTGACTACGGCCACTTCCAACTTCTCCCTCATATACATAATATCATCTATTTCATCTATGTCGATTAGAGATACGAAGGTACCATTTCCTCGGCGGACTTCGATTAAACCTTCCACTTCCAACCTCTTAAAGGCATCCCTAACAGGGGTTCTTGATACATTGAACCTCTCTGCTGTTTCTACCTCATTGACCCTTTGTCCCGGAAGTAATTCTAAAAACATTATCTCTTTTTTTATAGTTCTATAGATTCGATCGCTAGACTTGTCTTTCCCCTTCACAATTATCACCCTGTTTTTGGATACTATAAAAATAAATTATACAGATAATTAATTTATTAACAATTTTATTATAGCATGGATGTATGCATTTGGCAAAATATGTATACATCTCTATGTTACATACCATTTTTATTCTTTACCTTGCCAAGACTAGGGTTATTTTTCCTAGTCCTAGCAAGTTATCTAACTCAGCTAACCTATAAGGTTACACCTGTTTTAAAGATTGCTATCTCTTTAAAGCCGTTTACCTCATTCCTAGTTAGTTTACCGCTGGCCACATCTATGACAAATTTAATAAAGTCACCTAACAGTTCATCCATTGTCTTATCTTCCAATAGGGAGCCGGCATTAAAATCTATCCAATGAGGCTTTAAGTCATATAATTTAGAGTTAGTAGAAACCTTTAGGGTTGGAATGAAGCTACCAAAAGGGGTTCCTCTACCTGTTGAAAAGAGGACCATATGGCAGCCAGCTGCCCCTAGGGCAGTTGACGAAACTAGATCGTTACCAGGAGCATTTAATAGGTTTAAGCCCTTTTTCCTTGCTACATCACCATATTGTAACACATCTACTACCTTTGACTTTCCACCCTTCTGGGTGCAGCCTAAGGATTTATCCTCTAGGGTTGTAATACCACCTTCCTTATTGCCTGGTGATGGATTTTCATATATGGGCTGCTTATGGTCCAAAAAGTATTGTTTAAAGTCATTTATTAGCTTAACAATATCTTTAAAGACCTCTTCCGACTCAGCCCTTTCCATTAGAATAGTTTCAGCTCCAAACATCTCTGGAACTTCCGTCAAGATACTTGTCCCACCATGACCTATTAGGTAGTCGGAAAACTCCCCTAGTAGTGGATTAGCAGTTATACCAGAAAAACCATCGGAACCACCACATTTTAGGCCAATTTTAAGCTCTGAAATAGGTATTTCTTCCCTTTGGTCATACCTAATCTCCTCATAAATTTCCCTTAGGAGTTTGACCCCCTCTTCAATTTCATCAGCAACCCTTTGGGTCTTTAAAAACTTAATCCTACTCTCATCATAATCCCCCATATGTTCTATAAACTCTTCTATTACATTATTTTCACAACCTAAGCCTATGACCAAGGCCCCACCTATATTAGGATGTTTAACTATATCGATTAGAATCCTCCTAGTATTCTCCAAGTCATCTCCCAATTGAGAGCAGCCGTAGTTATGCTTATATACCCTTATATCATCCAAATCCTGAGGATTTACCTCAGCCTTGAAGCTGTTAAGCATCATCTCGCCTATTCCGTTGATGCAGCCTACTGTAGGTACGATAACTAGCTCGTTTCTAATACCCACATCTCCATTTTTCCTCCTGTAGCCCTGAAAAGTAGTCAGTCCATCTCTTTTTGCTATCTGGACCAATTTAGGACTATATTTATAATCTATAGTTCCCTTAAGGTTTGTTATGGTATTGTGGGTATGAACCCACTGACCCTTTAGGATATCCACCTTAGCTTGTCCAATTGGATAACCGTATTTGATGATATTTTCGCCTTGACTTATATCCCTTAGGGCTATCTTATGCCCCCCCTTAATATCATCCAGCAGTTCTATCCTATCACCATCGGCTTCAATTACTAAGCCTTTTGGTAAATCCCTAATAGCTACAAGGACATTGTCCAACCTATCTATTTTTATATATTCCCTCATGACACTATCTCCTTTAAAGCACCTTCCATACCCTTATCCTCTATTAGGATTAGATACTTAGTTACCATATCCTTTAAGCCTTCTATTTCATTTAAATCCTGCTTCCAAAGCTCCTTAAGGCCTAAAACAGACTCCACAATATGTTCAAGGTATTCTTCACTGCCATCGTAACCATCCCAAAGTTTTGAATAAAGTTCTAGATATTCTGGATTATCAGCTAGCTCTATTTTCTCTCCGTCCCTTTCTCCCTTATAGAAGCTAATTAAAGCCGCTAATGAGAACAATAATTTCTCAGGCAGTTTCCCCTCCCTTTCTATATAGTCTAGAATAGAGGGCAAGACTCTAGTTTCAAACTTGCTCATGGAGTTTAAGGCTATACTCATTAGATAATGCTTAATAAAGGGATTTCTAAATCTATCTAAGACATGGTTTGCAAACTCCTCTGACTCCTCCCTGGAATAGTCCATAGCTGGAATAATCTCATCAAAGATGGCAGATCTTATAAATTCTCCAACCAATTCATCATCTACTGCTTCCTTAACTGTTTTTAAGCCATATAGATAAGCTACCGGTACCATGCTGGTATGGGCACCATTTAGGATTCGAACCTTCCTAGTTCTGTAGGGAGTTAGGTCGTCTACGAATACTACGTTTAAGCCTTCCACCTGATCTGCAGGGAATTCCTCCCTAATCCCTTGTGGGCCTTCAATTACCCAAAGATGGAAATGCTCTCCTTCTACTAAAAACTCGTCTTCATAGCCTAGTTCCTTTTGTATTTCTTCCGCCCTTTCCTTAGGATATCCAGGAACTATCCTATCCACCAGGGTATTATAGAATAGGTTTGCTTCCTCCAACCACTGGATAAAGTCTTCTTCTAAATTCCAATCCTCAGCCAATTTAATAATTATCTTTTTAAGCTCTTCTCCATTTTTATCTATTAATTCACATGGTAAGAATATAAGCCCCTTGCACCTATCCCCCTTAAAGTGCTTATACCTATGGTATAAAAATGCAGCTAGCTTGCCTGGGAAGGAATTTTGAGGCTTGTCCTCTAATCTATCCTTCTCATCATATGCTATACCCGCCTCAGTGGTATTGGATATTACAAATCTAAGCTCTGGATTTTCAGCTGCCTTTAAATACTCATCATAGTCCCTATAGGTATGCATTCCCCTTGTAATACAGTTGATTATATGCTTTTCATCTATTAGCTTTCCCTTCTGAATCCCTTTTAATAAAAGAGTGTATAAGCCATCTTGCTGGTTTAATTTATATACCCTGTCATTTTTTCTGGGTCCTACAACTAAAACCCCTGAGTTAAAGTCCACCTCCTCATTCATCCTATGGATTATCCAGTCCACAAATGCCCTTAGGAAGTTGCCATCTCCGAACTGTAGTATCCTTTCTGGATACTCCTTATATTCCTTATAGATAGATTTATTTAGTCTCATTAAATCACTCCTGTAAGAATATAAATTTTAGCCTTCAAGAAACATCCCCTTAAATATCTATTTACTTAAGGGGATTTATAATTTAAGGGAGATTCACACTACTTTACTTTATTTAGGGTTTCCCAAATACCCGCTATATACATAGCCCCTAAAGCCCTATCATATAGGCCATATCCAGGTTTACCTGTCTCGCCCCAGATCATCCTTCCATGGTCAGGCCTTATATAGCCATCAAAATTATTCTTATGAAGGGCCTTCATAATCTCTACTATATCTAAAGAGCCGTAATCTGAGTGGTGAGCTGACTCTTCAAAGCTGCCATCCTCTAAGAGTTTTACATTCCTTACATGCATAAAATGGATTCTACCCATGGAAGCATATTTGTCAATCATCTTTGGAATATCATTAAAACTACCACTACCTAGAGAGCCGGTACAGAAGGTAAGTCCGTTATACTTGCTGTCATATAGCTTTAAGAAGCGGTCAATATTCTCCTCATTGGTGATAATCCTGGGTAAGCCGAATATTGGCCATGGTGGGTCATCCGGATGGATAGCCATCTTTACGTCATATTCTTCAGCTACTGGGATTATCTCCTTAAGGAAGTATTCTAAGTTCTCCCACAAGCCTTCTTCACCTATAGCCTTATAGCCTTCAAACAGGTCCTTTAAGTCTTCCTTACTATAGGATGAATCCCAGCCAGGTAGGGCTAGTTCTCCTTCAAGGGGATCCATCTTTTCCACCTGATCCTGATAGTATACTAGGGCTGTAGACCCATCTTCCAACTTCTTATCCAGCTGAGACCTGGTCCAGTCAAAGACAGGCATGAAGTTATAGCAAATAACCTTAATTCCTGCCTTGGCAAGATTTTTAATATTTTCTTTATAGTTCTCAATATATTTGTCCCTATTAGGATTGCCTAACTTTATATCTTCATGGATGGGGACACTTTCAATAACCTCAAACTTTAAGCCAGCATTTTCAACGATGGATTTCAACTCCATAATATCTTCCATAGGCCATACTTCACCTACTGGCACGGTGTAGATGGCAGTAACTATGGCTTCCATAGTGGGGATTTGTTTAATATATTCAATCTTTACCGGATCATCTACCCCATACCATCTAAATGATAATTTCATAAATATCACCTTCCTCTTTTATATATTTAACCAGATGAGGCATCCTTAAACTTCCTTAACCTATTAATAAATGCTATTAAGAACATCAAGGAAGCGGCAAAACCGACAGCTACCATCCCTCCCTTAATCCCATAAATTTCAGCTATTACTCCAGTTATATAGGGCATAACTATTCCTCCTAATCCAGCAATTGCTAAGATTGTGCCCATGGCTAAGCTCGACCCCTTTAATGCCCTACTTGCATTGGATAGGGCTGTAGGGTAAATTCCAGCTAAGAAAAAGCCAAGGCCTAGTATGCAGGCTACTATAGCCCAGATACTTGAAGATATAATAAATAGTAGGTAGAAGATTAAAGCCCCAATGGAACTTCCTAATAGGATGGTCCTCTTATCTACCCTCTTAGAGATATAAGCCACAAATAACCTGCCAAAGATTATAATTACCCACAGTATAGACAGGACTTTTTGGGCTAGTGAGGTACTCATTATGCCAGTATCCTTTAGATATGTTACTATCCAGCTGTTAACAGCATGTTCAACACCAACATAGAAGAAGAGAATCCCAGCAGACAGATAGAAGTCCATATTTTTAAGAAAGTCTAAGGACCTAATGCCCTTCTCTTCCTTCCTACTTCTAGTCCTCTTTGTGTTTTCAATCTTAGTAGTACTGAAATAAATGGTCATTAAAGCTGATAAGATAGAGATTACTATCAAAACAAATCGCCAACTAAATCCTTTACTAAGAGACCAGGATGCAAAGAAGGGTGCTATAAAGGCCCCTATGGCAAAGAAGGTGTGAAGGATGTTTAAATCCTTAGGATTACCGTCACTTACCTCATTAACTATGGTGTTACTTAAGTTGCTGACGCTTCCCCTTCCTATTCCAGTTAAGAAGAATGGGATTATTAGGAGTAAGGGGGTGGAGCTAACTACCATACCTAAGAATCCTAAAGAAGTCATAAATGAAAGGACTAATATAGCATTTTTCCTACCTATATAGGCGGAAATGATTCCCCCTAGGAAGCTGGCAAGTAAATTCCCAAAGGATTGGAAAGAAATCAACATGCCACCCTTATCATAGCCTATCTGAAATTCCGTTAACAAGGAAGGCAGGATTGCTCCTATAATTAAGGCATTAATCCCATTAATAAAGAAAGCATAAAAACATGCATTTAAAATTCTTTTCTGATCTTTCCCAAATACGTCAACCCCTATCTCTATCTTTATTTTCTTGTATTATATTAGTCATCTAGTTTGATGCCAAAATAATTCACAGCATTATTGAAACATATATCCTGTACCATCCTGCCTAGCAGGTCAAAATCATAGGGTACCTCCCCTTCTTCAGCCCAAGTGCCGATTAGGTTACAAAGGACCCTTCTAAAATATTCATGCCTTGTGAAGGATAGGAAGCTTCTAGAGTCCGTAACCATACCTACGAACCTGCTTAATAAACCCAAATTGGCCAGGGATATCATTTGCTTCTCCATGCCATCTTTTTGATCGTTAAACCACCAAGCGGTACCAAATTGCAACTTGCCTGGAATGCTTCCATCTTGGAAATTACCTATCATAGTACCTAGGACATCATTATCCTTGGCATTTAGGGTATAAAGAATTGTCTTGGGTAGGCCTTCTTGGCTATTCATCTTATCAAGAAGCCTTGATAAGCTCCTTGCAATATTTCCGTCATTGATAGAATCAAAGCCTGTATCAGGACCTAATTGCTTAAACATTTTAGAATTGTTATTCCTCATGGCCCCTATATGAAGTTGCATAGCCCAATTTAACTCACTGAACTTCTTAGCCAGCTTAACAAGGGTCATTGTCTTATATTGGGCAAGCTCTACTTGACTTAATTTCTCACCCTTCAATGCCTTTTTAAAGATTGTATCTACTTCCTCTTCCCTAGCTTCTTCAAAGAACATATCATCTATGGCATGGTCGGAGATCCTACAACCTTCCTTATGGAAAAATTCCACCCTATTGTATAAGGCATCAATAAAGTCATCATAAGACTTTATTTTTATACCACTTACTTCTGAAAGTTTTTCTACCCATTGGATAAAGCCTTCATTCTCTATATTTAAACCCTTATCAGGTCTAAAGGTAGGTAGAACCTTTACACCAAAGTCCTTATCTTCCTTTATTTGCCTATGATATTCCAAAGAGTCTATAGCATCGTCAGTGGTACAAATGACCTTTACATTGGATCTCTTTATTAAGCTTCTAACGGTAAAGTCTTCCGTGCCCAATAATTCATTGGCCTTTTCCCAAATTTCATCCGCTGTATCCTCATTAATAAGGCTATCTATGTTAAAGTACCTCTTTAATTCTAGATGGGACCAATGATAAAGTGGATTACCTAAGCAATAGGGTAGGGTTCTTGCCCAAGCCTTAAATTTCTCATAATCTGAAGCACCACCAGTAATATACTCCTCATCAATGCCATTACTACGCAAGGCCCTCCACTTATAATGGTCGCCAGCTAGCCAAATCTCCGTTATATTCTTAAAACTCTTATTTTCCGCTATTTCCTTTGGACTTAAATGGCAATGATAATCATATATAGGCATATGCTTGGCATAATCATGATATAGTTTTACAGCTGCATCATTTTTCAACAGAAAGTTATCATCCATGAACTTTCTCACTATACCACCTCTGTTTTTAAATATTTCTTAATTCTTCCACCGTAGGATAGTTTAATTTTTCATCTATATTTAGATCTACTTCTAGTATAGTCTTAATTACCGGCTTTAATCTGGGGTTATCCTTCACTATCCTCTTTTTACTTATTTTCTTATAAACCTCATCAAAATCGGCAGCTTCCCTATCTAGGATTTTTTCCTTAATTAAAATATAGAACATCAATAGATAGTTTTGCTTATCGTCAGGAAATAATTCACCCAGGAGATTAAAAATCTTTTCTCTTTGGACATCACCATATGGAAAGATTTTCTTGGAATATTCCTCAAATCTCCTTTGCCTCTCCTCCTTAGACATAAATATAGACCCGAAAATATTAGCCATTAAATCACCCCATAAATTCTAAGTAAGATATACAAATCCCCTAAAAATATAGGGGATTTGTAGTTTAAAAATTGCTATTTAGATTATCTAGTTGGGTCTATAATCTTTTGTACTTCTTCATCGTCTATATTATTTATATCTACAACAAGTACTCCTGTATCAACTAACTTCTCAGCAGGCTCTTTTCCTTCTGATAATTCATAAGCAGCCTTAACACCTTCATAACCCATTAGATACTGTCTTTGAACTACTGTAGCTACATGGAATTTCTCACTTCTAATCATATCTTCCATTTCAGGTGAGAAGTCGAATCCTACCATTGCTAAGTCTGTACGATCAGCTTCTTGTAATCCAATTACAAAACCTACTGTACTTCCGTTGTTAGGACCAAATACACCCTTTAGGTCTGGGTATGTTGTTAAGAAGTCTTGTGTAAATCCTACTGCCTTGGAGATATCTCCGTCATTAACCTTAATATCATCGTTAAGTACTTCCCATTTTTCAGGAGCATGCTCATCCCAGTAGGAGTTAAATCCTTCTAGACGGTCGATAATAGTTTGTGATCCACTACTACCTATTTGAACAGCTATTTGAGCTTTTTCATCTTCAGATACTCCTGCCTCTCTTAGAAGCCTAATCATGGCTTCAGCCGCCATCCTACCAGCTTCGATGTTGTTAGTCATGTAAGCAACATCATAATCATCGGAATTGATCATAGTGTCTACTATAACGATTGGTATTCCAGAAGCATGTGCTTCTGACACAGGAATAGTTAAAGCAGTACTGTCAGTAGGTCCAATTACGATACCATCGGCATTTGCTGAAACTGCGTCTTGAAGTTGTTGGATTTGCTTTTCAACTTCTGCTTCATTAGCTAAACCTGTTATTACTAAGTTAACTCCTAATTCCTCAGCTGCATCCCTAGCACCCTGCTCAACTACTGACCAATATTGGTTTCCTAAAATCTTAGTTAGGAAATAGATAGTCTTCTTGGAATCATTGCCTGCCTCATTACCAGCATCAGCAGTGTTTTGTTCATTTTCGCCAGCTGCTGGCCTATCAGCTTGATTGTTTGAGCCACATGCTACTAAGCTCAAAGTTAAAGCTAAGCATAGTAATACAACAAGCCACTTTTTCATCAAAAATCCCCCTTATTAATGATTTGTTTCTAAGAATTATTAAGGTTAACCTTAATAATTACTTATTTATAGTTAAGTAAAGATTAGATCTTTACTTTAACTAGCTATTATGGGTACTATTTATTCTTTCTATGTCTCCTAGCCTCTGTAGCAACAGCAGCCACCAGGATAATACCTACTACAACATTTTGCCAGTAGGAGTTTACTCCCATCAGGTTAAGACCATTTCTCATTATACCCATAGCTAAAGCACCTATAATGGTATTCCCAATACTACCTTCCCCACCATTGATGGATACTCCACCTAATACTGATGCTGCTATAGCCTCCAACTCTAAACCTTGACCAGCCATCGGTTGTGCAGATGTGATACGAGAAGTTACTAATATACCGCATAAAGCCGCTGAAAATCCACTTACACAATAAGCAAACATACGAGTTCCTACTGCATTGATACCTGATAACTTAGCAGCTTCAAGATTACTACCACATGCATAAATCTGTCTACCTATTCTAGTCTTGGAAAGGATTACAAGTAGGATCAATCCATAAACTAAGGCAATAATTACGCTGTATGGAAGTCCACTAGCCATCCTTCCACCACCAAGGACATAGAAGGCCTTTTGTATACTTTCACTTGGAATTTGATTTGTATAAATAGGCTTTCCATCTACTAAAACGTTTGCTAATCCCCTAAAGACCCATTGAGTACCAAGGGTTGCTATAAAGGGCACTACTCCTAACACCTCTATGGAGAAGCCATTTAATATACCCATGGTTATACCAAATGCTAGGGCTAGTAATATACTCAACCATAATGGTACCCCCCTTATTAACAGTGAAGTAACTATTATACCTGACAATGCCATTGAGGAACCTGCACTTAAGTCAGTACCACCACAAACTAAGCAGAAAGTTAAGCCAAAACCAATTATGGAGTAAGTTACTACCTGCTGGGCAATGTTAATTAAATTATTTTTCGTTAAAAATAAAGGATTAAGTAGTGAAAAGGTTATAAATAATAGGACTAAAGCTGTCCCAGATATCATAGCTTTCTTGGTGCTGATTCCCATATTTTGGGTCAACTTACTTGGGTTAAATTTCTTTACACCTTCGCTCATCATCCTTACCTCCCATCGATCTATTACTGAGCTTTCTTTTCCACCTTGTTGTAGCCTGCTGCCAGATATAGGATTTCTTCCTGAGTAGTCTTCTTAGCATCTAGCTCTCCATTTATAGTTCCCTCGTGAACTACTAGGATCCTGTCGCTCATTCCCAATAATTCTGGTAAATCAGAAGAAATCATTATGATGGCTACTCCCTGGTCGCTTAATCTATTAAATAGTTCGTAGACTTCATATTTAGCCCCTACGTCGATTCCCCTAGTGGGCTCATCTACTATCAAGACCTTACAATTATTTACCAACCATTTAGCTAGGACTATCTTCTGCTGGTTACCACCGCTTAGGTATAATACCCTCTGGCGTAAGCTAGGCGTCTTAATTCCTAATAGCTCTTTAAACTTTAAGGCATTTTCCCTTGCTTTTTTATCATCTATAAAACCAAAGTTAGATAGGTCTTTTAGGTGAGCCATGTTTATATTGTATTGAACGTCTAGCCCTAAAGCTAAACCATCATATTTCCTGTCTTCTGTCGCATATCCAATACCATTGGCTATGGCTTGCCTTGGATTATTTACCCTAATAGGCTTACCTTCCATATGTAATTCTTTGTTATCCGCCTTATCTGCCCCAAAGATACAGCGAGCTATTTCCGTACGGCCTGAACCCATCAAACCTGCTATCCCGAGGATCTCTCCTCTTCTTACTGTGATCCTATCTACATTTACTACATCTTTCCTGCGTATATTTCTAGCCTCAAATACCACATCTCCTATTTTTCTCTCATAGACCGGATACTTATCTTCCAAAGGCCTGCCCACTATCATATGAACTAGCTCGTCTACAGTAATATCCTTATAATTCCTAGTTCCTATATACTGACCGTCCCTGAGTACAGTAACCCTTTCGCAAATTTCATCTAACTCTTCCATACGGTGGGATATATATACCATCCCTACACCCTTCTTCTGAAGATTACGTATTATATCGAAGAGTTGGTCTATTTCTTTTTCAGTTAGAGCAGATGTAGGCTCGTCCAAAACAAGAATACGTGAGTTTAAAGAAATTGCTTTTGCAATCTCAACCATCTGCTGTTGGGCAACACTTAAATTCCTAACAGGCGTATAAGTATTTAGATCTATTCCCAATTCCTCTAATACCCTCTTAGCTTCTTTATGCATCTGTCTGTCGCTTATTAAACCACTTTTAGTAGGAGGTCTACCCAAGAAAATATTATCTGCCACACTTAAATGAGGACACAGATTTAACTCTTGGTGGATAATGGCTACACCCAGTTCTTGGGCCTTTGCAACTGAAGTAATTTTGACTTCTTCCCCTTCTATGAAAATCCTACCAGCATCTGCCCTGTAGACACCAGACATTATCTTCATCAAAGTAGATTTGCCAGCTCCATTTTCTCCAACTAAGCCGTGAACCTCACCCTTATTGACAGAAAAGGAGACATTGTCTAATGCCTTTACTCCAGGGAAACTTTTACATATCCCTTCCATACGGAATAGTTCTTCTGCCATGCCTTCACCTCTTTCTTCCTTTACAAATGGGAAAATGTTTTCTATAATAGTAAATAAAAAATTTCGAAAACTTAATAACGTTTTCATTATATCAATTTATAATAGCACTAATGATTCTTTGCTTATCTTTTATTAACTCCTATTATATTTACGATGTATACATTTGTCAAGATTTCAATTAATTTAAAGTTTATGAAAATTTGTATAAAGTGCTGAAAATATGCATTATTCAATGCTTGTAAGTGTGTATTTCTACTATTAAAACATATAAACTTGTATACTTAAACAGTATTATTTTCTTTATTGTGCTATAATTGTTTTAATTGTAATAATTGAAAGGGAGCTGGATAAAATGTGCGATAAAATAAAATGGGGCATCCTGGGCTACGCCAGAATAGCTAGGCTATTTACTATACCAGCTATTGTAAATGCTAAGAATGCAGAATTCTATGCCATCGCCTCTAGAGATGAAAAAAAATTACAAGAATGTGAGGAAAATTTTGGGGTACAAAAGACCTACTCATCCTATGATGAGTTATTAGATGATCCAGAAATCCAAGCTGTATATATACCCCTGCCTAATTCATTACACAAGGAATGGGTTATTAAGGCTGCAAATAAAGGCAAGCACATACTGTGTGAAAAGCCCATAGCCTTAAATGCCCAGGAAGCAATGGAAATGAAAACAGCAAGCGAAGAAAATGGCGTTCTCCTAATGGAAGGCTTCATGTACCGCTATACCCATCGGACTAAAAAGGTCTTGGAGCTATTAGATAGCGGCATCATCGGAGATGTTAAGTATATCAATTCCACCTTTAGATTCTTCTTAGATAGGGAAAACACCATTAAGATGAAAGCAGAACTAGGCGGTGGATCCATCTACGATGTAGGATGCTATCCCCTGGACTTTATTAACATGATCTTAAAAAGGGAACCTACTGAAGTGGCTGCTAAATACTTATATAAGGATGGAGTAGACGTAATGTTTACTGGTATATTAAAATATGACAATAATGTTATAGCTGTCTTAAATTCAGGCTTTGACGCCTACGACAGGATGTATACAGAAATAATCGGTACAAAAGGCATTATAGAGGTACCAGATACCTTCCTAGATATTAGTGGAGCCATCACCCTCCATACTAAGGAGGGGGTTATGGAAATCCCAGTAGAAAAATGTGAGCGCTATAGGTTAGAGATAGAGGATTTCTCCGATGCCATCTTAAATAAGAGGCAACCCTTAATTAGCATGGAGGAATCCATCAGCAATATGAAGATTATGGATAGGCTTTTAGCCCTAAGATAAAGAAGACTTATAGTAAAACAAAATATAAGAAAATAAAATTCTCCTCTAATAATAACCCCCTAAATCCAAGTTAGGATTTAGGGGGTTTTTCTTAAAACTTATAGAAGCTTTAATAAATTCTTTATAATAAACTTTTAAATTAATTTAATATAAATCTTTCATTATATGGATTCAAAAAGGGCTTGTGCCCTATATTTATCATCCAATAAAGAAGCCGACTCCTCATCTAGATATAGGGTCCAATCATCATGTAATTTTAAGATGGTGGCAGGTATTAGGTTGGTCACTTCCCTTTCCAAGCTATCCCTCACAGCCTTAGCCTTTACCTTATATGGGACACAGGAAATAATCTTCTTGCTTTGCATGATCCTATGGACTGTCATAGTAATGGCTTTTGCCGGTACCTCATCTACATCCTTAAACCAACCTTCACCCACCTGCTGCATCTTGCAGCTTTCATCTAGCTTAACTACTATAAAATCCTCCTTAGTATCGAAATCTGCCGGTGGGTCGTTAAAGGCTATATGGGCATTCTCACCTATGCCTATTAAGGCCACATCTATAGGTGCCTTCCTGATCTCTTCCGTCAATTTCCTTGTATTTTCCTCAATATCACCCTCCCCATCTACCAAATGGGCCTTTTTAACATCCACATGGCTTAAAAACCTCTCCTTTATATACTTCCTAAAGCTGGCAGGATGGGACTCACTTAAGCCTACATATTCATCTAGGTGGAAGAGCTCCACCTTGGACCAATCCACATCCTTTTTAACCAACTCTGACAGGGTGGTTAATTGGGATGCCCCTGTAGATAGTAATAATCTTGCTCCCCCCTGACTTTCTATGGCCTCATTTAATGCTTCGGCCACCTGTTCTGCAGCCCTTTTACCTAATTCTTCCGCATCTCTACTAATTATAATTTCCACAGTCATCCCCCTTTAAACTTATTTATTACTTTTATTAAACGCCTGAATAAGCCAAAAATCCTCCATCAACTGGGATTACGATTCCGGTTACAAAACCAGAAGCCCTATCATCAACTAAATACATCAAAGTTCCCAACAAGTCCTCAGGTACACCAAATCTCCTCATAGGAGTATGGCTGATGATCTTTTGAGAGCGTTCCGTTAAGGAGCCATCTTCATTAGTTAATAGCTCCTTATTTTGTGAAGTCAAGAAAAATCCTGGAGCTATGGCATTTACCCTAATTCCCACATTGGCCATATGGACAGCCAGCCATTGGGTAAAGTTCTCAATGGCAGCCTTGGCGGCACTGTAGGCAGGTACCTTAGTCATAGGACAGGGCGCGCTCATAGATGAAATATTTATAATAGTTGACTTCTCCTTTAGGGCCATCCTCTTAGCAAAGACCTGGGTAGTGATAAAGGCTCCAGTGAAATTTAAATGGAATACGGAATTAAAGGCATCCACCTCCAGGTCGAAAAAGGTTTGTATTTGGTCACTTGGATTAGTTATGTCCTCCCTTTCCAGTATCTCCTTAGTAGTAGTCCCCTTAGGATGATTACCACCTGCACCATTTATCAATATGTCACAGGCTCCATAGGTCTCATAGACAATCTTTTCGGCATTTTTTACACTATCCAGATCTAGGGCATTACAGGATATGCCAATGGCCTCTCCCCCCTTGTCACGAATTTCCTTTGCAACCCTCTCAGCATTTTCTTGGCGTAAACTTAAAACAGCAACCTTGGCTCCATGCCTTGCCAGTTCCTTACAGAATTCACTACATAAGACTCCACCACCACCGGTGACTACAGCTACCTTTCCCTCAAGAATCTTACTCATATTAAACCCCCCTCTTCATCTTATCTATAGCTTCCCACAAGCCATTTAAATAAGCTATACCTAGGGCCCTATCATACAAGCCATAACCCGGCCTTGCATCTTCACCCCAGATCATCCTGCCGTGATCAGGCCTAATGTAACCCTTAAAGCCTATATCATGATAGGCCTTCATTATCTCAAAGATATCTAAGGACCCATCACTGGATAGGTGGGATGATTCATCGAAATCCCCATTAGGGTGGATCTTTATATTCCTTACATGTGCAAAATGGATTCTGTCCCCAAAGGTCCTGATCATATCTGCTATATCATTATTAGGATTAGCGCCTAAACAGCCGCTGCAAAGGGTCAAGCCATTGTATGGACTATCAACTAGCTTTAAAATCCTTCCTAAGTTCTCCTTATTAGTAACTATTCTAGGTAAGCCAAATATTGTCCATGGCGGGTCATCGGGATGGATGGCCATTTTTATGTCGCATTCTTCAGCTGTTGGTATGATTCTTTCTAGGAAGTATCTTAAGTTCTCAAACAACTGGTCTTCATCTACATCCCTATATAGTTGAAATAGCTCCTTGAGCTTTTTTAGCCTCTCCGGTTCCCAGCCTGGTAGGGATAAGCCCTTGGAACCACCCTGGATATCTTCCACCAACTTATCAGGGTCCATCTCTTCAATTAATTTCTGCTCATAGGATAGGACAGTGGAGCCATCCTCCAGCTCCTTGGCTAAATCAGTCCTGGTCCAGTCAAAAACAGGCATAAAGTTATAACAGACTACCTTAATGCCGTATTTTGAAAGATTTTTTAAAGTTTTCTTATAATTCTCGATATATTTATCCCTAGTTGAAAGACCCAACTTAATATCCTCGTGAACATTTACACTTTCAATTACCTCTAATTCAAGTCCATAGGAATTCACTTCCACTACTAATTCCCTAATCCTTTCCTCAGACCAAACTTCGCCTGCAGGTATATCGGTTAACATGCCTACTACTCCTGTAATTCCTGGGATCTGTCTTATTTGATCCAGGGTAACCGTATCATCCTTGGAGCCAAACCATCTAAAGGTCATTTTCATACTAATACCTCCTGTTCTTAGATTAAGGCAAACGTTTTTCCTTGTAAGAAAATTTATACAAATACATTATATCATCATGTATATTCTTGTCAATATTATGTATACATCTCAAAATAAAAAACATCTTAGTAAGTCAAACTAACTAAGATGCCATGAATTTAATCTTATCTTGCTAAGCCATCAACGAAATAATCACTAAGCTTGCTGACTATATCTGTAAGGTTATACATCCCCCTATATATATGATTTTTATAGAATCTATCTAAACTATCATGATCTTGCTCTATTATACACCTTATTATATTTACATGCTCATGGTAGAGTTTTTCGTTCTCATTTCTACTATATAGATTAGTCAGTATTCTCAACCTATTATAATGTGTCCTATCGTTAGAAATCCTCTTCCAGATATTGACCTTATTTCACCCTTCTTTAACTCTTGTGAAATCCTACCATTGCTAAATACAATAACCCTATCGCTCATGGAAATTAACTCAGGCATATCAGAAGAAACCATGATTATACTTACCCCTTGCTCCGTTAACCTACCCATTATATTATAGAAGTCTGCCTTAGTACCTACGTCTATACCCTTTGTAGGTTCGTCGATTAATAGGATTTTAGGACTATTTAATAGCCACTTACCCAGGATTACCTTCTGTTGGTTTCCGCCTGAAAGCTGCACTAATTGAGTCTCCATACTTGGAGCCTTGATCCTTAATTCTTCCAAGATCTTATCAACTTCTTCCCTTTCCTTCTTCTCATCCATAAATACCTTATCGCTGAATTTATCCAGGCTAGCTAAAACCATATTCTCCCTAATGGATAACATCCATACGATTCACATTTTCCTTGTTGGGATAAAGGTTTTCAACCTTCCTACCAACCATTTCCTCTATTAGAGTCAGCTGCTTTACTTGGTCTATAGGTCTGCATGAGATGGTATGACCATCACGAATTACCAGTACCCTATCACAAATTCTATAGACCTCATCTAACTTATGTGAAATATAGATACAAGAAACCCCACTGTCTCTTAATTGGTTTGGTAAATTTCCAACGAATAGGTTCTCTGCTACTGAGGCATCTAACATCATATTCAACTCTTGGTAAACCATCTCAATTCCTTGGTCTTGTGCATCCTTAACTGAGTGGAATTCCACCTTTTTCCATTTACATAAATATCTCCCTCATATTCACTATCTACGTAGCTACCAGATAAAATCTTCATCAGGGTTGATTTTCCTGCACCATTTTCACCACATATACCAAGAATCTCCCCTAGCTTCCTCATCGCCTACTAATTCAATTAGGGCTTCTGCTTGGGCAATACCCATACCAACATAGTCAGTACCGATTTGGAAATCTTCCAATCCGCCTAAGTCAACGTTTACAAAGAGTGCACATAGCGTAGAGGACCCTTATTAAAGGGGTTAAACAAAATCATAGTCTCACCAAAAGTAACTAAATCCATTTTGGCCATACATCTCTCTCCAATCTATTAATTATCCTCTATATCCAAGTTCCTTAGATATTGAGTAGGCACATTTTTTTACTTCCTCTGCAATTTCATCTATTTTCTCCTTAGTAATCCTGATGGTAGGGCCAGATATACTTATGGCTCCTTCCACTTCACCCCAACGATTAAAGATGGGGGCTCCTATACATCTGACACCTAATTCATTCTCCTCATCGTCTTCCGCATATCCTAACTGTCTGATCTTTTCCAATTCCTTCATAAATTCATCAAAATCCGTAATAGTCTTTTCTGTTAACTTCACAATCTTAGAAGCGTTCCAAATCTCAGCCACTTCCTCCTCATCCATAAAGGCCAGCATGGCCTTGCCCACAGAGGTACTGTAAAGGGGTGATCTCCTGCCTATATTGGAAGCCATCCGCATCATACTAAAGGAGTCACTGGCTTCAACCTTGTCTATATATACTATATCGGTTCCATCCCTAATGACCAGATGAACTACTTCATTTAACCTCCTCATTAAGGCTTCCGTATGGGCCTTTGAAGCCTCCAATATATCTTTCCCTTCTATAATCTTATTACCCAATTCAAATAGCTTAGTAGTTAATTTATATTTTAAACTAACCTGATCTTGAACTACATATCCCTTGTAGATTAAAGTACCTAATAGTCTGTGGACCGTACTCTTATGAAGGCCTAAACTTTCGCTTATGTCAGTTATGCCCAAGCCCTCATTATAATTAGATATTAGCTCCAATATGGAGAGGGCCCTATCCACTGATTGTACTACTCCTACCATCTAATCATCTCCTACATTTTCTTTATCGCTTCCCAAATCTCTTTTACAACTGGTATACCATTTTCTAGATTATACCTTCTGGTAGCTAAAGTCCTCTCACCTGGATAGGAGATCCTTCCTCCCTCCTCAGCAGGTTCCGATTCCTTTAAATCTTTTAATACCCTATCTATTATATCATATGTTGTTCCCTCACTATAAAACTTCTTAGGATCTATAGCTATAAATACTTGTGATAATCCATATTCAGCTTCATTATTTCCTATTTCTGAGGTAGATAGACCACTAGAGAGTACAGCAGCTATTAAGTCAAAGGCGATGGACATACCTGAACCCTTCCAGAATCCTATAGGCAACACCCTCCAGGTCTTTTCTATTTCAACTGGATCCGTGGTTAAATTTCCTTCAGTATCGTATCCACCTACTACAGGCAGCTGTTTACCTGCTAACCTATAGCTTTCTATTTTTCCATAGGAAAATTGGGACATAGCAGTATCAACAACTACATGTTGGCCATTGCTCCTAGGAATAGCCATGATAAAGGGATTATTACCTATCCTCCTATCTTTAGCACCCCAGGCCGGCATATTGGGCATGGTGTTGGTCCAGCATATACCTATACAGCCTGCATTGGCAGCTTGCCAGCCGTAGCTACCTCCCCTCATCCAGTGGTTGGTGTTTCTAAGAGCAACTACACCAACCCCATACTGCCTTGATAACTCTATGGCTCTGTCCATGGCAATCTTAGCATTTAAATTTCCCATACCTAGATTGCCCTCCCATCTTTCTAAGGCACCGAAGCCATCAATCTTCTCTGCCTTAGCCTTCACATCAATATAGCCCTTATCAATATATTCTATTACCCTAGGAAACCTGTTAAGTCCATGGGAGTAGACGCCATCTAAACTATTTTCAGCAAATAGTTTAGCCGATTCATAGGCATCTTCTTCACTGAAGCCCTTCTTTACCAATACCCTTTTAAACTCCTGAACCATGTCTTCAAATTGGATCCTCATAACTTTCCCCTCTCAGTATAAATTTTATTAAATATATCAAAATATCTATAATTATTCCACACAATTTACCTACTTTAATATACCCTAATTTATTATCCCTAAAAAAATTAAACAGCATACATTTGAATAAACTAGGTCCTAGTTGGTTATAAGTTTAGTGAAATATTTCATTATCTATTGAAAGTGATTTCATAATTAATTATAATATAAATTAGTTGAGTTTCGCAATACAATAATTAGTTTCATAATACGAAATTTGTTTAAGGAGAGGATAATCCTATGAGAAAATATGAAGTTCTTAAAAGGATTGAAGAGGTAGGCGTAGTAGCTGTAGTAAGGGCAGAAAATAGCGAAAAGGCTAAAACCATCGCTAAAGCATGTATGGCAGGTGGAATCGACTCCATCGAAATCACCTTTACAGTGCCAGGTGCTGATGAGGTTATCAAAGACCTGGTTAAGGAATTCGGCGATGAATTATTAGTTGGTGCGGGTACTGTTCTAGACAGCGAAACAGCAAGAATAGCCATCTTAGCAGGTGCCAAATTCATTGTAAGTCCGGCCTTCGATTTAGAAACAGCCAAGTTATGTAACAGGTATCAAGTTCCATATATGCCTGGCTGTATGACTATAACTGAAATGATTACAGCTATGGAAGCTGGAGCCGACGTTATTAAGGTATTCCCTGGTAGTGCCTTTGGCCCATCCTTTATAAAGGCTGTTAAGGGTCCTTTACCACAAGCCGTATTGATGCCAACAGGCGGTGTGAGCCTTGACAATGTTGCAGACTGGATCAATAATGGCTGTATAGCAGTAGGTGTAGGAGGCAACTTAACTAAGGGAAGCCCAGAAGATATGACCAATGCAGCAAAGGCTTTTGTTGCTAAGGTAAAAGAGGCTAGGAGTAAGTAATTAAAAGAGGCTAGTAGTAAGTAGAAGATTCTTGAGCTAATTAAGTAGAAGGGCTATAATTAAAAATCCAGAATATTATTAACTAATTAGAATTAAGGAATACTTAAAAGCATAATCTTAAGTATTTAATTTAAGTTAATAATTAAAACTTAAGAAGTAATTAATTTATGAGCTAATTAATTTAATAGGAGGCGTTTAAATGTCAAAGAAAGTAGTAACTTTAGGAGAAATAATGCTTAGACTTTCAACTCCAGGCTATCAAAGATTCGTTCAGGCCGATTCCTTCGATGTGGTTTACGGCGGTGGAGAAGCTAACGTAGCAGTTTCACTAGCTAATTACGGCTATGATGCATACTTTGTTACTAAACTTCCAAAACATGAAATAGGTCAAGCAGCAGTAAACCATCTTAGAAGATATGGCGTGAATACTGACTATATCGTAAGAGGTGGCGACAGGGTAGGTATCTACTACCTAGAAACTGGTGCGTCCATGAGGCCATCAAAGGTAATCTATGACAGGGCTCACTCAGCCATAGCAGAAGCCGATGCTTCAGAATTTGACTTTGATGAAATCTTCAAGGATGCAGCCTGGTTCCACTTCTCAGGTATAACTCCAGCCTTAGGAGAAAAGGCAGCTATGTTAACCGAGGAAGCATTAAAGGCTGCTAAGAGACACGGCGTAACTGTTTCCGTAGACCTTAACTACAGGAAGAACCTATGGACACCAGAAGAAGCTCAAAAGGTTATGACTAACCTAATGCAGTATGTAGACGTATGCATAGGTAACGAAGAAGATGCCCACTTAACCCTTGGATTTAAACCTGGTGATACAGACGTAACTAGTGGAGAATTAGAATTAGCTGGATACCAAAGCATCTTTAAGCAAATGAAGGATAAGTTCGGCTTTAAATATGTAATCAGCTCCCTAAGAGAATCCTACTCAGCATCTGACAACGGCTGGTCAGCATGTGCATGGGACGGAAACGAGTTCTATCACTCAAGAAAATATGATATTAGAATCGTAGACAGGGTAGGTGGCGGAGACTCCTTCGCATCAGGGGTAATCTACGGCTTACTAGAAGGCATGAACTTCAAAGATGCCCTAGAATTTGGTGTAGCCGCTTCAGCCTTAAAACATACAATACCTGGAGATTTCAACATGGTAACTGTAGCAGAAGTAGAAAACCTACTAAAAGGTGACGCTTCTGGAAGAGTTCAAAGATAATATAGCGCTAAATTCATTTTATTTACCCATAATATAGATTAAGAGAGATATAGGCCTAAGGCCATATCTCTCTTTTTTGATGAACTATTTATAAATTCTAATACTATACCTATTTTTTATAAAATTTAATACTATAGCTATTTATAAATTCATCCGCCTTATTTCCCTTTCTACAAAGCTACCAAATTATCATTTAAACCAGATTTGTTTTTACACCGCTGGTAACTTTATTCTCACGCCACCTACCCCGCTTGTAAAAGATTGTAGTAATAACCGCTCCTAAGGTCCAGGACAGTAATAGAGATATAAAAATCGACTCAGGTCTGCCAATGGGATAGGCCGCACTTCGTGTTAAATATGCTAAACCATAAGCTGAAGGCACCCGGATTAAAACAGTAATGATTAAAGAGATCCACATGGGTGTAACTGTATCGCCGGCACCACGCATTACCCCAGATAAGGTTTGGGTTATGGAAAAGGCTATATAACCTGGTGCTAATATCCTAAGCATGCGGACGCTTAAGTCGATTAGTTCCTGAGTATCTGTAAAGAAGCCAGCCATATGCCTACCAAATACAAGCAACAATAGGGTTATAAGGGTAGAAACCCCCACCGCCATCTTCACACCTTCCTGAGTACCCTTATCAACCCTATCCATCTTATTAGCCCCAATGTTTTGGCCAGTAAAGGTGGTCATGGCAGCTCCAAAAGTAAAATTAGGCATCATGGCAAAGCCGTCTATACGCATGATAATAACATTGGTGGCTATGACCAATTCTCCAAAACTATTAGTTAAGGACTGTACGATGACCATTGCTAGAGAAAAAATAGCTTGTGTCACTCCCGATGGCAAGCCCAATTTTAAAAGCCTAAATGCCAACCCCCTATCCAGCTTCAACATCTTCCAGCTTAGGTCGAAAATATCCTTCATCTTTAATAATTTGAATAAGCATAGGATAGCTGAAATACCCTGGGCAATAACCGTTGCCAAGGCAACACCAGGAACCCCCATATTAAATCCGATTACAAACCACAGATCAAGGACTATATTCAAGGCAGTAGCCACTAATAAAAATATAAGGGCAGAAAAGGAATCTCCCAGCCCTCGAAGTATTCCAGCAAAGATATTATAGTAGGAAAAACCCACACTACCTAAAAAGAATATTATAAGGTATTCAGCACTCCATTCAAAGATGCTTTCAGGGGTATTAAGCAGAGAAAGTAAGGGTCTTGTTAGAATAGTACCTAAAACAGCTATTATTAGAGAGCTTATTGCAGTTAAACTTATACACACCCCTATTGTCTGGGAAAGTTTTTCCTTATCCTTGGCACCGTAATATTGTGATACTAGGATCCCAGCACCTACAGAAATCCCTGTAAATAATACCAATAAGAGGTGTAAAATTGGTCCAGCAGTACCTACAGCCGCCAGGGCATTATCCCCTACATATCTACCAACTATAATGGAGTCAGCAGTATTATATAGTTGCTGGGCTATGTTCCCAATCAGCATGGGTAAGGCAAAGCCAGCTATCCTCTTCCATGGCGTACCCTCCGTTAAATCTCTTGGTGCAAACATGTCTTTTATCTTTGCCATATTAATCCTCCTGCCATAAATACTTAGGTAACTAAACTACCTAGGAAACTTTTTCTTATATTCTATATATTCCAAAATATATTCTACATAAACACTTGTACATGTACAACAAAAATTTAGCCTGCCGAAAAAATAAAAAGCACCCAGAAATTACTGAGTGCTTTATTTTCGTAGCTTTTCAATCATCCTTTCAGCCGGATCGATTATTGGAATCCTAGTATTTCTAGTAAGGACATCTATTAAGTAAGGAAAATGGGTACAGCCCAATAAGATACCCTCTATATCCATCTCCTCAGCCCAGCCTACTATCTTTTCTAAGGCTAATTTATGGTAGATAACCCTAGGAGGAGTGGCTTTCTCTATCTCCTCAACCAAGGGGAGGGCTGATAGGCTCCAAATCCTTATACCCTCATTGGCCTCCTCCAAGATAGTCTCAATCTTAGCACAGGCCTGGCCATTGGCGGCCAGGATCAGAAGGGTAGAAAAGTCCTTGGCCAAATCGTAATAGGCTGTGAAGGGTGTTATTATTAAGCTATCCGTCTCCCTTGAGACCCTATCCATATCCACTGCCGCACTTAGGGAATTACAGTAGACGAAGAACTTTTCTATCCCCTTTCCCCTTGCCTTCTTAAGGGTAACTAGAACTCTTTCATACAGTTCTTCCTTAGATAATAGTTGCATCCTGCTCTGTTCCTTAGGATTTCTAGCCATCGGGTATCCTTTAGCTTTAAAACCCCTATTAATCAACAAGTCTACGCCCATCTTAGTATCAACAGGCGTCCCTGCCATAACACCTATTATTTCACCCATATGACCACCCCATTAAGAAGAGGCAGCAGAATAATTCTACTGCCCTTCATTAATTTCTTTTAATCTTATATTAACATATCTAAGGCTTCCTTTAAATCCTGAATTATATCTTCTGCAGCCTCCAGACCTACGGAAAGCCTAACTAGACCTTCTGAAATACCGCTGGCCGCCCTTTCCTCTGGTGTATATGGGGAGTGGGTCATGCTGGCAGGATGCTGGATAAGTGTTTCACAATCTCCTAGGCTGACTGCAAGGGTGCATAGTTCTACAGTATTCATCAATTGCCTTCCTGCTTCTAATCCTCCCTTTAGCTCAAAGGCCATCATGGCCCCTGGCAGCTTCATCTGCCTCTTAGCCAGTTCATATTGTGGGAAGGACTTAAGGCCAGGATAATATACTACTTCCACTGCCGGATGGGACTCAAGAAATTCTGCCACCTTCTGAGCATTTTCACAGTGCCTTTCCATCCTTAAGTTTAGAGTTTTCATTCCCCTAAGGATTAAATAAGAATCAAAGGGGCTTAGGACAGCACCTGTCATATCCTTAACTCCAAACAATCTAGCCTGGCTTACCAACTCCTCTGAACCTACTACAAAGCCTGCTATTACGTCTCCATGGCCGTTTAAATATTTAGTAGCTGAGTGGACTACCAGATCTGCTCCTAGCTCTAGGGGTCTTTGTAGGTATGGTGTATTATAAGTATTGTCTACTATTACTATACAGCCTTCCTTCTCATGGGCTATATTTGATATGGCTTCTATATCGCTTATGAGCATATTAGGATTGGCTGGTGTTTCCAGATATACGATCTTAGTATTATCCTTCATTGCCTTCCTTACATTTTCCGGGTCTGAGGTATCTACGAAGGTTACCTCTACACCGAATCTACTTAAGCCATGGTTTAGATATGCAAAGGTACATCCATATAGGGTTTTTGCCGCTACAATATGGTCTCCTGCCTCTACATTACTCCAAATAGCTGATGTTATAGCACCCATTCCGGATGCTGTAGCTAAGGCAGCCTCTCCACCTTCTAGGTTGGCAATTTTAGCTTCCAGCTGTGTAGTGGTTGGGTTACCAAGCCTAGTATAGATATAGCCTTCCTCTTCTAGGGCGAACCTCCTACCCCCTTGTTCAGCAGAATCAAAGATGAAGGTTGAAGTTTGATAGATTGGAGTTGCCAGGGCACCATATTGATTTTTCTCATACCCAGCATGGATTGCCCTAGTAGAAAAATCCATCATGTTTAATTTTTCCTTATCCATAATAGCCCCCCTTTTAATATAACAAGAAACATCCTACTATTGTTTAACAGTATCAGCCAACTTACTCATAGGCTTATCATGTTCAAAGTTCCATGGGTCCTTCTTAATAACATTGTCGGTAAATGGTACGAAGATAGAAACTATGGCGAATATGGCTAGGAAGAATACATACCAGATCTTAGGAATTACTTCTAGTGGTGATACGGCACCATTTGTAAATCCTATGGCTATTAACATTTGTGCTCCGTAAGGAATTAGACCTTGGAATACACAAGAGAAGGAATCAAGCAAGGAAGCTGATCTCCTAGGGTCTACCTTGTATTCAGTACTAATCTCCTTAGCTATTGGACCTGAGATGATTATAGCAACAGTATTGTTGGCTGTTGCACAGTCAACCAGAGATACTAGAGCTGATATACCAATTTCTGCTGAAGATCTACCCTTGATCATTCCCCTAATCTTATCAAGCAGCCATTGAACTCCTCCATCCCTTTCCACCATCTTAGCTAAGCCACCGATAAGCATGGATAGTAAGAATATCTCAAACATACCCACAAATCCATCATAGATTAGCTGCCCTAATTCTATTAGTCCAAAGTCTCCATAGGCTAATCCGATTGCACCAGATGCGATTATACCAGCAGTTAATACTACAAAGACGTTTACTCCGGCTAAAGCAGCTATTAAAACTAAAAGATATGGTAGTATCTTAACCACATTATAAGTATAAGTTTCTCCAGCCACTACTATATCTGGCTTTCCGATAATAAGTAGTACGATTACACTCAATATAGCTGCTGGTAAAGCCATTAAAAAGTTCAACCTAAACTTATCTCTCATCTCTACGTTTTGTGTTCTAGTTGCAGCTATGGTGGTATCTGAGATAATTGATAAGTTGTCGCCAAACATGGCTCCTCCAATTAAGGATGCAATTACTAAGGCCATATTCAGTCCAGCTTTTTCAGCTAAACCTACTGCAATTGGTCCTACTGCAACTATGGTTCCTACTGATGTACCTGTAGCCAAGGAAATAAAGCAAGCTATAATAAATATACCTGCCGTAATGTACTGGGGTGGAATAATGGAAAGTGCAAAGTTTACAGTTGAATCTACCCCACCCATGGCACCAGATACTGTTGAAAAGGCACCAGCTAAAATATAGATGATACACATGATGATGATGTTTTCATCACCACAACCCCTTAAAAAGGTTTCAAACTTCTCATCCATAGAACCCTTAGACATTATGAATGCAAAGATGATAGCAATAAGTGCAGCAATTGGTGCAGGAAGTTGGTAGAATGCCATTTCTACACCCTGGGCCTGAAGTACGATACCAGTTCCTAGATAGATGACTAGGAAGATTAGAAATGGAATAAGTGCTAAGCCATTAGCTTTTGGTTTGTTTAAATCCTTCATACTTACGCCTCCTTTAATATTTATATATTTTAACCCTAAAGGGTTAAGGGCTTAGGATGAATACTTCCACTCATCTTCTGAAATCTCATATTTCTTAATCCTATTTATAAGGAGAGTATGGGTAACATCTAGTTTTTTTGCAGCCTCCCTTATACTGCTGGAATTTTTAAGAACCTTCACTATAATATCCCTTTCAAATTTTCCAACCACTTCCTTTAGGGAAGCCTTGTCGTATAAAATTTCGGCCCTCTCTATATTATAATCCAGTATGATTTCCCTTTCCTTAATCAATCTATCTTTACTTAAGGCAATAGCCCTCTCTATGACATTTTGTAACTCCCTTATATTTCCTGGCCAATTGTAGGAAACAAGCTTCTTCATAGCTGCCGGCTCTAATCCCTCGATGATCTTACCGTATTTCTCACTGTGGGTCCTAATAAAATGCTCCACCAGTATGGGGATATCCTCCTTCCTCTCCCTCAGGGGTGGGATTTCCACACTGAAGATATTTATCCTGTATAAAAGGTCTAACCTAAACTTATCCGCCCTTATAAGTTCATCCATATCCTGATTGGTGGCGGATATAATCCTTACATCTATGGGAATCTCCTTATGGCTACCTATCCTCCTGACAGCCCTTTCCTGTAATACCCTAAGTAGCTTAGTCTGCAGGTGAGGAGCCATCTCCCCTATTTCATCTAGGAATATGGTACCTCCTTCAGCTAATTCAAAGATCCCCTTCTTACCCTCCTTCTTCCCTCCAGTAAAGGAGCCTCCCTCATAACCGAACAACTCGCTTTCAAGAAGCTGGTCTGGTATGGCAGCACAATTTATAGCTATAAAGGCCCTATTCTTTCTCTGGCTCAGGTTGTGGATGGCACGGGCAAATAGCTCCTTACCTGTACCACTTTCACCGGTAATCAAAATAGGTGAATCTGACAGGGCGTAAAGCTTAGCCTGTTCAACAGCATCCTTAAGCTTGTTGCTCTCACCGATAATATCTTCAAAGGTAATAGGGTTATGATAGTGGACTTGATTGATGACCTCATCTAAGGAGAGCATGTAGCCGGAGAAAAGGTTTTCATCACTTAGAATTGGATGCAAGTTTAATATGTACTTCTGGTTGCCTATGGTGATATCCTTATTAACTAGGGATTTCTTCCTTTCCTCACTTTTTAAAAAATCTATTAAAACCCCTTCATCTATAAGGTCTGTAACCTTTAGGTTGGACAACTTATCAGAGGTAGTTTTAAATACCTTTTCCGCCACATAATTGTTGGCATATTTAATATAGCCCTCTGCATTTAGAACCATTACCCCATGGGGAATAATATCCATAACCCTCTTCATTTCAATATCTCTTTCTTCAAAGGCTATTAGGTCTATCTCCTCAGCACTTTCGAAGCCGTCGATCTCTTCCAACTCCTTAAGGACCTGCTTCCATACCCCCTGTTCAACTAAGGGTATCTTTAGGTAGATGACATAGGTATATACCTCCATGGCCATAATTCCTATGTCATGCCTCCTGAGGACGGTAAGTATGTCATAAGTTATATGCGGCCTGTCTATAAAGGTTGTTATTTTTATCCTGCGAGTTTTCATACTTTTCAGTCTCCTTCATTAATACCTATGCAAGATTTACGCCAAAGTATGATATTTATAGCTTTATCTATTTTACAATACTTTTGCTCCTTTTTCTATGAACCATTTAATCTTATCTGGTTTATATTTATTCCGCAAACCCTATAATCCCCGGATCTAAATCCTTTCATGTGGAACACTTTTAAGCCAATTGGATTATATTCATTCCTTATTTTATTATATCATAAGTGGATTTAATTGTCAGTATAATAACAATAGAAAAATTAGAATATTTCCCTTATTCTAAAACCCCCGATAAGTCCATCGGGGGTTTCATTTTATCTAGACAAGGCCTGATCTAAGTCTGCTATTATATCCTCTGCAGATTCTAAACCTACAGACAGCCTAACTAGTCCCTCAGAAATACCGCTGGCTGCCCTTTCCTCCGGCGTATATGGGGAGTGGGTCATGCTAGCTGGATGCTGGATTAATGTTTCACAGTCCCCTAGACTAACTGCCAGTGTACATAATTTAACTGAATTCATCAGCTTACTTCCTGCATCTAGCCCTCCCTTTAGCTCAAAGGCTATCATGGCACCAGGCAGCCTCATTTGCTTCTTAGCTAACTCATATTGGGGGAAGGACTTAAGTCCTGGATAATATACCACCTCCACTGCCGGATGGGCCTCTAGGAATTCTGCCACCTTCTGGGCGTTTTCACAGTGCCTTTCCATCCTAAGGCTTAAGGTCTTCATCCCCCTATTGATTAGGTAGGCATCGAAGGGGCTTAAGACTGCTCCTGTCATATCCTTTAACCCCACTAACCTAGCTTGATTTACTAATTCCTCTGAGCCTACTACAAAGCCTGCTATTACATCTCCATGTCCGTTTAAGTATTTAGTTGCTGAATGAACAACTAAATCTGCCCCTAATTCCAGTGGCCTCTGGATATATGGGGTGTTATAAGTATTATCTACTATTACTATACAATCTTCCTTTTCATGGGCTATCTTAGAGATGGCCTCTATGTCGCTTATAAGCATATTAGGATTTGCTGGTGATTCTAGGTAAACAAGCCTTGTATTTTCCTTCATAGCCTGCCTTACATTTTCCGGATCGGATGTATCCACGAAGGTAACCTCTACACCAAACCTACTTAGGCCATGGTTGAAATATGCAAAGGTACATCCATAAAGGGTCTTAGCAGCTACTATATGGTCTCCTGCTTTAATATGGCTCCAAATGGCAGAAGTAATAGCACCCATGCCTGAAGCTGTTGCTAGAGCAGCTTCTCCCCCTTCTAAGTCGGCAATTTTTGCCTCTAACTGGCTAGTAGTTGGGTTACCAAGCCTAGTATAGATATAACCATCCTCTTCTAGAGCAAACCTCCTACCACCCTGTTCCGCTGAATCAAAAATAAAAGTAGATGTTTGATAAATAGGCACGGCTAAAGCGCCATGTTCGTTCTTCATATAGCCGGCATGAATTGCCCTAGTAGAAAAATCCATCATCTTTAATTTCTCCTTATCCATCTTTCTTACCTCCAGGAATTTTCTTACTACTTTTTATAAGCAAATACCATGCCAACGTTACCAATGTTGATATAATCAAGCTTTTGGGATTTTACAGGTCAAGATATTGGAACGATTCTATTCCATATGTTGAATATCGATGAAAAGTAAGTTATAATATGGAATGTTTTTAAACCTCTTGGTTTGATATTATTCCATCGTCTGAAAATTAAAAACTGCATGTTTAAACAACATCCAGTTTTTAATCAGTCCTTTAAAACTAATTTTAAAATCCCCTTAGATTTTTCTGAATAGATGTAGGCCTGTTCAAAATTGCTCAACTTAGAATACATACTGGATATGGAATCATAGATCAGATGAAGTATATCATATCGGTTTGAATCCTTAAGTAGTTCCTCAGCCTTCATTAAATACTCCTGCCCCCTTTTATAATCTCCTATTCCCACATAGGCATTACCCATATTCATAAAAACCCTAGCCCTATCTACCTTGCCCAATACTTCCAGGTCTATTTCTTTAAAACAAGCGATAGCTTTAGTGAAACTACCCTGCTTAACCAACAGCTCCTGTAGGTCCGATTTAATAGTATTCACCCTTATATAATCTCCTGCCCTATGGAAATATTCTAAGGATCTATTTAAGTAACTTTTAGCCCTTTGGAAATCTCCCATGTATAAATAATAATTTCCTACATTTTTTTCGCAGGCTGCCTTATTATCTAGCTCTTCTACGCAATCGAAGAATTGTATTGCCTTTTTAGTGTAATAGATAGCTGCATCCAATTCATTTTTATCATAATATATTACCCCTAAGAGCATATAGGTATCCCCTAGGCTGTAATAACACTTACTCTCCCTAGAGATTTCCAAAACCTTATTTAGGACCTCAAAGGCATCCTTATAATTATTCAATTTAAAGAGGGTAAATCCATAGGTGAAATATAGCTTAATCTCAAATAAGCGATCTATTACATAGGAATTATGAAACTCATCAATGGCCTTTAACATATACCCTAGGGCATCTTCATAACTATAGTCATAAAAGAGGATACTAGACTTACAATAATACATGTCAGCTAGATAAAAATTATCCTTATTGCTTTCCTTGTTTCTTTCTAGGATTTCGATGGCAGAATCCAGAAAGTGTCTTATATGAGAATAATCATCTAACATAATATGGCATTTGGCAAGGAGATATAGGAGGTAGCCATAGTACTTGTCCTCAGGATCCTCCGTAATAGTTTTAAACATCTGCTTTAAATAGGTTATACACTTGTCATACTCCTTACTCTTTATTAAGAAGGATGCATGCTCAAAGGCAGCCTTTGAATCATCATTTAAGTACTCCTTACCATCTTCACTTAAAAAAAATGAAATGGGCTTATTCAACTTTTGGGCTAAATATTCCAGGGTTTTAAGCGAGGGATTAGCTGCACCGGATTCAATTTTACTAAGCATATGTCTAGAAATGAAATCTCCGGCTACTTCCTGCTGAGTTAATTTCAATTCCAAGCGAGCTTTTTTTATCTTTTCTCCTAAATTCATTTTCTTCCATCCCTTCATGGGTGAATTGGGTTCACGTTTTGGCATTACTTTATTATTTTAATACATTTTAACAAAAATATCCACTATTAAAAAATATAAATCCACAGTTAATCCACAATTTTTTCAAAATTTTGTTGATAAGTTGTTGACATATCTTGGAAGTTGAATTAAAATCAATATTAGATGTATTTTAATTTACATCTTAAGGTGAAAGGGGGTTAACAAATGAAAAGGTTTACATCTTTCTTAATAGCCATGATCCTATTATTAAATTCAGCTTTAGCACTGGCATCTAATCCATCAGATCCAGAGGAACCTAAGTTGCCAAAAAGGGGTGGGGAACCTAGAGTCGAGAAAATAATCTAGTATTTTTTCTTCGTTGTTTACCAGTATAATTACATGTAGAATTGTTCGAATATTCGTTCTTTTTAATAACTTATATAAAGGTGAAGTGGCCATTGATGATACCTAATAGAGATATGCTTTCAATTTACTTAAGTAAGGACATAAACATACTTACAGTCCAAATAAACCAGGATTATAATGCTGATTCTGCTAATATAGATACAAGCGAAAAAATATGGGAATATAAAAAGGAAAATCTAGACTTAATAAAAAGGTCCATGATTATGCTAAAGAAAAATTCATCAAAAGAGGACCTACTGTTAATAGACTTCCATGGTGATGAGCAGCTCATGGATTTCGACATCATGGAAGAGGCTGTTGAGTTTTGTAAGGAAAATTTAGGCCATAGAAAAATAGGCTATACTATGACTACTAATTCATTCATATATTCTGATGCCATATTAGATTATTTAAAAGAGGAAGATTTTCTCCTTATCTTAAGTCTAGATGTATCCCAGAAGATAGACTTAAATGATATAAATTCCATCTGCTATGTTAATTGCTATATGGACAAAATAGCAGAATACGCAAGTTTTATTCAAAGGGAGTATTGGGAATTAAGCAATAGACTAATTATCAACCTTATAGCGTCCACCAAGGAAGACTTCAAGATCTATAAGGATAAATTTAAAAAATATGGAGTCCTGAATAAGGTTAAGCTAATAACTACCCTGGCTGATAATATAAATAATATTTTCAACAATCCATTTCATCAGCTATGGGAGGATAATTTAAGGGAGCGGAATATATTTTCAGCTAAGATTAAAAAGTTATTCGATTTCTTCAACTATAGCTTGACGGAAGCTATTATGTAAAAATCAACATCTTATACTGGTAAACCATATATTTTTAGACTACTCTTCATCTTTTTAAAAAAAAGCTGCATGAAGCAGCTTTTTTTAAACTAATTTTCCTCCGGCTAAAATCTCTAACTTCTCTAAGACCTCATCTCCAGAGAACAAATAGGCGTAATCATACAGGTTACAGACTGGACATATATGATTGGGTATGATCTCAACCTTATCCCCTATCTGAACCTTTCCCCTAAAATCCTTTTGGTTAATTATACCGTGTTCATCAAAGACCTTATCCAAATGGACACCATATCCCTTAATATAACCTAGGCCTTTAGTGGCACAAATACCCTTAGACCTAGTTTGCATAGTCAAGCCCTTGGCTCCCACATCTAGGATTACCCTCTCAGCTGTTGGCTAAGTCCTCTCCTGACTTTCCCTAAACAGCCTCTTTAAGTCTTCCACATCTTTAGCTCCATAGGTATGGCCTTCATGGGAGAAGATCCCCTTGAGCTGAACATGGTCACATTCCCCTATAAATTTAAGCAGGTCTAGAAAAGCCCCTTCCGCTATGATTCCAGACCTATTTTCACCTGATCCCTGTGGATTAATAAGGCTGGAGTTTCTAGTTCCTTAATCTTCATAAATATCCCCTTTTATATATTTTAACTAACACATAATTGTTAGATTATATCGTGAACTACCTCCACCTATAGAGGTGGTGGCTTCGTGGTCAATACTCCCATC
>ERZ773359.882-NODE-882-length-43206-cov-19.770805_pt1 | contig 43206 bp, 42 predicted proteins | sample MGYA00374955_ERZ773359 | MGnify/ENA primary metagenome ERZ773359 (study PRJEB29098, sample SAMN04486028) | biogas fermenter metagenome | study: EMG produced TPA metagenomics assembly of the Biogas fermentation microbial communities from Germany - Plant 4 DNA1...
TGCCGACGATACTTGGCTGGAGACGGCCCGGGACAATAGGTCGGAGCTAACACAATAGAAAAAAGTGGATGATTGCAAAATCATCCACTTTTTTTGTAATAAAAACCGCTATGGCGCGTTATAATAATATCAACGACCGAAATTACGGGGGTAAGCCTTATGGATGCGCCAAAAGTACAGCGGAAGTGGGCAAAAAAAGGCTCTCGTGAGCTTGTGGAAAGATATTGCCCGCATGTCGGAGATAATGTAATAATGTATCGCTCGACGGGCGTGGAGCCGTCGACGTTTGAATGTTTGCGTAAAAACGACTGTGACGGAGCCCAGCGGTATAAATGTAAATAGAACATTTCCGGAATAAGAATAAAATTGACCTTCCCGAAATATAAATGTACAGAAAATCATGGCAGGAGTTTCATTCTGTATCGGGGAGGTTTCTTTATTGGAAAATCATAGCATATATGCCGACATAGCCACACGCACCGGCGGGGATATTTATATCGGCGTGGTCGGCCCGGTGCGGACGGGAAAATCGACTTTTATAAAGCGTTTCATGGAAGCGCTTGTTTTGCCCAATATCAGCGACCCATACGAACGCGAGCGCGCACGCGACGAGATGCCGCAAAGCGCGGCAGGGCGCACGGTCATGACAGCAGAGCCGAAGTTCATACCCGACGAAGCGGTTAAAGTTTCGCTGGTCGACAACGCCGAAATGCGCGTCAAAATGATCGATTGCGTCGGGTATCTTATTCCCGACGCGATGGGCTCGACCGAAAACGGCGCGCCCCGCATGGTTATGACTCCGTGGTCGAGCGAAGCGATGCCGTTTGAGCAGGCTGCCGAGCTTGGAACCCAAAAAGTCATATCGGAGCACTCGACAATAGGAATCGTTGTGACGACCGACGGCACAATAGGGGACTTGCCGCGCAAAAACTATGTTGATGCCGAAAAGCGGGTCATAAGCGAGCTGAAAAAAATAGGAAAGCCGTTTGTAATAATACTCAACTCGGCAAATCCCGGCAGCGACGAAGCCATTGACTTGGCGTATAAGCTGGAGGAGCAGTACAAAGCGCCGGTCGCGCTGGTAAACTGCCTCGAGCTGGACAGCGAGGACATCCGCAATATACTTGAGATGGTGCTGCTCGAGTTCCCGGTGAAGGAGCTGGCCGTCACAATGCCGGCTTGGACGACGGCGCTTGACAGAACCCATCCGGTAGCGGAGGCTATCAGAGGCGTGCTCATGGAGGCGGCGGAGAAGATACGCTGCACCGGTGACATCCAGTCCGTTGCCAATTCGATGGCGGGCGGCGAATACATAGAGCGCGTTATTGTTGAGAAAATCGATCTCGGAACAGGCTGCGCAAGAATTGACGTTCGCGTCCCGGAAAGCCTTTATTATCGCGTGCTCAGCGATATGACAGGCTTTGATATAGACAACGACGCAAAGCTCATATCGCTGATGCGGGAGCTGGCAGACGTCAAACGCAAATACGACCGTGTTGCAAAGGCGCTCGAGGAGGTCGAGGAGCGCGGTTACGGCATTGTCACGCCGGAAATCGGCGACCTTAAGCTCGAGGAGCCGGAAATCATCAAGCAAGCGGGCGGATATGGCGTGCGGCTCAAAGCGAGCGGCCCGTCCATACACATGATAAAGGCCGAGATTGAGACGGTTGTAAACCCGATTGTCGGTACCGAACAGCAGTCGGAAGACCTCGTAAAATACCTGCTTCACGAGTTCGAGGAAGAGCCGGCAAAACTGTGGGAGTCCAACATATTCGGCAAAACTCTGCACGAGCTTGTAAACGAAGGCCTGCTTTCAAAGCTCCAGCACATGCCGGACGATGCGCGTGCAAAGCTTTCCGAAACTCTCCAGCGCATTATAAACGAGGGAAGCGGCGGGCTTATCTGTATCCTGCTGTAAAAGTCAACCGGTATGAAGCACAGCAAATAAGGGGGTGCTGAAAACGGCACTCCCCAAAAGAGAAAATGCACAAAATACAAGCGGTGTAACCTCATAACAGGGGTTACACCGCTTTACCGTGCGTATTTGACGCCGGCAATTGTCGCGACGGAAGTGGCGGCAGGCCTCCGGTCGGCGGATTTACCTGCGAGCCGGCGGTTACTTCCAGAAAGTTATCACAAGTGTGCCGGCCAGCATTAGCGCAAGACCAAATGCGGCTTTGCGCGACAGCTCCTCTTTGAGAAATACGCGCGAAAACAACACGGTCAAGAGTATGCTCATTTTATCGATGGGTATAACAACGCTGAGTATGCCGTTTTGTACGGCATAATAGTAAAACAGCCACGATGCGCCGGTGGCGATACCCGAAAGCACGATGAAAACAAGCTCTTTTTTGTCAAGTTCCCCCAGTTCTTTATGCTTGCCTTTCATAAAAACTATAGCCCAAGCCATCGCGAGCACGACGACGGTGCGTATAGCCGTCGCGAGATTGGATTCGACGCCCGAAATGCCAATCTTGGCAAGCACCGAGGTGAGCGCCGCAAATATTGCGGCGAGCAGGGCATATACTATCCAGCTTTTGCCCTGCGGCTCCTTGGTGGTCGCGGCTTTTTCTACCATTAAATAAGTGCCTATGCCGAATAGCAGCACGCCGACAATTTTGAAAATCAGATTGTCGGTCTCGCCGAATATGACAATGGCAAGCAGAACGGAGATAACGGTGCTTAATTTGTCAATCGGCGCAACCTTGTTGACATCGCCGATTGAAAGCGCCTTAAAATAACATATCCATGAGGCGCCGGTTGCAAAACCGGACAAAATCAAAAACAGCCACGAAGTGGGGCTGATTTGCCCCAAAGTGTTCCACGAGCCGACAATGGAAACCACAATTGCCGAAAAAATGAGCACAATGACAGTTCGGAGTGCGGTTGCAACACTCGAGCTTGTTTTGCGTATCCCGCATTTTGCGAGTATGGCTGTCAGCCCCGCAAAGATTGCCGAAAAAACGGCTGCTGTAATCCACATATTCAGTTGCTCCTCTATTGTTTTTGCCGCGGCATGCGGTAAAAAATCTGCATGTTGCGGCAGAATAAATACAATGATAGTAAAAAACGTGCGGTTTGTCAATCAAGATACGTTCTATATTACTTTATTATGGCAAAAACAAGCGGCCGGCAATCTGCCTGCCGCATCGGGTAATATTCAGCTCATTTCCGCGGGAAGCTGCTTGCCTCCAAGCACATGGAAATGCAGGTGAAAAACACTCTGACAGCCGTGTTTTCCGACGTTTGTAATAACGCGATATCCTTCGGTGAGCCCCGACTGGCGCGCAACCGCGGGCACGGCGGCGAGCACTTTCGCGGCTATGTCGGCGTTTGTAGCATCCAGCTTGTCCACCGACTCGATGTGTGTTTTGGGAATAACCAGCACATGCACCGGTGCCTGCGGGTTAATATCCTTGAATGCCAAGACGTGTTCGTCCTCGTAAACTTTTGACGACGGGATTTCGCCGGCGATTATTTTGCAGAAAATGCAGTCCATTTTTTCACCTCGTTTTTTTGTTTATGATAGCATACAAGTCGCGTTTTGACAAGAATATACGGTAAAAAATGCGGCAGGACACGCGCAGGCGTGCCCTGCCGAGCCATTATATAGGCAAATCCTCTATTATCCACGCGCCGTTTGCCACAAGCCAAAGCTGGGGGAAATAGCGCATGATGTTCCAAATCGCCACGCCGCGCAGATTTTCTCGTGTCGCAAGATTGAGCTTTGCCTCAATGCTCGTGGCATCCTCAAACCACACCTCATGCCGCTGGCCATCCTCGGAGGTGTAGTTGAAGAACGGCGACATGGCGACCGGGTCGTGCATAATTTCGACTCTGTATCTGCGCGCAAGGTCGACGGCCGCAGTGTTTGACAGGGATCTGGCGCGCGACTCGCCCTCGATAAACGGCAGCGGCCAGTCGTAGCCGTAATTGGGCACTCCCATGTTGATTTTCTCGGCCGGTATCTCGGTGAGCGCGTAATTTACAACAGCCTCTACCTTGTCGATGGGCGCGACTGCCATAGGCGGGCTGTATGTATAGCCCCACTCATAAGTCATCAGCAGCACGAAATCGGCTATCGCGCCTATTGCGGGATAATCGTGCGCCTCGTATAAAAGCCCGGGCTGGTCGGCCGAAGTTTTGGGCGCAAGCGCCACGCCGACCGGAAAGCCTTGAGCATTCGCAGCCTCGGTCATGCGACGTATAAACTCGGTATAGGCGTCGCGTTCCTCCGGCTTTACATATTCAAAGTCAATCTCAAGCCCGTAATAGTTTTTCGCGACTAATGTATCGATAACATTTTGTATTACCGTAGTCTGCAGAGTGGGGTTTGTAAGCAGCTGGGTAGACAGATCATTTGAAAACCTGCCTTCAGCCGTCAGCGTCGAAAGCATCATCATGGGCGCGACGCCGTATTCTCTGGCAAGCGCTATAATCTCCTCGTCATCGGGTACGACCAGCTCGCCGGTGGGCATGAAACCGTATGTAAAGACTGTCAGATATGTAAGATACGGCAATGTCATTCTAAGCGTATCCAGATCGATGAAAGGATATGCATACCCGTTTGTGGTGAGCTTTCCGCGTATGACGCTTTGATAGTCAATGACAATAGGCTGGCCTTCATAGATGGTCGGGTTGCCACGCAGCTGAGGGTTGTTGCGCAAAAGCGATTTTGTGGTTGTTCCGTAATTTTGGGCTATCGTAAAAAGCGATTCTCCCGGCTCGACAATGTGAACCTGATTGTAAAAAAGTATAACAAGCGTTTGCCCCACGACAAGATTGCTCGGATCGGTCAGCATGTTGTCCGATATAATTCTTGAGGGCGGAACGCCATATTGCCGCGCGATGGTGTAAACCGTTTCTCCGGGCGCGACGGTGTGAATCGTCATCTTGCAAATACTCCTTCCCAAGCGCCGTTCGGCGTCAGTGTTAGTGGCTAAACGCGGTAATTATATGCATATTATATGATGGATGTCATAAAATGCATGCAAGCCTTTGCCGCACTTGGTCATTGTTTGGGAATTTAGTTGGTCATTTAACATAAATTTAAAGTAGATTTAAAGTAAGCATATTACAATAACTACATAGAGTGTTATTGGGCAACACAGTTTTAGGAGAAGAGCCTAATGAGTAGTACAACAAAGTACATAGATGTATTTAGACGATACGAGACAAAATATCTTTTAAGCGAGCGACAATTTGAAGAATTTATGCGTGCGACCGAAGGCAGGTTCGTGCCGGACAAATACGGCAAAAGCACCATAAGCAACATTTATTTTGACACGCCCGATTACAGGCTTATTCGCATGTCGCTCGAAAAACCGGTTTACAAAGAAAAGCTGCGGCTGCGCAGCTATAAAACCCCTTTGCCTGAAGATACAGTTTTTATCGAGCTTAAAAAGAAATACAAGGGTATTGTATATAAAAGGCGCATTGATGTAACGCTCGCCGATGCCGAGGCTTATCTTTACGAAGGAAAGCCTTTGCCGGTTTCTACCCAGATAAGCCGCGAAATTGATTATGTTATGAATTTTTATCCCGATATAGGCCCGGCTTGTGCGCTTTTCTACGACAGAGAGGCTTTTTTCGGGATAGAAGACCCAAACCTGCGAGTTACGTTCGACAACAACATAATGTTTCGCTGGAACAACCTGCACCTGTCCCAGGGACCGGGCGGCGAACACATTATCAAGCCGCAGCAGCGAATAATGGAGCTGAAAACTTCAAATTCTATCCCTCTATGGCTGAGCCACATCCTCGACGAGCTGAAAATATACCCCACATCATTTTCAAAATATGGGTATGCATATCAGCTCTCCGAAATGAGACATTTAAATATACCTAAAAAAGAAATACTTGAAAGGAAGGTCATCAGTGCTTGAGAAAATTTTCGGCAGCGTGTACCCCACGGTTGCCCCGGTAACTTTTTCAGTCGGCCCATTTTTGCTTTGCATGTTTTTTTCGCTTTTGCTCGGGACGCTGATAGGCATCGTTTATACATATAAAAACACATACACAAGAAGTTTTATTGTTTCTCTCGCGCTTCTGCCCGCAATAGTGCAGACCGTCATTATGCTTGTCAACGGCAACCTCGGCACCGGCGTGGCGGTGATGGGCGCGTTCAGCCTTGTGCGTTTCCGCTCCGCACCCGGAACGGCAAAAGAGATAGCCAGCATATTCATGGCGATGGCGGTCGGTCTTGCAACGGGCACCGGCTACATCGGATTTGCGGTACTGTTTACGCTTATAATGTGTGCCGCGCTGCTGCTCTTTACATTGACCCGTTTTGGCGAGCCCAAAAGGCATTTTAGCGAGCGCGAGCTGCGCATCACAATCCCCGAAAGCCTCGACTACACCGGCGTGTTTGACGACATCTTTGAAAAATACACCGACAAATGCGAGCTTGTGAAAGTTAAAACCTCCAATCTCGGAAGCCTTTATAAGCTCGACTACCTCATCGACCTCAAAGACCCGGCGCAAGAAAAAGAGTTTATCGACGAGCTGCGCTGCCGCAACGGCAACCTTGAGATAACCTGCGGAAAAGTTAGCGATCGCGGATTAATGTATATTGATGAACTTTAAAAATTGTAGTATAATGTAGACAAACCTTAAATTCTAACAGGAAAGCGACGGTAACAGGTTATGAATACAGTCACATTAAGGCGGATCGCCTCTTTCGCGCTTGCGATACTTATGCTTGCCGCGGTCGTGGGATGCGGAGGAGACGGCAGCAAAAGCGGCGGCAAGGCCGCGCTTGACGGCGAGGTTAAACTTGAAGCGGTCGATGTTTCGGGCAAAACGGTGCTGATGACATCGGCAAATTCCGCTTCGACACTTTCCGTCCCCGCGGCGATGTCAACGATGGACACCGAATTCACCGCTCGCGATAAAGATGTGGGATACGAGCAGTCTACGGCTACGGTTATAGAATTTCAGGGTACAACGGCTAAAATATCGGGCGAAGGCGCCAAATTCAATGATGGGGATATAACCATTACGGCGGACGGCACCTATATAGTTTCCGGCACGCTTGACGACGGCACCATTTTCATCGACGCGCCCGAAACGGCAAAGGTTCAGCTTGTGTTCGATGGCGTGACAATCAAATCTTCCGATTTCGCCGCGATTTTTGTAAAAAAAGCGGACAAGGTGTTTATCACGCTCAACGAGGGCAAGGTAAATACACTTACCGACGGCGTTATCTACACCTTAACCGAAGAAAACAGTGTGGTTGACGGCGAGCAGAGAAACGTCGACGCGGTTATATTCAGCCGCAGCGACCTGACTATAAACGGCACCGGCACGCTGAATATTATCGGAAATTATAAACACGCGGTTGTATCGAAAGACGACCTTGTGATTACGGGCGGCACACTGAACGTCTCGGCGCCCAACGGCGGGCTTTACGGCAGAGACAGCGTCAAAATCGGCGGAGGCACGATTTCGGTCACCTCCGGCACCGACGGGATTCGCGCCGACAACAATACCCGCTCCGATCGCGGATTCGTTTACATCGACGGCGGCAGCATAGTCATTTCCGCCGGCTCCGACGGAATACAGGCCGCGACCGCAATATTTATCGAAGGCGGCACCACGCTGCTATCGGCACAGAAGCGCCCGCTCAAATGCGGTTATGTGGCAATGATAAACGGCGGTACGCTGGCCGGGCTTGGCGGCGAGTTCGACTGCCCGGTGGGCAACACCTCGACCCAGCCGAACGTTCTCTTCATGATGAATACGCCTGTGGGCGAAAACGCCCCGCTTGCCATCGCGCAAAACGGCGAAACAACGTCTATCGCGACGTTCAAGTCGCTTCGTCCCGCATCCGTGCTGTTCTTTACGACGCCGGAACTGGCTGGCGATACCGAGTATGCGCTTTATACCGGCTGAAATTAAAGCAGCAAAAATCAGCAACAGAGGGAAAATCAAATCGGGAGAGGGAGCCGAAATGTCGGCCGCTCTCCCGATTTTATATTCGGATATATCTCAGCAGCTCGCGCATGCGCGGGTAGGCATACTCAAAAAATCGCTTGTTTCCGGCGCAAAATTTGCTGCGGGTCAGTGTGCCGCCGCTCTGCGGCTCCCGATGCCTGCGGCATCCTCCGCGGCAAAGTGCAAACCACTCGCATTTGGCACAGGCGGGGTCGACCGGCTCGGACTCGGCAACAAATCTCCTTGCCGGCTCGGTTTCGCGCAGCTCGGATATGCTCATGTCGCATATATTGCCCATGCGATAGCGGTCAAGCACATAGAAATCGCATGGGTAAACGCCGCCGTCGCTTTCGACGACAAGGCACAGGTCGCACCGTCCGGTATAGCCGCAGCAGCTTGGCGGAAGCCCGGCCGCAAGCTCCATAAAATTATCGAGCGGGCGAACGCTCACATAATCGCCGCGCCTGATATGCTCATAATAGCGGTCGAATATGACGCACAGAAACTCTCCCCAGCGCTCGGCGGAAAGCGAATAGGGGGTCGGCGGGCTGCCGAACCCGTCGATGCACTGGATAAACTGCAGATAGCGGAAGCCGGCCGAGACAAGAGCGTCAAACACCTTTGCTCCGTGACGCGCCAATGCCGATGTGACAACGCATAAAATATTAAACTCAGCGCCTGCCGCCTCGAGTATCGCGGCGGCTTTTTTTATGCGTGTATATGTCCCGCGCCCCTCCGCGTCAAGGCGGTTTGCGTCGTGTATAGCTTTGGTGCCGTCGATCGAAAGTCCGACAAGGATTTTATTTTCGGCAAAAAGCTCTGCCCACTCGGAGTCGACAGTCAGCCCGTTGGTCTGGATAGAGTTTTGCACCTCGGCGCCGGCGGTGTTATGCCGTCGCTGAAGCTCAAGGAGCCGCCGGTAAAAGTCCAGCCCGACCAAAGTCGGCTCCCCGCCCTGAAAGGCAAAAGTAACGGGCGAGCGCCCCGCATACTCGAATGCGCGCCGAACGAGTTGCTCGAGCGTCTCACCACCCATAAAGCCGTACGAGTGAACCTCTCGGCTTTTTGTGACATCGGCGTAAAAACAATAGCTGCAGCGCATGTTGCAAAGTCCCGATGCCGGTTTGATAAGCAGCGTGAGTGGCGGCATGGCTTAACCTCGCATCGCCCGGCCGTATTTTTGAGCATCGGCGACATTTTCGTCCGCTGCCATGCCCGAAAATGTCGAGCTGCGGCCGCTGCCCGGGTCGATTATATAATTATATGTAACCGTTTTTCCGTCAAATGCGGCATTTTCGATGTCTTGGCAGGCATCCCGAAAGTCCGTCGCCGCGGCGTCGGATAAGCGGCGACCTGATGCCGGTTTGGCAAAAATTATAGCACGGATATATGCATTTTTCATAATACGCTCCGGTTGACTGTGTATAAATTAATGGGATTATAACATAAATTCTACACTAAATCAATGCAAATAACTGCTGTAAGCTGTTGACTGAGGCGGTTTTTTATGATATTATTAGCGTAATTAAACTGAACTGTTAATTTCTATTATAGGAGGAGACTTTATGAGACTTAAAGCATTACTTCTGGCCGTTATTTTGATGTTATCGGCCATTGTGACAGCGTGTTCGGACCAGAAAGACAGTGGAGCAAAGACAACAAACACAAACGATACGGCACCGGCCGGCGAACAGGAAACAACAGCAGATCCCGATTACACGTCCGATCTCCCCCAGCGTGATCTGGGAGGCTTGACAATAAATTTCCTGACGCCGAACTCAGAGCATGATCCTGACTGGGCCGTATGGTCGCCGCGCGATATATATGCCGAAGCCGAAAACGGCGAGACTATAAACGACGCGGTGTTCAGACGCAACCGTATAGTCGAAGAGCTGTATAATGTGAAAATCGCAAATGACGATACAAACGATTCGCTTGGCAAACTGCAAAGAGCGGTTACCGCCAACGACCCCGTTTATGATGTGGTACAAATGCGTTTCAACACGGTATCGACGCCGATGACCAACGGCTACCTGCTTGAAGTTAAGCATTTGCCGCACATAAACCTCGAAAAGAAATACTGGAACATTGAAGCCACCAAAGCCATGACGCTCGGAGGGCACATGTTCCTTTTAAATGGCGACATAATGCTGCTCGACAAAGACTCGTCCGGCATACTTATATTCAACAAGGTGATGCATCAGGACTTTAGGCTCCCCAATCTGTACGACATGGTGAAAAACTACTCATGGACGCTCGACAGTTTCTACGAAACGATAAAGGGCGTCACAAGTGACGTCGACGGCGACGGACAGCTTACCTATAAAGACAGATGGGGCTTTGTCGGATACCGAGATACCCTGCCGGCCATGCTTGTCAGCGCCGGAGGACTGATTGCGACAAAAGATGAAAACGATTTCCCGGTCATAACCATTCTCAACGAGAAGGAACTGTCAATCATCGATAAAATCTACATGATAATGTACGACAACAGCAACACATTCAATTTGCAGAAGCTGTATGCCCAGGGGTTCAGCGCGATTTATGCCGAGGCGCGAACCATGTTCAGCGAGCACCGTATTCTGTATTATTGGGTGAGATTGCGCGAAGTCGAAACCTTCCGCGGAATGGAAACCGATTTCGGCATGCTGCCGATGCCGATGTACGACGAGGCACAGAAACGCTATTACACCGCGCTCAACAGCTATGTGGGCACCACGCTTGCGGCGGTTTCTATATGCAGCTATCCCGAGGAGCTTTCCATAGTCCTCGAATCGCTTGCGGAACAGTCGCATAGGATACTTATGCCGGCATATTACGACATCAACCTCACAAGCAAAATCGCCCGCGACGACGAGTCTGAAGAAATGCTCGATATTATCATATCGACCGGTGTTGTGGACATAGGCGCGGTATACGATTTTGGCGGTATATGCGGCCAGTTCATGGAAATGTCGCTGACCGACAACCGCGACATAGTGTCAAGAATGCAAAAGCTCATGAAAGGCGCGGAAGCCGCAATCAATCGTCTTGTAAAGGGCATCGAAAAAATCGAAGGATAAAAGCTCTTGACGGCAAGTTTTAAATATAATAGATAGAATACGGGAGGGTATAGCCGTGAAACGAACGGTTCAAACAGCCTCGCTGTTTCTTGCATTTTTCATCCTGCTATCCAGCCTTCTGGCCTGTTCGGATCAGACAGGGCAGGGTGCCATGGTCGAAAAGCAAAATGACATCGAGACAACCGCCATCCAGTCCGAGGAGACGACAAGATTATTGCCGGATCTTCCGCAACGAGACTTCGAAGGCTATACTTTCCGAGTTATAACCAGAGGTGAATGGGACGTACACTGGATAACCAAAGACATATTTGCCGAAGAGCTGACCGGCGACCCGATAAACGACGCGGTTTACAACCGCAACAGCAAAATTTGTGAGCAGTATAACTTTGAAATTACAGACATCAGGGAATTTTCCGATTACACAGGCGCAGCTCAAAGGAGCATAGTCTCAAATTCCGACGATTACGACATGCTCGCGTTCACACTTACTACGATGGGTTCATTTTCAACCGCCGGCTATGTGGTAGACTTGAAGACAGTCCCCTACATAGACCTTGAAAAGCCGTGGTACGACCAGAGTGTGAACCGGTCGATGTCTATTGCCGGCAGGCTTTATGCCACCACTGGCGAGCTTATGATAATGGACAACGACGCCACTTGGGCGCTGCTGTTCAACAAAAAGCTGGCCGAGGAACTTCAGGTTGGCAGCCTTTATGATGCCGTCAAAAACGGCATATGGACAATAGACATGCTGTATGAATGTGTCAAAAAAGCGCCGCGCGACCTTGACGGCAACGGCACAATGGACGAGGCCGACCAGTGGGGCATACTCGGCGAAGGGTTTAACACCTTCGCACTGTGTGCGGGTGCCGGCGGTCGCGTTGTATCCAAAGACGAAAACGACCTGCCCTACATATCTATCAACACCCCCGAGTTTATTTCCGCGTTTGAAAAGGCGATTTTGATTAATGCACGCTATGGGGACGTATGCTTCTATGTGTCCAATTACCAGGGAAAATACAGCAATGTATGGACCGAATGCATGGACGTGATGTTCTCGAGCGGTAAAGTGCTGTTCAATTTGGCCGGTATGAACCGCGTGACGCTTTTCCGCAGCATGGACACCGATTTCGGTATTATCCCGATTCCAAAGGGCAGCGAAACACAAAAGGACTATCACTGCGCGGTCAGCTGTTATAATGCGTCGTGCATAATGATACCCAAAACATCAGCCAACCTTGAGCGCACGGGTATTATAATCGAAGCGCTGTCGGCCGAATCGATGTACCTGCTTACCCCGGCTTATTATGAGATTTCACTGAAGACTAAATATGCGCGCGACGACGAGTCGCAGGAGATGCTCGACATCATATTTGCTTCGACGGTTTATGACCTCGGCAACATATTCGACTGGGGCGGAGTGTTTACGCTGCCTTCAAACCTGACCGAAAGCGGTTCGACAGACTTTGCGTCGAGATATGCAAAGATTGAAAAAGCCGCGGTGAAAGCCATGGAAAAGACAATCGAGCAGTATATGGAGCAAAGCTGAAAATACCGTTTAGAGAAAAGCAAAGGTTCTTAATTGTTTTTAGCCTCAAAAAATACAGGATGTACGATAAAGGAGTGGTGCACGCAGCCGAAAATATCGCAGGCAGACAGTCGGAACAAACGCAGCCATGATGAAGCAAACCGGCAGACCAAACAAATGCAGCTTTTGCGATTTATATCGCCAATATGAATTAGGGGGGCAAAATATGAAACAAATTGTAAAGATAATAAGCATTATTCTTGCAATATCCACCTTGGCGATGGTTTTCTTTTCATGTTCCGACAGTTCTGATAGACAGACAGCAGTCCAAAACGTGTCGGAAGGCGAATCGACCGACGAGCAGAGTGATGGGACCACAAGAATACTGCCCGATTTGCCCGAACGCGACTTCGATGGCTATACTTTCCGTGTTATAACAAAGGGCGAATGGGACGTTCACTGGAAAACCAGAGACATTTTTGCCGAGGAGCTGACCGGCGACCCGATAAACGACGCGGTTTTCAACCGCAATACAAAAATTGGCGAACTGTATAACTTCACAATACTGGAGATAGAGGAACATTCCGACTATGCGGGTGCGGCTCAGCGAAGCATAATCGCAAACTCCGACGATTACGACATGCTCGCAATCGCCCTTTCCTCAATGGGCTCGTTTTCGACCAGCGGTTATGTAATGGATTTAAAGCAGGTTCCCTACATAGACCTTGAAAAACCTTGGTACGACCAAAACGCCAATGAATCTTTGTCCATTGCCGGCAGGCTTTATGCCACCACCGGCGAGCTTATGATAATGGACAACGACGCCACATGGGTTCTTTTGTTTAACAAACAGATGGCCGGTGAGCTTCAGCTCCCAGACCTCTACGAGGCTGTGAAAAACGGCACATGGACAATAGACATGCTCTACGAGTGCGTGACAAAAGCGCCGCGCGATCTTGACGGCAACAGCAAAATGGACGAATCCGACCAGTGGGGCATACTCGGCGAGTCCTTTAACACCTTTGCGCTGTGCGTCGGTGCCGGCGGCCGCGTCGTGTCCAAAGACCAGGACGACATGCCCTATATTTCAATCAACACCCCCGATTTCATTGCGACATTTGAGAAGGCTATAAGAATAAACGACCGCAACAGCGACCACTGTTTCTATGTCTCAAACTACTCCGGCAAGTATTCGGACGTTTGGGGCGAATGTATGGACAAAATGTTCTCCGACGGCAAGGTGCTGTTCAACTTTGCGGGCATGAACCGCGTCACGCTGTTCCGCAGCATGGAAACCGACTTTGGCATTGTGCCGGTTCCCAAGGGCAGCGAAACGCAGAAAGAATATTACTGCCCGGTTAGCTGCTGGTGCGCTTCCAGCATAATGATCCCCAATACAGTCACCGACATCGAACGCACGGGCATCATAATCGAAGCGCTGTCCGCCGAATCCATGTACCTGCTTACCCCGGCTTATTATGAGATTTCACTGAAGACTAAATATGCGCGCGACGACGAGTCGCAGGAGATGCTCGACATCATATTTGCTTCGACGGTTTATGACCTCGGCAACATATTCGACTGGGGCGGAGTCTTCTCGCTGCCTGCAAACCTGACCGAAAGCGCTTCGACAGACTTTGCATCGAGATACGGAAAGCTTGAAAAGTCGATAATGAAGAATATGGAAAAGACAATCGAGCAGTATATGGAGAATAACTGATCTATTTGCTTTGATATATTGACTTAAAATAGCCTGCACTTTATAATGGTGGATGAAAGTGAAAGTGCTTTCATCCACTGTTTTTATTATTTGTTATCTATATTCAGCAGCGGGATGCAGTGACGAGCGCTGCTGACACAAATAAGCTGTTTTACGCCGGCAAAGCGCGTGCCGAGGCCTATACCGATGCACAAGCCGGGCAGCCCGGACGACGTCACATCCGCGGCATTGTTATGAGCCGGCAAATATAACGGGAAGTGCACTGACTGTCTACAGCCGCTGGACATGCGGTTTCGCGCACGATTTTTTTACATATAAAAATTTACATATACAACCGAGGTGGCAAAATGAACAGTATTGCCAACAGGCTCATTACATTAAATGTGCCGCAGGGAAGTCTTGCGGTCTGCTTTATCGGACAGGCAGGCGTGATAATCAAAACGCCGGCCGGCGAGCTTGCGGGGATTGACCTGTATCTGTCCGACTGCTGCAATCGATTTTTCGGGTTCAAGCGGCTTATGCCGAAACTCCTGTCACCGGACGAGCTTGAATTTGATTTTGTTATCTCAACTCACGCGCACTACGACCACTTTGACCCGGACAGCATCCCGCCGCTGCTCGAGCCGGAAAAAACTCGTTTTATCGGCGCGCTCGACTGCAAAGAAGAGTGCGAAAAGCTGGGTATTCCGGAAAACAAATGTATATGGCTTGAAAAGCAGCGCACGGTGCGTGCCGGCAGCATGCATATAACCGCGACCACATGCGACCACGGGCCGCACACACCGCATGCGGTTGGGCTGTGTATCGAGTGCTCGGGCAAGCGGGTGGTAATTGCCGGCGATACATGCTATCGAGAGGAAATTGCCATAGAGCTTGGCGAGCTGCGTGCCGACATCATGTTTGCGCCCATCAACGGCATGTTCGGCAACTTAAACGAAGCTCAAGCCGCGCAGTTCTTTTCGATTGCAAAGCCAAAGCTGGCGGTGCCCTGTCACTACTGGAATTTTGCCGAACATCACGGCGACCCCGGCATATTCAAAGACGAAATGACCTCGAAATATCCAAACCAGCCGTTTAGGCTGATGGCTATGGGCGAAATATTGATTATATGACCCGTCTGGAGGAAACCGAATGATAGAGAATCTAAACAAATATATAGACCACACGCTGCTCAAACCATTTGCGACCGATTCGGACATCAAAAAGCTGTGCGAGGACGCGAAAAAATATGATTTTGCGAGCGTATGCGTGAATCCCTGTTATGTGGCGCTGGCGCGCAAGCTGCTTGAAGGCACAGATGTAAAGGTTTGTACCGTGATAGGTTTCCCGCTCGGCGCAAATAAGACCGAAATCAAGGTCGCCGAGACCGAGTGCGCCTACTATGACGGCTGCGACGAGTTTGACATGGTAATAAATGTAGGCAGGCTGAAATCGCGCGATTATGCCTATGTCAAACGCGACATCGAAGCCGTCGTACGTGCGGCGCGCGGCAAAACGGTGAAGGTGATAATCGAAACATTTTATCTGACGCCCGAGGAGATAGGTGTCGCATCAAAACTCGCCTCCGACGCGGGCGCGCATTATGTCAAAACCTGCACAGGCTTCAATGACAGTATCGCCAAAACAGAGGACATCGAAATCATGGCAAAAAACATCTCGCCCGGCGTGAAGATAAAGGCTTCGTCCGGTATCCGCAAATATGAGCAGGCAAAAGCGCTTATTGAGGCCGGCGCCGAGCGGCTTGGCACCTCTTCCGGCGTGAAAATCATGGAGGAGGCCGGCGGAAGCGAAAATTAACCGGCCACAGCCGCGCAGAGGTACCCGCTGGACTGCACAAGCATTATGACGGCGGCAGTTTTACCCCGAGATACAACTACCGATAACAGAAAGGCGAAACAATATGGCAAAGAAGTGCAAAGTTGTCGTGGTCGGAAGCTTTATAGTCGACATAACAGGATTTGCGCACCGCTTTCCGAAAGACGGCGAGACGGTAATCGGCTCGGCAATAAAAATCGGGCCGGGCGGCAAAGGCTCGAATCAGGCAACGGCAATCTCGCGCGCCGGCGCAGATGTCGTGATGGTGACGAAAATCGGCAGCGACGTGCTCTCCAACATCGCACACGAGCACTACGCTGCCGAGGGAATGAGCCGGAAATATATTTATAAGACCGATGAAGTGCCGACCGGCACGGCATTTATCGAGGTAAACGAAACGACCGGGGAAAACCGCATTATAGCGGTAAAAGGCGCAAACGAGCTTTTGACCGCAGAAGAGGTCGCAGCGGCAGAGCAGGAAATAGCCTCCTGCGATGCGGTGCTGGCCCAGCTTGAAACAAGCGACGAGGCGGTTGTGGAGCTTTTCCGGCTTGCGCGAAAACATGGCAAACTCATCGTGCTGAACCCCGCGCCCTATCAGCCGGTGCCACAGGGATTGTTTGAAGGGGTGGACTATCTTACACCCAACGAAACCGAGGCCGAGTATTACAGCGGCATAGCTGTCAACACTACCGAGGACGCCGAGCGTGCGGCGGAAAAGCTGCTTGAGCTGGGTGCAAAAAACATAATAATCACACTCGGCAAAAAAGGCGCGTTTTTCTCGGACGGCAAAACCAAGATGCTGGTGCCCACAACCGACCTGAAAGCGGTCGATACGACCGGCGCGGGCGACGCCTTCAACGGCGGGCTTGCTGTTGCGCTGTCAGAGGGAATGGATATAGAGCGCGCGATACGGTTTGCAAACTGCACAGCCTCAATTTCGGTCACGCGAAAAGGAACCTCTCCGGCCATGCCTTACCGCCATGAGATAGACGAGCTTTTGGCGAGCTATTACGGTGAAAAAGCATGAGGGCGCTGGTGGTCGAAAGCCCGGGTAAAATAGCACTGCGCGAGGTGGCGCTGCCGGAACTGAAGGACGACGAGATACTTTGCCGTGTTACATATTCCGGGATATGCGGCACCGACCTTGCCATTTATACGGGCGAGACCAACTTTGTGCGCGACGGGCAAATAAAGTACCCGGTGCGGATAGGGCACGAGTGGTCGGGCCGGGTGGAGCGCGTCGGGGCGGCGGTGACAAAATTTAAGCCCGGCGACAGGGTAGTGTCCGACAACGGCGTCTGTTGCCGCGAGTGTAAAATGTGCAAAAGCGGCAACATACAGCTCTGCGAAAACATGAAAAGCGTCGGCACCATAAACTGCTGGGACGGCTCGTTTGCCGACTATATAGTTATGCCGGAGTGTCACCTCTATCACCTGCCCGACACGATAAGCGACAAAAACGCCGCGACAATCGAGCCGCTGACAATAGCCTCTGCGGCCCTGACAAAATACAGCATTACACCCGAAACTGCCATAGCGGTCATCGGCACCGGCGCGATAGGCCTTGCGACAATCGCGCTGGCTAAATTCATGGGCGCGGGCAGGATAATATCGGTTGGGCGCAGAGATACAAAGCTGGATATAGCCCAAAAAATCGGTGCGACCGACGCGGTAAACAACACCAAAACCGATGCCGGACGGGCGGTTATGGAGCTAACCGGCAGCCATGGCGCCGACCTTGTCGTCGAAACCTCGGGTGCGGCGCCTGCTGTGCAGCAGGCGATAGAAATGGCCGCCGAAGGCGGGCATCTTGCGATGGTGGGTTTTTACGAGGAGCCGCTGCAAAACCTCGATTTCGGCAGCTTTGTATTTAAGCGGCTTACGGCGAAGGGTATCATGGGCGAGCTGGGGCTTGTGCCAAAGATAATAGACTACATGGCGAAAACAAATCTTTCGCTTGAGGGGATGGTAACCCGGATAATTTCGCTTGACGAGGCGCCAGGCTACTTTGCCGGTCACAGGGAAATGCGAAAAAGCGACATTAAAGTATTGGTTAAGATTAATTGAGGGTTGTATGGCGGCGTGCGGCATTACCTTGTCGGCAAAAGCGCAGCCGAGGATTTTGTGCTTCTTACATTTTAGCAGCGCGCCGAAGGCAAAGATGAGTATAATCTCAGGCTGCGAAAACGGGGCAAATCTTTCAAGACCATATACGAAGAATAGAATAGATTAGTCCGAATATTGAACATATTTTAAACAAATCTCGCATATACATAAAGCAAATCCGGAATATGCGAGGTTGTTTCAATATGACAAATGAGCAAATAAATGTGATGGAGCCCGGCGAGTTTGCCGCCGATTTGATATTCGAAACCAGCCAAACTGTAAATGTGGCAAGCGATTTTATACTTCCGGACTATCTGCCGGATATAGAGCGGATTATGCGCGTAACCGCCAGCACAGAGGGTGAAAGCGAGCAGATATCGGACGGCATGCTCAGCTTCAGCGGCGAGGTGATTTACACTGTACTTTACCTTTCCGAAGACCGCCAGCTCAGAAGCGTGGCATTTGCCGAGGATTACAGTGGGGATGTGGCGGCAGAAGGTGTGATGGACACCGACATTGTGCTTTCCCATACCGATGTGGAGGACGTGTGCGCACAGCTGACAAATCCGCGCAAGCTGATGTTGCGCGGCAAGGTATTGTATTACGCCCGCGTCTATCGCACGCACAGAATAGAGCCGGTTATAAGCGGGATACGCGGCGTCGAAGACGAGCTGACGCTCGAGCGCAATAAAATCGAAGTGCCCGCAATGGAGGTCCGGCGGGAGCGCAGTGAGGAGCTGAGCGGCAGCATTGACATCGAGCTTGACGCGTCGCAGCCGCCGGTAGGCCAAATCGTGCTGTGCGAGCTGGATATCGTGACCATTTCATGCACCGCAGAAAGCGGGATGCTCAGCTATCGCGGCGAGGGCATACTGCGCTGTCTGTATGAGACGCCGGAGGGCGGCTATGCGGTCGTGACCCAGCGCTTCCCGCTGAATGCCGAGCTTGCGCTCGGTCTGCGCGGCAACTGCGGATGCCATGCGAAAGCCAAGACCGGCGAAATCACCGCGTCGGTGGAACCCAACAGCTATGGCGAGCCGCGCATAATAGAGGTTGACTATACATATCAGCTCGACGTGCCCGTGTTTTACGCCTCTACGGTCAGACTGACGCGTGACATATACTCGACAGAGTATGAATGCACGCCCGAGTTCGGAAGCTGTGTGCTGCGCAGCCCTGCCAAAAGCTTTGACACGAATTTCACGGTCAACGCTGTAAAGCCCCGCGGCGAGGTGACGACCGACATAAAAGGCTCGCTTATTATGCCGATTATGACCGAGGCGACGGCAACCATAACCGACATGAAGCTTGACACTGCGAAAAATAAGCTGATCGCGGAAGGCATGGCCGACATATTCATGCTCGCGCTGTGCAGGCAGGAGCCCAAAACCACCGCTGTGGTCGAACACGACGCAGACCAGGCGGCTGAATCCGAACAAGCAAATCCAAGCGGCGAGCCGGACCATACCTATTGCGCCGTTACCTTCAGCTATCCGATCAAATGCGAGCTTGACGCACGCGGTCTTGCGGATGGATTCGGCTGGCAGTGCAGCGTCGGTGTCTCGAATGTAAAGGGCAGAATGGATTCGACAAACGTCTATGCCGATTTTGAAGTAAATCTCAATATCGTTACCGAAAATGTGGGCACCTACGAGTATGTAACCGCGGCGACGCTCGACACCTCAAAGATAGTCGCAAAACCCGCGGCGTCGCTTCTGCTGTACTATCCGTCCGAAGACGAAAATCTGTGGGATATTGCGAAAAAATACTCGACCACAAGGCGCGATATTGTCGCCGAAAACGGAATTGCCGAGGACGCAAAGCTGCCGCGCGTTCTCACTGTCCCGTCGCCCGAAAAACGCAAGGCAATATTTTCAAAAATAATATAAGAGCGGTTTTTTGCGGGCACCGGACGTCCTCGTCCGGGTTAATATAAAGGCGCCGCTCCGAAGTTATGACGACTTCGGGCGGCGCTTCGGTTTATCTGTTGTAAATTTTCTCAAACCACTGTTCGGACTGTGGGATTGGTCTGGCATCCTCCCACTCGAAAACAGGCGGCTTTGACAGAGAGGTCAGGGTCACGCGGCAGATTTTGTTTCGCAGCGGGTCGTCTCCCGGCGGTCTGCCGGGTATAAGATACGAGCCGCGGCTGATGCCGCCCCGCGCGATGTACTCGCCCATCGCGCAAAGGTAAACATACCGGGTTATAAGCGTGTCATAATAGATGGCAAGCTCACGCAGCGCGTCAAAGTCGCCGCGCATAACGAGGATTTCCCGCTCGATGGCGTCAAGCTCGGCGCGAGCGGCGGCTGCCGCGTCGACTATGGCTTTCGGGTCGCGCAGAAATGCGGCGGAGCGTGACATAAGCTCACCGCCCGCAGCCCTGCGCGCCAAAATATCGGCTGCCGAAAGCGTATGGGTGCCATCGGAGGAAAGCCTGTCAAACAATGCGGCCCCGCGAGATTCGCTCGGAGGCTCGGCTGCGGGCGATGTGGTGCGGCTCGCGATTCGCTGTGCTGCGCGCAGCGCGCCGACTTGAGTGGAGTTGAGCGCCGAGCCGCCCGGGCGGGTCACGCCGAACACGCCGGCGGCCTCTCCTATGACGTAAAGTCCCGGCAGTGAAGTCGATTCGTACCAAACATCGACCGAAAAGCCCCCGTTGTTGTGCTGGGCGCAGACATCGATTTCAATCGGCTGGGTACAAAGGTCAACGCCGTGCGAGGCGAAAAACTCCACCGCGCGGCGGTTCATGGCGCAGAGCCTTTCAAAAGGCGTTTTGCCGCCCGCCGCGCCCGATGCCTGCAGGTACTCTCGCGCATCGGAGGGAAGATGTGCGGGCAGGTAGCCGTCGGGATTGCGTGTAAAGTCCATATATACCCGCCGCCCGGCGGCACGTTCGGCATACACGGCAAGGTCAACCGTCGACGAGCCGCCAGGGCGAATTTTATAGGTCCTCGCGTTTTCATCGAAGCTCAAACCTTCGCATTTCCGAGGGTCAAACGGCCACTCGTAGCCCTTTCTGAACACCGCGCCGAAAAGCTCGGACGGCGAGTCAAATACATCGGCTAAAAACTCGCGCTCGGTGCCGCGTGCGTCTATCGAATAGTAGCGAGGAATTACCTGCTGGTAGGAGCCCGAAAGGTTCCAGCGCGGCGAAAGCGAGGCAATGCCGTATTGCCATTCGGTTAGATTACGACCCTCGGCGCCGGCGAGAAAAGGGACGCCATGTGAGCCGGTCTGGCTTTCAGGATATACGCTCGCGGCGTAAATCGCCGCCGGTCCGCCGGTCGCCCACACCACCGAGCGCGTGCCAAAGCAAATAAGCCCGAGCGGGTTGTCTGCCGTCACATAATCCCGGCAGATGGCGACGAGGCCGGTCACTTTGCGGCCTGCGGTCAAGATTTCAACCGCTCTGCAGCCGTCGAACACCCTGATTTTGTTGCGGCGCACCGCCTCCTCAAGACGCTCGGTCATAATGCGCGAGGTCAGCGGCCCGCAGGAGGTTGCTCGGCCCCGCCCGCCGTCGTGGTCGGTGCGATAGGCGACATATTCGCCGAAGTCGTTTGTGGGGAAGGGAACGCCAAGCTCGACAAGATTCAAAAACGCTCGCGCCGAGCCCGCAGCCTCGACCAGCGCAAGGTCGCCATGCATCGCACCGCCTGCAGAAAGCGACTTTGCAAGCTCTACAACCGAGTCCTCGCGGTCGCCGGTCAGCGAGAGTTTGTAATAGGTCTGCTTGTCCGAGCCTGTGTTGCGCGATGTGCCCATTTCCATGCCCTCGGTGACAAGCGCAATGTCGCGCACGCCCAGCCTGTGCAGCCGGTCGGCACAGGCAAGCCCGGCTGCGCCGCTACCCACGACTGCCGCCGCCAGAGAAATGTAGGGAACGGTATATGAATTCAGTTTTATGTACTCCATATTATCACAACTGCGAAATATGCATTCCGCCGTCAAGGTATAAAATCTCACCGGTCGAGTAGCGCAGCGCGCCGGCGGCAAGCGCCGACACTGTGTCTGCTATATCGTCGGGCCGGCCGATTCGGCCGAGCGGCGCAAGACCGCCTGCAAGCAGCGTTTCATAGCGCTCGCGTACCGGCGCAATCATGTCGGTATCGATTATGCCCGGGCGGATTTCATAGACGTTGATGCCGTATTCTGCCAGCCGCGCGGCAAAAAGTCTTGCCGCCATCGAAAGCCCGGCTTTGGAGATGCAGTACTCGGCGCGGTTGAGGCTTGCGGTTTCGGCCGAGATAGAAGTTATCGTAATAATTGCACGCGGCGTCTCGGGCACAGGAGCCTCTGCCATGCGTTTTGCCGCGTACTGGGTCAAAAAGAATGTCCCGCGCAGGTTGATGTCCATCACGCGGTCGAAGGATTCCGGCGTAAGCTCCAGTATATCCATGCGCTGCTCGGGTGCGACGCCCGCGCAGTTTACAAGCACGTCCAGCCTGCCAAAGCACTCGTATGCGGTATCGACAACTTTTCGGCGCCCCTCATCGTCCGAGATGTCTGCCGAAACATATCTCCACTCTGCGCCGAGCGCGTCAAGCTCGCTGCACAGCGACTGCACCGAGCTATGTTCTGTGCCTCGCCTTGAGCATCCGACAACGCCGAAGCCTTCGGACGCAAGCCGCAGCAGCACAGCCCGCCCGATTCCGGAGGCCGCGCCGGTAACAACAGCCACGCGGGGATTGTTTGCTTTACTGCTGTCTACACCGGTCATTTGCCCGCCTCCGCCCTTTCTTTAAGCAGGTCTTGATATATAGGAAGATAAATTTCGCTGTCGCGCACGGGGCAGCCGACCGGCCGGAATCCGCCGAGCAGCTGCGAGCATTTTCCACAGGTTAGGCAGGACTTTTTGCGGTCGAACTTGCCGACGGCAATATCGCGTGGGAAATCGGGATAGCAAAGCGACATGCGGCCATAGCCGACGATGTCTATCATGCCGTCCTCAATCGCGCCCGCGGCGACATAAGGGGACGATTCACCGAGATATGAGTAGCCGGCGCCGACGAATGTCAGTTCCGGGTAGGCGTTTTTGACCTGCGCCGAAGTGTTTATCATGCGTTCGACGCCGCGCAGGGGCGGCTCGGGCGAGGTTGGCACGCCTTTGCCGTATGGCCGGTTGACATGAGGATTGTAGTAGGGTGTGCCCATCGTAAGGCTGAAAAGCGTGCAGCCGCGGTCGCGCATATCGCCGATAAGCCGAAGCGGCTCGGTCAGGTCGCATGCCACGCTGCCGTCGGTCGGCACGCCGAACCCCCACGGATAGGGCATCATGTCGGACATGCCCACACGCGAGGATACAATCGTATCCGAAGGCAGCGCTGACCGCACCGCCGAGATTGTGTCCAGCGTCAGCCGCGCGCGGTTTTCATAAGGCCCGCCGTACTTGCCGGGACGCTGATATGCCGAAAGAAGCTCGGCATAAAGATAGCAGTGGCAGCATTTTATGTCTACGCCGTCAAATCCTGCCTTTCGCGCAAGCACTGCAGAGCGCACGAAAGCCTCGGGCAGCCGGTCAAGATAATCATCGTCTACCACCGGATAGTCGGGCGGCAGAGGCAGCCTGTCATTTAGCGGCAGGCTGTGATGCGTTATGACAGGTGCGGGTTTTCTGCCGCGTTTGGAGTAGCGCCCCGAGTGAGTGAGCTGCACTATGACTTTCACATTGGGGTTTTCGGTTTTAATTTGCTCGACAAGCCGCTTGTATGCGTCCACATTCTCCGGCGTTATCATCGCCTGCCTGTCAAACGAGCGCGCGTCCTCTTGAACGGCCGTCGCCTCAAACCATATCAGCCCCGCGCCGCCGCGCGCAAAGCGCCGATAGCGCCGAACAATGGTTTCGGTCGGCGAGTTGTCCTCGAGCGCAAAGTCGCCCCCCTCCATCGGATGGACGGCAAGCGAGTTTTCGAGCGTAACATTTGTCCCGCTTATTTTCACAGGAGAAAGCAATACTGGGAGGTTTTCGGACCGCGGGAACTTGTAGCCGCCGGCAGCGATTTCTTTTTCAAGTTTATCGGTAGTCATTTTGTTTCCTCCGCTTACAGTTGCGGCGGAGCGGTGTGCGCCGCGCCGCCGTTTTGATTGTTGCCTATGAGTTCGGGTCGAGCAGCGATTTAAGATAAGCCGCATCGTCAAGCATCGCCTCGAGCGTGTCGTCGGGCGAAAACTCGAGCAGCAGCCCGTGGTCTTGTCCGGGCCGGCCAAACCGGCATATTGTGTCGAGATAGCGTCTCCATACTCCGCCGTCGTCTCGCAGAGGGAATTTTTTCGCGCCTTCCCAGTTAAACACATGGACGTGGAGCAGGTGCGGTGCCGCCATGCGCAGTGCCTCGAGATTATAGTCGAGCGGTTTAAACTGATTGGGCTGCCAGTAAAGGCAGACGTTCGGCGGGTGCGAAAGCTCCTCCAGCAGCCGAAGTGCCGATGCCGGCTCGTCGGTCAGCGTGCCGCCATGCCATTCAAAGGTGACGGTCAGCCCATGCCTGTGCGCTTCGGCGGCGAAATCAATGATATCAGCCACAATATCGGCGCGCTCTGCGGGCGCAGTTTCGGCGCTGCCTTTCGTGCCCGCCCAAATGCGGATATTCGGCGCGCCAAGCGCGAGCGCGGTTTCGATTACCGCACTCCGGTCGGCACTTTTCCCGGCGCGGTAATACGAGCCGTATGAAACGCAGCGCAGCCCCGTATCTTTGCACAGGGCGGCGGCGGTTTTGGCGGCGTCGAGGTCGCCGTGCGGCACATGGATGTCGCCTCCCCATTCAATGCCGTCAAGCCCGGCAAGCGAAGCGGCCCGCACAACGCCGGCTATGTCAAACTTGCGGAAAGTAACCGAAACAAGTCCGGTGAAAAACATACCGATGCCTCCGTCCTATGCCATGGTCTCAAGCATGTCAAGCGTTACTTCGTACCTGGTTGCCTCTCCCCTGACAAGCGCCTCGTACTCGGCGAACATATACTCGCCCATGCGCCGCACTTCGCTGCCGATACTCCCGGCGATATGCGGTGAAAGGAAGATGTTGGGCAGCCTGTAAAGCTCGCTGCCGGGCAAAGGCGGTTCGGGGTCGGTGACGTCCAGCAGCGCGACGCGGGTCGGCACCTCGCGCATGGCGCACGCAAGCCCCTCTTCATCGACCTGCGCACCGCGCCCGGTGTTGATAAAGGTTGCGTTCGGCTTCATTTTTGCAAACAGCTCGCCCGTCAGTATCCCGCGGGTTTCTTCTTTGTTTGCAAGATGGTTTGAGATGACGTCGCACTCCGAAAATATGTACTCGAGCGTCGTTTTGGTGACGCCAAGCTCGGCTGCCGCCTCCTCTGACAGGAACTTGTCATATACATAGACCTGCAGCCTGTGACGGCGCAGCAGCTCTATTACCAGACGCCCTATCATACCGGCGCCGATAATGCCCACTTTTGCGTCGTAGTTTCCCTCAAACCGCACGGGGCAGACGCGGTTGTCCCAATTTTCGCGCGAGCCATACTTGAGCCGCTGAAAATACCCCTTGTTGGCAAGCAGGATTTGCGCAACCGTAAACTCGGCGACGGGGACTGCGTTTGCACCCCAAGCGCTGAATACGCGCACTCCGCGCAAAAGAAAATTGCGCGCAAACCCTTGTACCGAGCCGGCGGCATAAAAGACCGCCGAAAGCGAGGGCAAATATTCGGCTATCGCCTCGGACGAGAGCGCCGGCATGCCCCAGGTCGAGAAAATGTATTTTGCGTCAGCAAGCAGCTCGCGCTGTGCCTCAAGGTCATCGGTGCCGAACTTTGTGATATACGGGATTTCGCCGAAACAGGCTTCCATGCGCTTTCTAAGCTCCGGCGAATAAGCGTTGTCAATCGCCCCGGCTGACGATGACATGAAAATCGCTTTTTCCATAACCAAACACCCTGCGCCGATGCGGGCGTGTCCCAAAGTGAAGCGAGGCGCGTCTGCGTCGGCGCGTTTCCTTTCGACAGAATTTTTCAAGTTGCGGTTAGGATATCAGCTTACATCGTCGCTGAAGATAGGTTCTTCGGTGTCATCAGGCTCGGCGGGCTTGTCCTGCTCGAGCGGGTCAATCATAAGCTCCTTGATTTTCGGCCATGCCGCATAGGTGCCCATAAAGGCGGTGCCCGAAAACAAAATCACGAACGGGAACATAATGCCGACCGGGAAAAACAGCAGCATCAGATAATAGTTGAACAAAACCATGCATACAATGCCGACCACTGCTGCAAGGTTGCGCTTGATGTTGACAAGCGCAAATATCAGCGCGTTTTTAAGCACCTTTATGAGCTTCAGGTCAAACGTAACAATCAAAATATACACATAAAAGCGCATCATGACATAGTAGAGATACACCACGACAATGGCCGAGAACAGCAGGTTGGTCACAATCGTGCCGGTATTTGCCAGGAAGAAAATAATGTCAAATGACAAAAGCAAAAACGAAAGCACGTCAATAATACCGAGCACAAGCGCCTGTTTCCAGTTGCGCTTTATGGCATAGGTGAAGTCTTTCCATAAAAACAGAGGCTCGCCGCGCACAATGTTGCGCATGACATAGGTCACGCCCGCGCGCACCGGCCCGAATGTGACAAGCACCAGCGCGCCCAATGCAAACAATGTGTAGGTTACGGGCGTCAGCACCTGTTTTATGGTCGGGATGCCGTAAACCCCGAGCAGCGCGCCTGAAACCGGCGAGAGGGGCATGTTTTTAAACAGCCCGTAAAAAGCGCCGTATTGAAGCGCTCCGGCGGTCGGTATCATGCGGTTGAAGTTGCCGGAAAGCCCCAGCATGAATATAAGCACCGGGAAGTTACCGAGCACAAGTAACATGTTCAGCGTAAACAAGGGTGAAATATTACGCCAAAACATCTTGAAAAACAGCGGCAGATTTCGGGGCGCGTTAGGGTCAAAGCTTGATTTCGGCACGCCCTTTCCGTCGCGGTCGGGATGAAACAGGTTGAATAAAGTAAACTTTTTCTTTTTTTGTGTGTTTTTTTTGCCTGTATTTTTGGATTTCGCCATGTTGACTTTTTGCCGGACTGATTCCGGCCTCCTTCTACAATATCATAAGTATGTAAAGCGCTGCGGAAATGAGCGCCATAAGCTGTGTTGCGCCGCAAAAATATACAATATACCGCCGGGTTTGTGTGCGCGACATCAGCGCCTTCACCGACGGCACGGAAGACGTGAGAGTCAGCCTGTGCGTGGTAGACTTTTCGCAGCTATCGACGTAAAGCGCGGTCGCGGCGGCAATCATCGCGCCCTGTACAATGTAAACGAAAATAGACGGCCGGGCCTGCCACAGCAGCGAGATGCCGTGACCGGCGGACGCGCCGAGATAAAGCGCCAAAATGAAGTTGAACATCGGCGCAAACACCGTAAAGCCTGACAGAAAAATCAAAATCAGGTATTTTTCAAGTTTGAGGAATGACAGCGCCAGCGCAACCGGCGAAAATGGGCCGGCTGCACCCACGTCGCCGAGCGGCGACAAGGCCAGCTCGCCGCCGAACAGTATACCGGCCGCATATCCGACGGCAGTTACACAGCCGAAGAAGAGATATATCCTTTTCCGGCTTTGATTATACATACACATCACCGGATTAATTATATGCGTGTCCGGCAGCTAAAAGAAGTGGTTTGCAATTTGCCCGCGAAAGCAGCAAAATCCGCTTTGAAAGGGCGCACCCGGCACGCATTATCACCGGTGTGGGCTTTGCATTGTGGATTTGTATAGGATTCGGGGCTTTATCAAAAGCTGCAGAGGATTCGGAGCTGTCACAATAGCCATTTTATCCCGCGTCACCGATACAGGGGGTCGCCGCGCATATTCTGACGGCTCGGCAACATGGGGCTGCGCAAGCTTTTCGGCGGCTTCGGGGCGCGTCAAACGCAGGCAATGCGCTGTAAATAGTGAAGTTTGTTTGCCGACCGGGACTTGCGCGCAGTATCTTCCGGGGATTCGGCCGCTACATTGCCGAAAGCTCGTCCGCACGGCGGGTGCAGGCCGCCATCGCGGCGCGCAGCGCCTCCTCAAAGCCGCGCTCGCGCAGCACGGCGAGCGCCGCCTCGGTTGTGCCGCCTTTCGAGGCGACCAGACCTATCATCTCGTCCGGCGTCTTTCCGGACATACGCAGCATTTTCGCCGAGCCCTCTACCATAGAGCAGATAATATCAAGCATTTCAGCGGGGGCTATGCCTTGCTCTGCCGCCCCGTCATATATTGCGCGAATCAGCGAGTATACATAAGCCGGCGCCGACGCGGTAACGCCGATAATGGCGTTCATTTGCGACTCGTCCACCACAAGCACCTCGCCAAGCGACGAGAATATGCCGAGCGCAAACTCAAAGTCGTGGTCAGATACCGGCTCGTTTCGGGTCAGGGCCGTGACGCCCATGCCTATCATCAGCGGCGCGTTCGGCATGGTGCGGATAACCGCCGCGCCGTTGCCGAGCAGCTCGGTTATGCGCGCGATTGAAACGCCGGCCATAATGGATATAAACACTTTTCCGGCGGTCGGCACACTGCCTATCATGCCCGCAAGCTCCGCAAAATTTTGCGGCTTGACGGACAGGACAATATAATCGGCCCATGCGACCGCCTCTGCGGCAGTGCTGTGACAGGTATATCCCTGTCCCTCGAACCGTGCGTATTGTGCCGGATTTGTGTCATAAAGCGAGATTTGCAAATCGCTTTTTCCGGCAAGCCCTCCGATGATTGCGCCGGCCATGTTGCCGACACCGAGAAATGCGATATTTTTCAATGCATTCGCCACCTATATTGGTTATTATAGATAATAATATCACAATGTGTGGCAATTGTCTACAACCAACCGCGATTTTAAGGCATGCCGCGCACCGGTAAGGCGGCAAAATGCATGAAAGTCGGACCGGCTTTAAACAATGCTTTATTCGGCTATTGAAAAATTGGGAATGGGAGTATATAATATATGGAGCAAAACCGTGGATAATGATTACATGGCGGAGGATGCTACTATGACCGACAGAGAGCGGGTAAAAGCTATTTTGCATTACCAGGATTACGACCGCATGCCACTTGTCCATTTCGGTATTTGGGCCGAGCTTCTTGACGTCTGGTACAGCCAGGGCAAGATGACGCGTGAATATTACGAGGAATGCCGCAGTGGGCGCCGCGACGTGCTTTGCGATCTCGGCTTTGATTTTGAATGGGGTGCGCAGATAGGTGTCGCGGGCGCGCTTGTACCCGGTTTTGAATATCGCGAACTCGAGCGCGACGACGAGGGCAATGTGACGTATATCAACGGCAACGGACTTATCGAACAGAGGCGCGACGGCGCGGTATCAATCCCGAAAACGGTCGGCACACTGCTCGACGGGCGCGAGGCGTGGGAAAACCTCTATAAGCCCAAAATGACACCGGGCGAACACAGATACAATCGCCCCGCATACAGGGCGTTTGCCGAAGGATACAACAAAACCGCGGAAAGACCGGTCGGAATTTTCGTCGGCAGCTATTACGGCTGGATCCGCGATATGCTCGGCGTCGAGGAGCTGGCATATCTCCAGGCGGACGACGAGGAGCTTTACGCCGAGATTATCACGACCTTGGGCGAGCTCAACTATCAAAACACCAAAGCTATGCTCGAGGAGGGGATCCGTCCCGACTTTGCCCACATGTGGGAGGATATATGTTTTAAGAACGGCCCGCTCGTAAACCCGGAGGTGTTTGCAAAGTATGTCGGCCCGCAGTATAAGCGAGTGACCGACCTGCTGCGTGAGTATGGCTGTGACATCGTGTCGCTCGACTGTGACGGCAACATAGACAAGCTCGTTCCGATTTGGATTGAAAACGGCGTCAACACCATGTTCCCAATCGAAGTCGGTACATGGAACGCATCGATAGAGCCGTGGCGCGAAATGTATGGCCGCGAGCTGCGCGGTGTGGGCGGCGTGAACAAGCTGGTGTTCGCGCAGGACTATGCCGCTATTGACCGCGAAATCGAGCGGCAGCGCAGGCTTGTCGAGCTGGGCGGCTACATACCTTGTCCCGACCACAGGCTTCCGCCGGAAACCAAGTGGGAAAACGTGCAGTATTACTGCGAGCAGTTTAGAAAAGTATTCGGCGGCTGATATATTGCCGCACAAATAATATAAAGTGCCTGTCCGCGCGGATATCGCGCGGACAGGCCAACGCTGATGTATATGAATAAACAACAGCTTGCAAGGATTTTTGCCCATCCCCCGGAGCTTGTGACAAAGCGGCTGCTTTTGCGAAAACTGCAGGTCACAGACTATGCCGATATGTACGAGTATTCCCGGCTTGAGGAAGTTACCTGGTATTTGCTTTGGGAGCCTCACCCCGACGAGCATTACACAGCGCGCTATCTTGACAGCCTGCAAGACCAGTATAAAAACGGCGAGTATTACGATTGGGGCGTCGTTTGGCGCGAAACGGGAAAGCTCATAGGCACCTGCGGTTTCACGTCATTTGATCTGCAGCACAACCGAGCAGAGGTAGGATATGTCATAAACCCCGCCTACCGCGGCAGAGGCATTGCGCCGGAAGCGCTTATGGCGGTGCTCGACTATGCCTTCAACGAGCTGCGGCTCCACCGCATCGAGGCAAAATACATATCCGGCAACGATGCCAGCCGAAGGGTGATGGAGAAATGCTGCATGACCTTTGAAGGTATTTTGCGCGACTATATGTATGTAAAGCGCCAATACCGCGATATTGGGATTTGCTCGATACTTGCCGGCGAGTTCAAAAGCAAGTTTGGAAACACGCGCTTTTATTCGCGCAGACCGGCGCAAAGCCCGGGCAAAAGTACAGGTCTGTTTAATTTCTTTAGCAAGGAAAGGTTTTTTGAGTGAACACACTGCGACACATGCTTGATTTCGGTTCTCTTAACGATGAGGAATGGGACTCACTTTGCCGCGAAGCCGACAAAATTCGGCAAAACCCGGCCGCATACGCATCCGCACGTCAGGGCGCGGTGCTTGCAACACTCTTTTTCGAGCCGAGCACGCGCACTCAGCTTTCGTTTCAGACCGCGATGCTGCGGCTTGGCGGGAGTGTCATAGGGTTTTCCGACCCCGGCTGCAGCTCGGTTGCAAAAGGGGAGAGCCTGCGCGATACTGTGAAAATCGTCGGCACCTACGCTGACGTGATAGTTATCCGCAGCCCGCTCGAAGGCTCGGCTTATGCGGCGTCGCTTTATTCGCCCGTGCCGGTTATAAACGCCGGCGACGGCGGTCACCTGCACCCGACGCAGACAATGACTGATTTATATACGCTTCGGCGCGAGCTGGGGCGCTGCGACGGCCTGAAAATCGGAGTGTGCGGGGACCTCTATTACGGCAGAACGGTTCACTCGCTGCTGTCGGCACTGGCAAGATATAAAGGAAACAAATTTTATCTCATTTCAACCGACTCGCTGCGTATTCCCGAATACTGCGCACGCGAGCTTAAAGATTCGGGCGCCGAGTTTTATGAAGTCAAAACCATCGAGGAATGTATCGGCGAGCTTGACGTGCTCTACATGACGCGGGTGCAGCGCGAGCGGTTTGCCTCCGCGGAGGAATACCAGCGGCAGGCCGGCGTATATGTACTGACCACGGACAAGCTCAGGCATGCCAAATCTGACCTTGTGATACTTCATCCGCTGCCCAAAGTTGACGAAATCGCGCCGGAGATAGACGACGACCCGAGGGCAAAATATTTTGCACAGGCGGAAAACGGGCTTTATATTCGCATGGCGCTGATACTCTGGCTGACGGAAAACATGGAGCATGCCAACCGCAAGCCGATACATAGCGCGTATCCGATACCTGCCGAGCGAATCTGCAGAAATCCTCGCTGTGTGACCTCGCGCGAAAAGTATCTGCCGGCTCTTGCTGTTGGCGACCGCTGCGCTTTTTGTGCCCACCTTGTGGGCTGATTTCGGTGTAAATGGTGCCGAAAAGCGCGCTTTTTGCTTTGGGGCAAGGAATTTACAAAATATTCTTGAATTGTGCCGGGTATTATTATATAATGAGGAAGTTAACTATAAGCACCGGAGGTTTACTTGATGGTTCTGTTTTTGGCGGAGGCTGCCGCAACCGATACGCCGACTTATGGAAACCAGGGCTGGGTAACCATTGTAATGCTGATTATCATGCTCGGCGTGTTTTACTTTTTCCTGTATCGCCCGCAGAAAAAGCAGGAGCAGCAGATAACCGAGATGCGCAACAGCCTTGAGGTTGGCGACGAGATAACCACCATCGGTGGTATAATCGGAAAAGTAATCAGCATAAAGGAAGACACAGTTCTGCTGGAGACCGGAAACGACAGAAGCAAAATACGCATACTTCGCTCCGCCGTTAAATCAATTGACGTGAAAGCATCGGAGATTGAAGAAGAGGAAAAGGGCAAAAAATCAAAGTAAAATAAATAAGGGACAGGCTTTCCCCCCCCCCCGATATTGCCGGCCCGCCGGCGGCATCCTGTCATAACGCATGCCCGCTGTGCATATCAATGTTACAACAGATAAATACACGGCGGGGTGTGCATGAAAATGGATGCAAAGCTACTGAAAAGCGCGGTTCTGGCAACAGGGATTGCCTATCTTGCCGCTGCGGGACTTCTGCTCGTGCTTGGCACGGCGGCATATAATCTCCAGGACCCGGACAAATATCTGACGGCATTTGCAATAATTGCTTTGGTGCTGTCGGCTGCTGCATGCGGTTTTTCGGCATCGCGGCTCAACGGCGAGGCCTCATTTGCGTGCGGGCTGACTGCCGGCGTGATATTTGCGGTGCTGCTTTTCATTGTCAGCATAATACTTCCGGGCGAGGGATTCGGTCTGCCGGTCAACGCCGCAACGGCGCTGTGTACCATAGGGATTTCGGCGCTTGTGGCACATCTGTGCCGCCCGCGCTCGCCATCGGTATCACAGCTCCGGCGCAAAGCCAGACGGGCCCGCGCCGGCCATTAACATAATATCGCTTTCATCATAAAATATAAAAAATAAAATACAGATTAAGAAGGAATGGTTATGAAAAACGTAAAAACCCTCAACAAAACCAATTCAGCAAAGCGTGCCGTCGCTGCAGGCTGCGGCGAGTGCCAGGCTTCCTGCCAGTCCGCATGCAAAACTTCCTGCACGGTCGCAAACCAGAAGTGCCTCCGACTGACAAAGAAATCGGAAAATAAATGACAACTTGCGTTCACACGTTCAAGTGCTGTGGACAACGCATAGCGCTTGACGTGCCCAGCGGCGCGGTCCATGTGCTGAGCGAGCTGGCATTTGAAATGCTGCAGCGCATCGCGCCGCCCCTCGCTCCCGAGTGCCCGGCATCGCTGCGCTATGAGCTCGCCAAATATGACAGCACCAGTGTTTCGGAGGCTTACCAGGAGCTTTATTCCTTATATAAGGACGGGCTGCTTTTCTCCGAAGATGTGGAGTATGAAATGCCTCCGTCCGGCGTTGTCAAATCGATGTGCCTGCATGTCTCGCACGACTGCAACATGCGGTGCAAATACTGCTTTGCCGATGCCGGCGAATACAGCCGCGGCCGAAAGCTGATGAGCCTTGAGACCGGCAAAAAAGCCCTCGATTTTCTGTTTGAAAAATCGGGCAAGATACATAACCTTGAGGTGGACATGTTCGGCGGCGAGCCGCTGCTGAACTTCGACGTTGTTCGCGAGCTGGTCGCATACGGCAGGCAAAGGGAGCGCGAGCTGGGTAAGAAAATCGCTTTTACTATCACCACAAACGGCGCGCTGCTCGACGATGAAGCAATAGATTTCATCAATTCCGAGTTTTCAAACGTCGTGCTGTCAATAGACGGGCGCAGGGAAGTAAACGACCGCATGCGTACATTTGTTGACGGCAGCGGCACCTATGACACTATCCTGCCAAAATTCAAAAAGCTGGTCGAGCGGCGAGGCGACCGCGACTGGTATGTCCGCGGGACATTCACCCGCGAGAACCTCGACTTTGCCGCCGACGTCATAGCGCTTGCCGACGAGGGATTTGACCAAATCTCTATTGAGCCGGTGGTGCTGGACGAGAGCGACCCGCTTGCAATTCGCCGCGAGGATTTGCCGCGCATCTTCAAGGAATACGACAGACTCGCGCGCGAGATGATCCGCCGGTACAGGCAGGGAAGACCATTCAATTTCTTCCACTTCATGATAGACCTCGACGAAGGCCCGTGCGTATATAAGCGCTGCAAGGGCTGCGGTTCGGGCAACGAATATGTCGCGGTGACACCCGACGGCGACATTTTCCCGTGCCATCAGTTTGTCGAGTTTATGCCCATGAAGATGGGCAACGTGCACGACGGTTCATTTGACACCGAAATGCAGAGAAAGTTTGCCGGCCAAAGCATCCTCACAATTCCCGAGTGCCGCGAGTGCTGGGCGAAGTACTACTGCGGCGGCGGCTGCGCGGCAAACAACTATAAGTACAAAGGCGCGGTCGAGACGCCATATGAAATAAACTGCGAGCTTGAGCGCAAGCGCGTCGAATGTGCGCTCGCCATCAAAGCCGCAACAGCTGAATATGATGAGCAGGATGCCTGAATATAAAAACAGCCGATAACAGCCGATTTGGTCGGCTGTTTTTTTATTGAGGCGGATTGACGTCGGTCGCCGGGCAAGAATTTGCGCGAGAATTTGATATGCCAAAAGAAAATAAAATGTTTTGATTGCTTAAATATGCCGGCGATGATATAATGATGGTATTGAGTACAAACCCTCTTAAAACAAAGTCGGAGGAAAAGCAAATGTCTGACATGATTCGCGCGATAAAACTCGAGTATCCCGAAACGATACCTGTATCGGTGGGAATACTCCCGGCTGCATGGATGAAATACGGCGACGACCTTCAAAAGCTCGTCGACCGCTATCCACAGTTTTTCGGCGGCTGGCGGGTTGACCTTTCCAGCATTAAAGAGAACCTCAATCCCTTTTACAGATCCGGCAACTATGTGGACGAGTGGGGCTGCGTTTGGAGCAACCTTGAAGACGGCATAAACGCCATTGTAAAAGGGCATCCGGTCAAAAGTGAAGAGGATGTTTTCACGCTCGAGATCCCGCCCAACCGCAACGGCAGCATCCCGCACGGCTTTATGTATCTGCGGCTGCTCGACCTTTGTGGGTTTGAAAACGCCATGCTGATGTTTGCCGAAGAAGGCGAGGCCCTGCGCGTGCTTATCGACAAGGTGCTCGAATACAACATATATCAGTTTGCGCACATAATCCCCAAATTGGGCGAGATAGCATATTTCGGCGACGATTTGGGCATGCAAAACGGGCTTGCGATAGGGCCGGAGAAATGGCGCAAGTATCTCAAGCCTTGTTACCGCAAACTGTACGGCATGCTCAAGGCGGCAAAACCTGACGTGCTTGTCTACATGCATACCGACGGCTGCATTTACGAGATAATGCCCGACCTGGTCGAGTGCGGCGTCGACATCATAAACCCGCAGTATCGCGCAAACGGGCTGGACAACCTCGTGCGCGTGTGCCGCAAGGAGCAGATTATACCGATTCACCTTGACCTCGACCGCCAGCTTTTCCCGTTCGCCTCGCGCAGCGAGATTTTTGAGCATGTTGAAGAGTGTGTAAAATCACTTTATCTGCCGCAAGGCGGGCTGGGGCTAAGCGTCGAGCTGAATAACGATGTGCCGCTTGAAAACATGGAGGCGATACTGGACGCTGTCGAAAAATACCGGTTCTATAAAGGCTGAGTGAAGGTTTTGGAGCGCCGCTTTTGCGGCGCTTTGCTTTTTTATAGATAGAAGCAAGGCGATTGCGCCGAAAATTTACAGCCGGTCAAAATAAAAACATCGATTGTTAAACAATATGTGCTTGTTTTTTCGCTTTTGCCGCGGTAAACTATAATAACCCAAAATTATCAAATAAATTACAGGATGTATCAGCAGGAAAGAGAGTTGTCGGTATGGAACTTCTGCTTTTTATACTCAAAAACTGCCCGTACTGCATAGAGGCGCTGAAATGGATTGAGGAGCTTAAAGACGAAAATCCCGAATATTCTGCCGTCAAGCTAAAAATTATCGACGAGCGCACCGAAGCGGAGCTTGCAAACAGCTATGACTATTACTATGTCCCGACCTTCTTTTACGGCAAACACAAGCTTCATGAAGGCGCGGCGACAAAAGATAAAATACGCCGGGTGTTTGACGAGTATATAAAACTTTCGTCGCAGCAAGTGCCGGCTACAGAATAATTCTGTAAAACTTTAAACTTTACTTGACAAAGGAAGTTGCGCGTGATATAATACGCTGTACTGCGATATGCTTTACAGGAGGCGTGGCACAATGATTGAAAAGGCTAAAATGGCCATGCTGCTTGATTTCTATGGCGATGTTCTGACCGAAAAACAGCGCGAAGCTATGGATATGTACTATAACAACGACTTTTCGCTGTCGGAAATCGCGGAAAACACCGGCATCTCGCGTCAGGGAGTTCGTGACCGGCTCCAGAAAAGCGAGCAAATAATAGTTGACCTTGAAAGCAAGCTGCGTCTTTACGAGCGATACTGCGCGAAAAAAGCGGATGTCACGCGCATTGTCAACTTGCTTGAGCAAATTAAAAGGCTCGCGCCCGCAGAGATAAGCGAGATAATTGAGATAGCAAACGGTCTTTTGGATAAATAAGAATGGGTAACGGTATGTTTTCAAGTTTGGTCGATAAAATGGCGGGCGCCCTTAAAAAGTTCAGAAACAAGGGCAAGCTCACCGAATCAGATGTCCGCGAAGGTATGCGCGAGATAAAACTCGCGCTGCTTGAAGCCGACGTCAACTTTAAAGTGGTGCGCGACTTTGTCGCAAAAGTCACCGAACGGTCGGTCGGCGCCGAGGTGCTGGAAAGTTTGGTGCCGGCGCAGCAAATAGTCAAAATAGTAAACGAAGAGCTTGTTGCCCTGATGGGCGGCACAGCGGAAAAACTTAATATATCGCCAAAGCCCCCGACGGTTGTGATGATGACCGGACTTCAGGGCGCGGGAAAAACCACTCATGCCGCAAAGCTCGCGTTCATGCTCAAAAAACAGGGCAAGCGCCCGCTGCTTGTCGCCTGCGACGTCTATCGCCCTGCCGCGATAAAGCAGCTTCAGATAGTCGGCGAGCAGGCGGATGTCCCGGTCTTTGAGATAGGCGATAAGACAAACCCGGTCGAGATTGCGCGCGCAGGTGTCCAAAACGCAATCGACCATGGCAATGACTATGTGATAATCGACACCGCGGGCCGGCTGCATATCGATGAAGATATGATGGCCGAGCTGCAAAATATCAAAGCCACGGTAAACCCCGCGGAGATACTGCTCGTAGTGGATGCCATGACCGGACAGGACGCCGTCAATGTCGCCCAGAGCTTCAACGACATGCTGGACATAACCGGCGTGGTGCTGACAAAGCTGGACGGCGATACGCGCGGCGGCGCGGCGCTTTCGGTGCGCTATGTGACCGGCAAGCCGATTAAATTTATCGGTACCGGCGAAAAGATTGACAAGCTCGAGCAGTTTCACCCCGATCGCATGGCGTCGCGCATACTCGGTATGGGGGATGTGCTGTCGCTTATCGAAAAGGCTGAAGCCGCCTTTGACGAAAAGAAAGCCGCCGAGCTTGAGCGCAAACTGCGCGAGCAGTCTTTCACGCTGGACGATTTTCTTGATCAGTTCAAGCAGATCAGAAACATGGGCTCGATCGAGCAGCTGCTTGGCATGATGCCGGGCATCAAACCGGGCGATATAGACAGCGCAAAAATTGACGAGCGCGCTATCGACCGATTGGAAGCGATAATCCTTTCGATGACGCCCGAGGAGCGCGCAAAGCCGGAGATAATCGGCGCGTCGCGCAAGCGCCGCATCGCGTTGGGCAGCGGCAACTCGGTCGAAGCGGTCAACAAGCTGTTGCGCCAGTTCGAGATGACTCAGAAGATGATGAAACAGCTTTCAAACTCGGCCATGCCGCGAGGATTGGGACGCATAGCCGGCGTAAAGCTGCCAAAATCCCAGAAAAAATCCAAACGAAAGAAAAAGCGCAAATAAAGCACAAACAATTTTAAATTTTATATACACAAAACCGGAGGAATATATTAAATGGCTGTAAAAATAAGACTCAGACGCATAGGTGCAAAAAAAGCACCTTTCTACAGAATCGTAGTTGCGGATTCCCGCTATCCCCGCGACGGCAGGTTTATAGAGGAAATCGGCTACTATAACCCGCTCACCGATCCGGCGGAGATAAAGGTCGACGCTGAAAAGGCAAAGAAGTGGATTGCAAACGGTGCTCAGCCTACCGACACCGTGCGCGCCCTGCTGAAAAAGCAGAATGTCATTGACTAAAAATGACTGACTTAAAACAGGTTTTAAACGATATTGCGGCGGTGCTGGTCGATAGGCCCGAAGAAATCGTGATTGAGGAAGAAACACTAGGTGACGAGGTAACACTCTACCTCAGTGTTGCAGCCGGCGATATGGGCAAGGTGATAGGCAAAAACGGCCGAATCGCCAAAGCTATACGCACAGTGATGAAGGCTGCCGCAAGCACATCCGGCCGTCGCGTAAATGTTGAAATCGTCGACAAAGAGTAAAAGAGAAGGGATACGGCAAATGCCGTATCCCTTCTTTTTAACAGTAGTAGCGCAGAGTATTAGTAAATCATCAGCACCGAATACAGGCGCACTATCATTTCGGCGGCATCCTCAAAAGTGACCGCGGCATTCGGAGCAAAGCGTTCGGTCGCGTCAAACACGCCGTAGGACTGCAGGCAGCGCACCGCCGCGAGTGCCGAGGCGTTTATTTCGCCCTCGTCGCGATAGGCTTGGTACATCCGTACCGGAAGCGCATAGACAGAGGTATAGTTTGTCTCGTATTTCGCTATAATCGCGTCGATTTCGGCGCGCTCGTTTGCGGCAGCGGCGGGGTCAAAAATGTATACCGCGGTATCAATACGGAAAGTCTGGGCTATTTTTTCGCGGTAAGTGCTGTTGAGGCTTTGGTCGTGAGGGTCTTTAAGGATGAAATAAGCTCGGAGCAGCTGCCTTTCTTCGGGTGTTGCAAGGCTGTAGAGGTGCTCGAACTCTTTTTTGCCGAGTATGGAGTAAACGGCAATGCTGCCGTCGTCGCGCGTAAACGAGTATTCGCGCATGGGGAGGATGCTCGGCGAAAGGGAGAGATAGTCAAATCCGCAGATTGCCTGGTCCCGCGCCATCATTTCATAAGTGTAAGAGGAGTTTTCAAGTATTCGGATTGTCAGCTCGCCAGCATAATTTTCGTCGGGCTGCTCGGCAAGTACATACATCGGCGTGTCGGGATAATCGGGGTCTTCAAACGGCCTGTAAAGCGCCGCGATTTCTGTTTTCAGCGCAGGGTCGGTCACAGTGCCAAGCAGATTGTCATGATAGCTGTCGGCGGGGAGCACCTGCGGCAGCAGTGGCGGCACCGTCGCGATGAAATTTGCGTATTCTTCCGAGTCGATAATGCTCGCAAGCTGCTGATATGCGTTGAAGTCGAGTATGTCGCTGACATAATCGAGCAGCATAATGCGCTCGCGCCGGCTGGCATAGGGGTCAAACGAATAAAACGGGAATATCACGCACAGCGGCGAATTTTGCATAAGCGACAGCGAGGCCTCGTCGGTTTTATAGGAGCGATTGCCGGCCGCGTCCACCGTAAACACCGATTTCAGCGAGAAAAAAGCCTCGAGTTTGCGTTTTGCGGGGCTGCTGCCGAGCATATCCACCGTATACTCATAATCTGCTTGCGACAGAATTTGCGGTACGGTGTCGGTCGTGACCAGCTCGTCACGCTCGGCGAGCAGCAGCATCGAGTTGAGCAAAAAGGCCGCCTGTTCGCGCGTGACAGGGTTTTCAGGCTCGATTTTATCTATAAAATCGGTATAAAGCTTTGGCGAGGTCGTCCGATAGGGCGCTTTTATCATTTCCTCCAGCACCTTGTCGGCGCCGGCGGAACGCATCGCCAAAATCCTGCTCCTGACCGGAAGCGGCAGCTCTGCCGAATCGAAAGCAAGCAGCACCGCCTCGATAAACCCGCGCACGGTGAGCACCTTGTCGGCGTCCGGAAACTCGATTTGCGAGTCGGACAGCAGCCGGCGATATTTGACTAAATAGCTTTGGTGATTTTTGTCGGCTCCAACAGCTCCGATCGGGTTGGTCAGGCACAGCGCCGCGATAGCTGCCGCCACAACAAGGCTTATTATCCGCAGCGGTGCCGCTGCTTTGCGTCCGCGCGCGCTGATAAAGCTGAGCCTGCGGATTAGCTGGCGGCCCGCTTTTGACATGGCGGGCGAGGCGGCCGGGGCGGGAGTGTCCGGGCGCTTGTCGCAAACGGAGGTGTAAAGCAGCTCGGCATATTTTGCCGCACACAGCCCGAATCGCGACAGTGCAGTGTGGTCACACAGCAGCTCGGCGTCGTCCCGCACGAAATTGAAAGCCAGCCACACCAGCGGATTGAACCAATAAAGGCAGGAGAGCGCTCCGTAAAAGAAGTTTTTGACGTTGTCCCGCCGGTGGAGATGGGTCAGCTCGTGAGCGAGCACCACCTCGTATTCGCGGCTGAAGCTGCCGTCCGGCAGTTTTGTGGGGCGCAAATCGCGGTCGATTATCACTGCCGGCGAAAACACGCCCAGCAGCATTGATTTGTCGCCCCAATAGATTTTTACCTTTCGCTTTATGCGGTATGCGGCGAGTATAAACTCCGCTTCGTCCAGCACGTCTTTGTCAAGACAAGGCAAAACACGGCGGAGGAGCATCCGCCGTTGTCTTTGGTATTTTATCAGTCCAAATGTCAAAGCGAAAACAGAAACCGCTATCCAAACGGAGTAAACGATAAGATTGTCGGACACCGCCAGCTTTGGCTTTGAAACCAGGTCATAGCCCGGCTCGCTGACGGTATCTATCGTGTCGATTACACCGTACGGACTGGCCGACGACTTGCCACCGGCCTCCCCGCGGCCGTATAATTGCGATTCCGGCTGGCCGGGCAAGCGGTCAAAATCAAGCTCGCCATCGCTTTCCGACGGTATTACATATAACTCGGGTGACTCTGCGCCGCTTATATCAAAAGATAGGGAGGCAAAGCTGTCGAACACGTTGAAAAGTGACAGCCGGCTCTGTGGCAGCACCGGAAACATAAGCCTGATAATAAGCAGCAGCCATATATAATAATGAAAATATGGCGACAGCCTCCGGCCTGCCAGTTTCTTGAATACCAAAATCAGCGCGATTGTGCAACCCGACATTATCGCCAGCATGGCGAAAGTCGAGAGGGCTGTCAAACGACTCACTCCTTATCGATTTCGGCCAGTATCTTCTTTATCTCTTTTATTTCGTGTTCGTCAAGATTACCGTCGCGTACAAGCGCCGCTATGTACTGGGAAGGAGAGTTGTCAAATATGCGGCTTACAAAAGATTTTACCTCGTTTGCAATGCACTCTTCCTTGCTGAGCACAGTCGAATAGCGGTATACGCCGGAAGTGCGGTCGGCTGCCACGGCGCCTTTTGATATAAGCCTTACAAGCAGAGTGCGAATGGTCGTGTAGCTCCACATGTTGTTTTCGTCGAGAGCGCGGACTATTTCGCCAAGTGTCATGCCGCGATCCGAAGTGTTGCTCCACAGCGCCTTCATTATTTCCCATTCGGCATCAGAAATTTTAACGCGTCTCATACGGAATTCCCACTTTCTGAAATATTCTCAATTTGTTTAAAGTGACCGAAAAACCCGTTGTTTTGTATGATTCATAATAACATAAATAACCTTTGAAGTCAAGGAGATATTATTTTATTCCATTTCACAAAAGATTAGTTTGGCGCTGCCGCGGCGGAAATGATGCTCCGAACTTGCAGCTTTCAAGGCATCACATATTATGCCGCAAAGGCAGGGCAAGGACGCTGCTGTCTTATGCTTTACACCTAACCATCACATAACATAGGTAAAAAATTAACATAAGTTTTATATTCGGTATAAAACTTTCTGATAAAATAGCAATAATCTATTAACGAACTACGGAGAGACGACCAAAATGCGTGAAAAAAACAAGAAAATACACGCGCGTTTGTCCAAAATTATAGGCTCTGCGATAAAAATTGCCGCCGCAGCGGCATTCGTGCTGACAGCGACGCTTAATATGACGCTGCCGGTGTCTGCGGCAAAGCAGATAAACGAGACTGTAAGCCTTGCCAATGCACGGAAAAACGAAAGAGGCGAAGGCTATTTTTGGGATAACATCAACGACACGCTCACACTCAACGGGCTGAACATCGACACAACCGACGATTACGGTCTCAAGCTGCCCGACAATGCGACCGTGGTGCTCGTCGGCAACAACAAGATAACCGCGTCCAAAGTGGCGCTGCTCACGACCGGAACGACGATTTTTAAGGGGAGCGGCACGCTGACGCTGACCGCAGGCGAGACCGGCATTATGCTTGCCGACCCCTCAACCCTCGGTAAGGTATCCTTCCTTTCGGGCACATATAAAATATCGACGCCCGGCGACGGGATTTCGTCGGACAAAGTCAAGCTTTACATCTCGGGCGGAGAATTTGAGATAAACAGCGGGGGATATGCCATAAAAGCGCCCTCGGTCGAGCTGAACAACACCAAACTGACCGCAAAAGGCGCGGTGTATTCGGCCGACCCGCTTGTCATCAACAACGCAGCCGTCGAGATAACCGCAAACCGGGACGAGGACGCGCTTCAAACAGGTAAAGAGTTTAGACTCTCGAATATAAAGCTGGTTGCCGGCCCGGACGCGGCCTCGGCAACCGAGGCTGAAGGCGCCGAATACCGGGGCGGTGCATTTGTGAAAACCGCCGCTACACTAAAGATGCGTGCCTACAGCATCGTTTTCGGCGGCAAGGTGCCGGCATGGGTAGACTATGTGGCATTCGGTGTAGCCGGACTCGGTGTCGCCGCGACAATAGCGGTGCCGCTTCTTTTGAAAAGGCGAAGATACCTCAAACGGCTTGAGCAGCTAAATCAAACAAAGTGAATTATCTTTAGAAAAGTCGCATTTGTTGCGGCTTTTTTAT
>ERZ773359.883-NODE-883-length-43178-cov-627.838045_pt1 | contig 43178 bp, 34 predicted proteins | sample MGYA00374955_ERZ773359 | MGnify/ENA primary metagenome ERZ773359 (study PRJEB29098, sample SAMN04486028) | biogas fermenter metagenome | study: EMG produced TPA metagenomics assembly of the Biogas fermentation microbial communities from Germany - Plant 4 DNA1...
ATAATAGCTAAGAGGGTGGGTGGATATGAAGAGTAAAATTTCAAAGGAGCATCGGTTTAATGTTGTAATTATATGGATATTCAGCCTTGTGTTGCTATTTGCTGCATATGGGGCAGACGGTTTACAGTATGCCATGAAAGCAGGTATAGCAATGTTTTCTCTTTCAATAATTATATCTATTATTGCTCTATTACCTATTAATGATTTTGTGAAAAGTGTTACAATTCCTTTGCTAACAGCTTTAGGAGCACTTGGCTTATCAATAGTCTCTGGTGGCGTAGAAAGAATGTTTAATATTTATCTGCTTTCACTTTGTCTAGCAACGGTATACTTTAATAGGAAAATTTTATTGATTTTTTCGGTTATTTTTTTAACAATCTTAGTAGGTACTTATATAGTATCGCCGGTTTCTGTAATGGGACCAGATAATAATATTGGAAACTTTATTGCTAGAATAGGTGTTTTTATTTGTGCTATTGCAGTTTTATATAATTTAACTAAGTGGGGAAGAGAATTAATAAATAAGTCCCAGAGTGAAGAAGCTATTGCTAGAGAATCATTAAATAAATTACATGATAATGTTGCTGTTTTAGAAGAAAGCACTAATGCAATTATTGAAAATGTTAATGATAGCTCAGTGCTTATAGAAGATATTAAGCAAGGTATTGGAATGGTTGGACAATCTATGAGAGATATGTCAAGGGCAGTAGAGGAAACTGCTGTGTCTATTAATAATGCTAATAGTGCTATGCTTGCTTCTACTAAGCAAATAGATGAAACCTATGAATTATCTAAGGATATTGAAAATTCCTTTAAAGGCTCAGCGGCTGCAGTATATCAAGGGGCTGAAGAGGTTAAGGAAATGTCTAATCAGATGAAGATAATCAATGATGCTATAAATACATCCGTTGAAACTGTTTCTAATTTAAAGAATAATATGAATAGGATACAGGAAGCCTTATTAGGCATAAGTCAAATAGCAGATCAGACAAATCTACTAGCATTAAATGCGGCAATAGAAGCTGCTAGAGCAGGAGAGGCAGGTAAAGGCTTTGCTGTTGTAGCAGAAGAAGTTAGAAAGCTAGCAGAGCAAAGTGCTGAAACAGCAAATGAGATAAAAAGCATTACTGAATTAATTACTGAATCTACAGAAACTGCTTTACAGGATGTTATCAAGGGAAGAGATGCAGTATTAATTGGTAATAAGAAGGTAGATAAAATACTAGAAGTTCTTCAAAATGTAAATGAATCAGTAGAACTGGTAGATGAAAAGTTAAGTAAGGAATATGCAATGATAGATAGTCTCCTAAAGCAAATTAACAATACTCAATCTCAGTTAGAAACTATAGCAGCAGTATCGCAAGAAAATACTGCTACTACAGAGCAGATTATGGCATTAGCAGAAACTCAGGAAAAATCAGTTACAGAAATTCATGAAAAAATAATGACTATTAAGAAATTAGGTGAAAAAATAAAAAAGATCCAGTAGTACTTAGTAAGTTCATGGATAATTATTAAGCTTCCATGAACTTTATTCTTTCTTAGTACAGCTAACATATTATTAGTTAAGGAGGATTAATATGAGATTGATTAATGGAAGGATAGTAGATAAAATTCAATGGGTTGAAAAGGGTAATTGCTATGGCTACAATGTTACTGGTATTGTGGCAGTGGAAGATTTGGGAGAGAATAAGAAGCTGATAATTCATTATACCTATGATGATAAAAATTGGAGTGTAGTAGAAGGACGGTATGTTAAAAAGACTGGCAGTGGAATAGAGATTTGGTCCTTTGAAACACCTATAAATTTACCTGAAAGTAAAAATGAAATATACTTTTGTAAATTTGCTATACAATACCAGTCTGGAGACAAGGAATATTGGGATAATAATCATGGTAAGGATTATTGCTTGTGCATAAACCATGAAAATTCTTATGATTGTAATGTTAGATATGCTTTAGGGGATATAAATGTATCTCTTGTAAGCTATGATAGGGGCTGCAATTATAATAAGTACAATAAGGACTTTATTATAGGCACCATACTTCTTAGAAACTTAGGTTATAATAAAGATGTTAGGATTAGATATACTACAGATAATTGGCTATCTTATAAGGAGGAAAAGGCCTATTATAAAGATTATAACTCGAATAATATAGAAATCTGGAGTTTTACTCTAGAGGATATACCTCAAGATACCAAGGTTCAGTTTTGTATAAGTTACACAGTGAATGGAGAAATCTATTGGGATAATAACTTTGGAGATAATTACGAGGGATGAGATTTCTTAATCGCTAGTGGATTTTTAAGGATAATAATTATTGACAATCAATGTCAATAAGGATAAAATATAAGCATAAATCAGAGTAAAATGCTCGGAATTAATTTCTTAAGAGGTGAATTTTTATGACAGAGATGTTATTGGAAGTTAAAGATATACATGCAGAAGTTGAAGGAAAGGAAATACTAAAAGGATTAAACTTGAAAATAAAGAAAGGTGAGGTTCATGTTATCATGGGCCCTAATGGAGCAGGTAAATCCACCTTGGTTAATATTATAATGGGGCATCCTAAATATGAAGTAACTAAGGGTTCTATAATATTTGAAGGTGAAGATATTACAGAGTTAAAAACAGAGGAAAGGGCTAAAAAGGGAATTTTTCTATCCTTTCAAGCACCGGAGGAAGTACCAGGGATAACTGTGGAAAGTTTTTTGAGAGCATCTAGAAGTGCAATTACAGGCAAGCCTATAAAAATTATGGCATTTAAAAGGGAGCTTAGAGAAAAAATGGCCCAATTAAAGATTGATGAAAGCTATGGGAACCGATATCTTAATGTGGGCTTCTCTGGGGGAGAAAAGAAGAAGAACGAAATCCTTCAAATGTTGATGCTTAATCCAAAGCTGGCTATATTGGACGAAACAGATTCTGGATTAGATGTAGATGCCGTAAAGATTGTGTCAAATGGAGTAAGTCAATTTAAGAATGAAGATAATGCCATATTGATTATTACTCATAACAGTAAAATATTAGAATTTTTAGATGTGGATTATGTTCATGTTATACAGGATGGTAGAGTTGTTAAGGTGGGAGATGCTACCTTAGTGAATGAAATAAATGAAAAGGGCTTTGAAAATATAGGGTCAGTTTAGTCTATGAGGTGATAATATGGAAAAAAGAAAAACTTATGTAGAGGACTTGGATAGAGGACTTTACGATATAAGAAATGAGGATAGATATAGCTTTAAGGTATCCAGTGGATTGACTCCAGAAATCGTGGAAGAAATATCTAGGGAAAAGAATGAACCTCAATGGATGAGAGAGTTTAGGCTAAAGTCCTTGGAGATTTATAATAAATTAGAATTGCCAACCTGGGGACCTTCTCTAGATGAATTGGATATGGATAATATAGTAACCTATGTTAAACCAGATACTAGCTTAAAAGGTAGCTGGGAGGAAGTGCCAGAGGATATAAAGAACACCTTTGAAAGGCTGGGGATTCCTCAAGCTGAAAGAGAGTCGTTGGCAGGGGTAGGAGCCCAATATGATTCAGAGGTGGTTTACCATAGTATAAGGGAAGAGTTAGTTGAACAAGGTGTTATATATACAGATATGGAAACAGCTATAAGGGACTATGAGGATATAGTGAAGGAATACTTCATGAAGTTGGTTCCACCTAATGACCATAAGTTTGTAGCCCTCCATGGAGCTGTATGGTCTGGAGGATCCTTCGTATATGTTCCAGCAGGAGTAAAGGTAGAAATACCGCTCCAATCCTATTTTAGACTAAATTCTCCAGGAGCTGGCCAGTTTGAGCATACATTAATAATTGTAGAAAAAGGAGCTTATCTACATTTTATAGAAGGTTGCTCCGCTCCAAAATATAGTGTAACTAACTTACATGCAGGCTGTGTTGAATTATATGTTAAGGAGGATGCATATTTAAGATATTCTACCATAGAAAACTGGTCTAAAAATATGATGAATTTAAATACCAAAAGGGCAGTGGTAGATAAAAAAGGAACAATAGAGTGGGTTTCTGGCTCCTTTGGCTCCAAGGTTTCAATGCTCTATCCTATGAGCATTTTGAGAGGAGAGGGTGCAAAGGCTGAATTTACTGGTGTAACCTTTGCCTCTAAGGGACAAATATTAGATACAGGAGCGAAGGTTATTCATGCGGCCCCCTATACATCTTCCAATATCAATTCTAAGTCAATTTCAAAGGGTGGCGGTGAAGCGGTTTATAGAGGCGCTATAAAGGTAGCAGCCAATGCCCATCATTGTAAATCCACTGTATCCTGTGAATCATTGATGTTAGATGATATCTCCCGTTCAGATACATTACCAGTGTTAGATATCTTAAACGATGAAGTGGATATAGGTCACGAAGCAAAAATAGGCCGAATTAGCGAAGAGGCTATTTACTATTTGATGACTAGAGGTATCAGTGAGGAAGAAGCAAAAGCTATGATAGTTAGAGGCTTTGTAGAACCTATTGCAAAAGAGCTTCCTTTGGAGTATGCGGTGGAGATGAATAATCTAATAAATCTTGAAATGGAAGGCAGTATAGGATAGGTGGTGATTTTATGAGCGAAATTTTAAAAGGCTTAAATAACATTCCAGTACGAACATGGAGATGGCTGGGTGTAAATGAAACTAATTTAAAGGATAAGATGCCAGAGATAGGGGAGTACTATTTAAAGCCCTTATCAAAATATGAAGGTGAAGGCTATAAAGTAATTGATATAAATAAGAATAATAGTAGTATAAGATTTTTTGATAACAAGAAGGAACTTGGTGTATCAGAAACCTTAACTGAGATAGTAACTAAAAATTTTAATACTGGCTATCTTATAGAGGTTGAGGAAAATAAAAGGATAGCAGAACCTCTGTTTTTTGATTACAAAATGGATTCTAGCAATTCTATATTAGTAGATAATAATTTGATTGTTGCTGGAGAAAATAGTGAAATAACTGTAGTGATGAAGTATTCTTCAACTAAAGGTGTTGAAGCCTTCCATAGCGGATTAACCAAGTTGTATGCAAAAAAAGGAGCAAAAATCAATTTAGTTAAGGTTCAACTAATAGAGGACGACGGAATTCATTTAGATGCTATAGCAGCAGCTACAGAGGAAAATGGAGAAATTAATTGCGTACTTGTAGAATTAGGAGCAAGGAATACTATAACAAGTTGTAAGAATGATTTAATAAGCGAAAATAGCAAAGGTAATATTTATTCAATTTACTTAGGGGATAAGGATAGAACTATTGATATAAATTATGTGATTAATCATTATGGTAAAAAATCTGAAAGTAATATTAAAACTAACGGTGCCTTAATGGATAATAGCAGCAAGATCTTCAGAGGAACCATCGACTTTAAGCGAGGGGCCAAGGAAGCAAAGGGAGCGGAAGAAGAATATACCGTATTGTTAAGCAATAATATCAGAAATAGATCAGTGCCTTTGCTCCTTTGCGGTGAAGATGATGTTCAGGGACAGCATGCTGCTAGTACAGGAAAGATTGATGAAAATAAATTATTTTATCTTATGAGCAGAGGCTTTTCTGAGCTTGAGGCTAAAAAGCTTATAATTGAGTCATCCTTTAATCCCATTACAGAGAAAGTGCCAATAGAAGAATTAAGGGAGGAAATCTCTGAGTATATTAGGAGGAGAATGATTAATGTCTAGTAATTTTCTTTTAGACTTTCCAGTTCTCAATCAAAAGGTTAATGGAAAGAGGCTGGTATATTTAGATAATGCAGCCACAACTCATAAGCCTTTGAGTGTTATAAAAGCGGTGGATGAATATTATAATTTATATAATGCTAATCCTCATAGAGGGGCCTATTACCTAAGCGTAAAATCTACTGAGTTATATGAACAAGCAAGAGAAGTGGTTAGGGATTTTATTGGAGCTAAGGAGGCTAGTGAAATTATTTTTACTAAAGGGGCCACAGAATCCTTTAATTTAATAGCCTATAGTTATGGCATGCACTTTTTAAAAGAAGGAGACGAAATAGTAATATCAATAGCAGAGCATCATAGTAATTTAGTGCCCTGGCAGATGGTAGCGAAGGCTAAGGGTGCTGTCCTAAAGTACATGTATGTTAATGAAGAAGGAATTATCCCTGAAGAGGAAATAGTTAATAAAATTGGTGAAAGAACTAAAATAGTATCTGTTACCCATGTTTCTAATGTATTAGGTACAATTAATCCAATTGAAGCTATCATTAAAAGGGCTCATGAGGTGGGAGCTGTAGCCATAATTGACGGCTCACAAAGCATTCCTCATATGAAGGTTAATGTGTCGGAGTTAGATGCAGATTTTATGGTTTTCTCTGGCCATAAAATGTTGGCTCCCATGGGTATAGGAGTACTTTATGGTAAAAAGAAACACCTAGAAGCTATGCCTCCTTTTTTATACGGAGGAGATATGATTGAATATGTAACAGAACAGGATGCAGAATTTGCTTCTCTGCCTCAAAAGTTTGAAGGTGGTACTCAAAATGTAGCTGGTGCCATAGGTTTAAGTGAAGCAATAAATTATATAAATAAGGTAGGTATGAATAACATTAAAGCTACAGAAAAGGCGCTGACCAGCTATGCCCTTATAAAAATGTCAGAGATTCCTTATATGACTATCTATGGAACAGAGGATATAAATAAAAAATCATCGGTTATATCCTTTAATATACAGGAGGTGCATCCTCATGATGTGGCATCTATACTAGATGCTGATGGAATTTCCATAAGAGCTGGTCACCATTGTGCTCATCCCCTTATGCAATTTTTAGGTGCAAATGCAACCTGTAGAGTGAGTTTCTATTTATATAACACTATACAGGATGTAGATATCTTTATTGATAGTATAAAAGCCGTTAGGAAGTGGTTAGGTTATGGATCTTAGTTCAATATATACAGAATTAATAATGGAACATAATTCATCAAATCATAATAAAAAGCATTTAGATTCACCAGATGTGGTGCTTAAAGGAAGAAATCCCAGCTGCGGTGATGAAATTCAATTAGAATTAAAGCTAAAGGACGGAATTATAGAAGATGCATCTTTTACAGGAGTGGGCTGTGCTATTTCTCAGGCCTCTACTTCTATGATGATTGACTTAATAAAGGGTAAAAGCGTAGATGAAGCTAAAAGATTGATGAATTTATTTCTTGGTATGATAAAGCGAGAGATAACAGATGATGAGGAATTAGAGGAGCTAGAGGATGCAGCAGCTCTAAAAAATATCTCAAATATGCCTGCTAGGGTAAAGTGTGCTGTTCTATCTTGGCATACATTAAAGGAATCTTTAGAATAAAGTTAAAAACTACGAGGCTTGCTAATTGGCAGTCTTCGTAGTTTTTCTATTTCTATAGCTTAATTTGGTAAAGGTTAATATGTTTAAGGTATTCTCATAAATGCTTCTAGAACCATAGTAATAAGATAGATATAAGAATTCGGATAACAGATAATATATCTATTTAAAAATGCTAAGTTTATTAATGTAACAAAATGAAATAAAAATATATAACAGTTCTCTAAATAATGAGCATATAGAAGTATGACAATGGAAATCAACGGTGATTTCATTTAATAATACATATCAAATGATAATGATTATTGATTAAAAATACCTTTATAGGGTATACTTACATTAAGTTAATCAGTTATTTATATATCTAGGTTAAATTCAAAGTAAATAAATAGAGTTAAGATATATAATAATTGAAAATCCTGTAAAGAAAATAAATTGGAGGTGTAGTAATTGGAGTTTAATATTTTAGTTGGCGGTGCAGCTGGACAAGGAATGGACACAATTAGTGACTTTTTAGAAAAGGTAATAAAGCTAAATGGCTATTACGTTTTTTCTAATAAGGATTATATGTCTAGGGCAAGAGGAGGAAATAATTTTACTCAGATAAGAATAAGCGACAGGTTAATTTTTTCTCACAGCAATAAATTAGATTTTATAATAGCTTTAGATAAAAATGCAGCTGAATTTCATGTAAATAGGCTAAAGGATAAGGGAGCAATTATATTAGACGAAGGCATTAAATTTGACCATGATAAAGCTATTAGCTTGCCCCTAGTTAAGTTAGCTAATGAATTAGGGTTAAGCAGAGCTGTTGGTATGTTAGCTGTAGGAGCTACAATGAAATATTTTGGTTTAAGTCTTGAAGGCTTTGAAAGCTTTATTCCAGCTAAGTTCACTGAACAGGTTAGAAACATTAATATAGAAGCTGTGATGAAGGGATACAGCCTAATTGACTCTCAATATAATTTAGAAAAAAGAAAAAGCGAAGACACGTTGTTATTAAACGGTAATACAGCTATAGCGCTAGGAGCTATAGCAGGTGGTTTGAATTTTTATTCTGCTTATCCTATGACACCAGCAACAAGTATTATGACCTACCTTTCTAAGAAACAGTTGGAGGCTGGCATTATAGTAGAGCAGGTGGAGGATGAAATTGCAGCCATTAATATGGCTATTGGAGCTTCTTATGCTGGAGCAAGAGCCATGACTGGTTCCTCTGGTGGTGGTTTTTCACTAATGGTTGAAGCCCTTGGCTTGGCTGGCATAATGGAAACACCTTTAGTGGTTGTGGACTCACAAAGACCAGGTCCTGCAACGGGCTTACCTACTAGAACAGAACAAAGTGATTTAAGCTTCTTATTAACTGCTTCCCATGGAGAATTCCCAAGGGTGGTTATGTCCGTAAGAAATGCAGAAGATGCATTTTATCAAACTTTTAGGGCTTTAAATCTAGCAGATAAGTTCCAAACAGTAGTATTAATTTTAACAGATCAATATTTAGCAGATGCCAAGGTAACAGTGTCCAAATTTAAATTGAACGACTTAAAAGCTGAGAGATATATATCTGATGGCAGTGTATTAGTAGAAGGAGAAGAGTATAAGAGATACAAGGTTACTGACAATGGAATATCACCTAGATTAATTCCAGGAAAAGTCCCTGGCCAGGTGGTCTTAGTGGATAGCGATGAGCATGATGAATACTCTCACATTACCGAATCTGCAGAGGTAAGAAGGGCTCAAATGGAAAAGAGAATGAAGAAGTTAGAGCTATTGAAAGATTATATGGTAGAACCAGAATACTTTGGATCTGAAAGACCTGAAATACTTCTAGTAGGCTGGGGGTCAACCTATGGAGCATTAAAAGAAGCTGCAGAAACATTAAATGCAGAAGGTGTGAATATTGGAGCACTTTCCTTTGGAGATATATATCCTTTACCTACAGAAAAATTAATAAAGTATGCTTCTATGGCAAAGGCTATTGTTAATGTGGAGCAAAATTATACTGGACAGCTTGGCAAATTAATTACTCAAGAAACTGGTATATTGATGAACAAGAGTATCTTAAAATATGATGGTAGACAAATAAACGGAGAAGAATTGGTTGAAAGAGTGAAAGGTGAGGTGATGTAAATGTTAAACTTAAATTTATACAATAGTAAGGATGAAATAGCTTGGTGCCCAGGTTGCGGAAACTTTGCCATCTTGGATGCTATAAAAAAAGCAGCAGCTGAATTAGAAATTAAGCCTGAGGATTTAGTAATAGTTTCTGGTATAGGACAAGCGGCCAAAACACCTCACTATATTAGAGCTAATGGCTTTAATGGTCTTCATGGTAGAGCCCTTCCACCAGCTCAAGGGATTAAAATGGTGAATAAAAATTTAAAAGTTATAGTAGCCAGTGGTGATGGAGATGCGTATGGTGAAGGAGGCAATCACTTTATACATGCCATAAGGAGAAATATGGACATTACTCAAATAGTTCATGATAATCAAATATATGGCTTAACTAAAGGCCAAGGCTCCCCAACCACTGCTTTTGGACAGAAAACCTCAATGCAATTTGAAGGAGTTATGCAGCAGCCACTAAACCCATTAGCTTTAGCAATTGCTGCAGGGGCTACCTTTGTAGCAAGAACCTTCACAGGGGAGAGAGAGCAGCTTAAGAATTTACTAAAAGAGGCTATTAATCACAAAGGTTATGCCTTAATAGATATATTACAACCTTGTGTAACCTTTAATAAGGTTAATACTTTCAAGTGGTATAAGGAAAGGGTTTATTCATTGGATAATAATTACGACCCATCAAACAAGGCTAAGGCCTTTGAGAAAGCATTAGAATTTGGTGATGAAGGCATTCCAACAGGAATTATTTACAAAGAGGAAGGTAAACCAATATTTGAAGAAATACACCCAGTGATAGCTAAGGATGAGCCTTTAGTTGATAGACAGTGGGAAGTGAAAAATATAGAAAAATTACTCCAAGAATTCGTTTAAATAAATAACGCAAAAACTGGACTTTAAATCTGGTTTTTGCATTTATTTTTATGGCAATAATAAAAGCTGTGAGATTTTATGTTATAATTTTATGTAATATTCAAATTTAAATAATAATAATTTTACTTATATACAGAAAAAGGAGTGAAGATATGTTACCAAAAAGTTTGATAAAAGATGTTTTAGGTAGAGCCCTAAGCAGTGGGGGAGATTTTGCTGAAATATTTGTGGAAGATAAGATTTCTAATAGTTTAAGTATGATAGATGGGAAAATGGAAAAAATAGTTTCTGGCAGAGATTTTGGTGTAGGTATAAGAATCTTTAAAGGCTTTAGGTGCATCTATGTATACTGTAATGATAGTTCTAGGAATGCTTTGCTGGAATGTGCCGAAAAGGCTGCATCAGCATTAGGACAAATGAATAATGATCTTAGCATAAATCTAACAGAAAGAATCAATCCTAATATACATCCAGTGCTTTATGTGCCTTCTAGCGTTGAAAATAGCCGTAAAATCAAGGTGATAAAAACAGCTTATGATGCTGCTAAAAGTTATAGCGAAGAAATTACCCAAGTATTAGTTAATTATATAGATTGGGATCAAAAAGTATTGATTGCTAATTCTGAAGGCCTATTAACTGAGGATAGAAGAATTAGGACAAGACTAGCCATTAGATCTGTAGCTTCAAATGGGGTGGAAAACCAGACAGGCGCCGAAGGTCCAGGAGCAGCTAAAGGCTATGAAATATTTGAAACTGTAGATCCTGAATATTATGGAAAGGAAGCTAGTAGGACAGCTGTAACCATGCTCCATGCTAGGAATTGCCCTGCTGGACCAATGACTGTAGCTATTGAAAATGGCTTTGGAGGTGTGATTTTCCATGAAGCTTGTGGACACTCCTTGGAGGCTACAGCAGTTGCTAAAGGAAATTCTGTTTTTGCAGGGAAGCTAGGACTAAAAATTGCTTCTGATAAGGTGACAGCTATAGATGATGGTACTGAACCAGGTCAATGGGGCTCCTTAAATATTGACGATGAAGGAACACCTACCCGCAAAAACATTTTGATAGAAAATGGTATTTTAAAAGGCTATATGATAGATATGCTTAATGGAAGACGAATGGGCATGGCCTCTACCGGTAGTGGCAGAAGACAGTCTTATAGATATGCTCCTACATCTAGAATGACCAATACCTACATTGCACCAGGAGAAGATAGCAATGAAGATATTATAGCATCTATCTCTGAGGGTTTATACGCTAAAAAGATGGGTGGAGGTTCAGTTAATACTGTAACAGGAGAATTTAACTTTGCAGTAGCAGAAGGCTATTTGATAAAGAATGGTGTGATTCAGGAGCCCGTTAGGGGAGCAAGTCTCATTGGTAAAGGTGCAGATATTTTAATGAAGATTGATATGGTTGGTAAGGATCTTGCTTGTGGACAAGGAATGTGCGGTTCTGTTAGTGGAAGTATACCAACAAATGTAGGACAGCCGTTAATAAGGGTTTCTGAAATTACAGTGGGAGGCAGATAATATGGAGTTAATGGAATTTAAAAAGTTATTGTTCTTAAAAGCCGAAGAAAAGGGTTTGAAAGAATATGAAATTTTTTACAGTAAGGGTGAAAACTTTAGTATTAGCATTTATGAGGGAGAAATTGATAAATACAGTGTAAGCAGTAGTATGGGCCTTGGATTTAGAGCCTTAGTAAATGGTCAAATGGGCTATGGATACACTGAAAAATTAGATGAGGAAAGCATAGAATTTTTACTGAACAGTGTTATAGATAATGCAGGAAACATGGATAGTGATGAGAAGGAAAATATTAATAGCCTGTCTCAAAAGTACAGGGAATTAGATAGCTATAATAAGACATTGGAAAAGGTAGTTCCAGCAGAAAAAATAGGTCTAGCTTTAGAGCTAGAAAAAGAAGCAAAAAAAGCCAGTGATAAGGTAGTTACAATAAGATCTTGTAGCTTAGGTACTTACACTGAAGAAAAAGGAATATTTAACTCTTATGGCATTGAGGCTATTCACAAAAGCAACTTTTTATTTGCAGCGGTAACCCCTATAGTTAAGGAAGGGGATGAAATTTACGATGGAACAAGCTATTTAATTGCAAAGGATATTAAGGAGTTGAAACCGACAGTATTAGCAAAGGAAGCGGTTAAGGAAGCTTTAAGTAGAATAGGTGGGGAAGCAGTTCAATCAGGAAAGTATAAGGTAGTACTTAGAAATGATGTGGCAGGAGAGCTATTAGCAACTTTTTCCGGTGCTTTTTCCGGCGATAATGTTCATAAGGGTCTTTCCCTATTAAAAGGAAAGGAAAATACTATCATATGCTCTGAAAAAGTAACTTTAGTAGATGATCCATTAATGGCTGAAGGATTGGCTTCCTCACCCTTTGATGGTGAAGGAGTGGCCACCTATAAAAAAGCAGTAATAGAAAAGGGAAGATTAATGACCTTTTTGCATAATTTAAAGACAGCTGAGCTTTTTGGAGTAAAAACTACCGGTAATGCTTCACGACCATCCTATGCTTCAAGCATTGGCGTTGCACCAAGCAACTTTTATTTTGAAGCTGGTAATGAGACCTTTGAAGAATTACTTTATGAGCTAAAGGAAGGCTTATTAATATCGGATATAGCGGGTACCCATGCTGGAGCCAATCCTATTACTGGTGATTTTTCATTAGCGGCTAAGGGCTTTTATGTAAGTGAGGGAAAGGTAGTGAAGGCTGTAGAGCAAATTACTATATCAGGTAACTTTTTTCAGCTGCTAAAGGATATATTAGCTATAGGAAAGGATTTGAAATTTATATTACCTTCTGGTTCCAGTTATTATGGAAGCCCATCTTTATTAATAAAAGAGTTATCGGTGGCAGGAAAGTAAAAGATTAGGTAGTAACATTTTTGAGGAAAGTGAATATTCTAATAGTGTACACTGATTAAGGAGTGAAACCATGTCTTACTCAAACAGAGAATTGTTTGCTAGGCTTATTAGGTGTGAAGCAGGAGGTGAAGGGGAAAATGGTATGAAGGCTGTGGCTACCTGCATTATGAATAGAGTCAGAGTAACCTTCGGCGAATATCATAGAGTATGTCAAGGAGACCTAAGAAAGGTTATATATCAAAAGGGACAATTCGATTGCATGCGGTCAGTTTTAGGTGGTGTACCTAATCCCCAGACTATATGGGCTAACCCTCCTCAACAAATACACTATAATATAGCAGACTGGGCTTTAGCGGGAAACCGGCTCTTTACAGTGGGAGCATCCTTGTGGTACTTTAATCCCTTCTCTCCAAATTGTCCGCCGACCTTTCCTTATAATGGTTCGGGAAGCTTTCAAGTGAGAGTAGGGCAACACTGCTTTTATAACCCCACAGAATTATATGCTCAGACTTAAGGTAAAAAGCAATTTTTAGGAGGATATATATGTACCAAGACTTTTCTGAAGCATGTGAAAGCAATTCTCAAATGCCTAAGGAGGATTATACAGATACTAGAGCTTGCGGCTGTGGAAGCCCAATGCAGCAATGGCCTGGGACAATGCAGGCACAAGGAGGAATGCAAGGCCAAATTCCAATGCAAGGCTATATGCAAACACCAATGCAGGGACAAATGGGAATGCCAAATATGCAAGCTCCTTACAACATAAATCAGCCAGGCACTATGCCACAAGGAATGCCGGCAGCATCAGCTATACCTACGGTGGAGGGTATGCAGCAACAGACCACTGGACCTTCGGCAATACCAGATGCAACCTTTTCACAAGCACCAGGCTCACCGGTTTTCCAAGGTATCGAATATATTCAGGGGTACTTAAGAACTTTTGTAGGAAGGTATGTAAAGGTTGAATTCTTAGTTGGAACCAATTCTCTAGTAGATAGAGAAGGGGTTTTACTTGAAGTTGGTGTAAGCTATATTGTGTTAAGAGAAGCACAAACAGATGATAATTTAATGTGTGATATTTTCTCTATAAAATTCGTTAGAGTTTACTATTAATTTTTTAGCTGCTATGGATAGAAATAAGGCATGAAGAATTATTCTTTGTGTCTTATTTTTATTCATGATATAATAAGTACTATACATTAGCTGTGCTATTAGAACAAGGGATAAAAGGTGGGATTTGGTTTGAAAATAATGGTGGTAGCAGATATTGAATCAAAGTATATATGGGATTATTTTCAACCTGAAAAGTTCCGAGATATTGATTTGATAATTTCTGCAGGAGATGTTAAAGCTGAGTATTTATCTTTTTTAGTGACAATGATTAAGGCACCCTTATTTTATGTGCCTGGAAATCACAATGATAAATATGAAACCAATCCCCCAGAAGGTTGCGAAAATATCGATGGTAAATTAATTACATATAAAGGAATAAGGATTATGGGCCTTGGAGGCAGTAAACGCTATAATTATGGGATTAATCAATATACTGAAAGAGAAATGGAGAGAAGGATAAAAAGAATGGCATTAAAGCTTTACTGGTATAAGGGAGTGGATATACTAGTAACTCACTCTCCAGCCCTAGGCATTGGAGATGGAGAGGATTTGCCTCATAAAGGCTTTAAGTGCTTCTTCAATATTTTAGATAAGTATCAACCTAAGTATTTTATACATGGACATCAACATTTAAGCTATGGTTATCAACCTATGAGAGTAAGAAAATATAAAGATACTAATGTAATAAATGCTTATGAATATTATATTTTTGAGTACTAATGAAATCCTTTCCGTAAGATAATAAGACAGTGAAGGAGAGTTTTCTCAGCTTGGCCGAGAAAACTCTCCTTCACTTAAATAAAGAAAAGCAATAATCGATGATATCAATGGTAGTTTTTAAGGTTAACCCATCTGCATCCAGTAGAGAGTTTAGTTCTACCACATCCATAGAGGATACAAGTTGCGTCTCTATAATGGACTTTAGTATAGCTTTTGCTTCTTCAACGGTTAATCCGTTGTCCACTGGTGTACCAGTGCCTGGTACTAGAGCCTTATCCAGAACATCTATATCAAAGCTTAGATGAATATGCTTTAAGTTTCTTTCCTTAAACTTATTAAGAACCTCATTTAAGGTTTTATCTATACCATGGATTTGAATATAATCTGTGGTCCACACATTTAGCTTATGTTTCTTTATAAAAAGCAGCTCGTCATCGTCTAGGTCTCTAGCACCAATTATAAATACATTTTCTACATCAACCTTTCTTCCTTGGTAATATAGGTTTACTAAACTATCAAAACCAAAGCCCATAGCGGCGGAAAGAGGCATACCATGAACATTTCCTGTGAGGCTAGTTTCGTGGGTATTCAAGTCTCCGTGAGCATCCACCCATACTACACCGAGGTTATTGAAGAACCTACTAGCGCCTGAAACACTGCCTAAGCCTAGAGAATGGTCGCCACCAATTACCAATGGAAAGCAATCCGCTTTCAGTGAGCAATAAACCGCATGGGCTAAATTAGTATTATAATTCGATATTTCTTTAAAATATTTCATTTTCTCATGGGAAGAATACTTTAAAGTTTCTTCAACATCTTTAATATATATATTTCCTAAATCATAAACGGTATGATTATGACTTTCGATTATTCCTTCAATGTCATGGTCCCGTAAGTCGTTAGGACCCAAGTCTACACCTTTACGATCGCTGCCCCAAAAGACAGGCACACCTATGAGATTAACTATCATTAGATCACCTCCATATACACAACACCACTTATAATAAGATACTTATAATAAGTATTCCCGTATATACAGAGGGTTATAATAATAAATTACTTCGTAGCTTATTAATAATCAGATATATTTTTAGTTATCAGAAAAGTAATCGGGATAAACGCCCTTAACAAACCAATCCATAGATAAAATTTCTTCAAGAGACAGTACTTGGTCATTTTCAACTATTAAATTGTTTTTATTATCATAAATTGGACCTGTAAAGGGATGAAAGGCTGATTCTATAATCATCTTTCTCATTAGTGTCACTAGCTTTTTCGTATCTTCTGGTACTAAATCCTCAGAATAATATACATCTAATACACCTGCTGCCATGCCCCACCAGAAGTTTATCATTTTAGTATCATTGCCATAGATATCAATTAAATTATTAATAGTGTCGTTTAAAATACTCCTTAATATTTTTTCATAAAAAACTCCCCAATTCCAAATAGGTGCAGCTAAATATTTATTGGGTAAGCCCGTTTTTTTGTCTATGCTTGATAGCATAGAGTAAACTCCAAATTGCTTTGTTATAGGATGAGGTGATAGTATATTATGGTTAGAAATCATATCCACCTCAGCCTCAACAAGTCTCTCGGTGGCCAATTTATTTTTATTGGGATCGTTCCATTCCTTTGTCCAGCTTACAATAACCTCAGCATAAGGATTTACAAGCTTAGCCCCTAAAGCAAAAGCGTTTATGGAACTTATAACTTCATGGGCAGGACTGGTAGCTACATAGCCCAGTTTATTGTTTTTTGTCATAGAACCAGCTATGATTCCAGTTAAGAATCTTGGTTCATAGGTTCGTCCGAAGTAGTTTCCAACATGAAGGTAAGGCTGATACTCAGAGCAATTGAAGAATTTTACATTAGGGTTATCCATTGCACACTTTAAGGTAGCCTTTTTAAACATAGGGCTTGTTGTAAAAATTACATCATAACCCTTATTTACAAGTTCCTGTAATACATCGTAGCCTTCTTCTACTGCGGTAGGAAAGTTTTCAATATATGAGGTTTGTATTTGATCCTTAAATACTTGCTCCACATGTTTTCTACCTATTTCATGAGCATAGGTCCAGCCTGAGCTATCAATGGTTTTAGAATATACAAAGGCAATCTTCAGTGTTTTCTTTGGTAATACTAAAGAGGTTAAAGTAGAAATAACACTAGGAGCACTAATATTATCTGGTGTAGGTTGAATATCTAGATCTGGATTTTTATGCTTATAATCTAATTCTGTTAGTAAAGCCTTGATTTTAGGAGCTATAACCTTTTCTTCAATTTCATCAGGAATACCATATATTCTAATAAACTCTAAAAAGGCGTCCCCAGTGGTTACGGGTAACTTATCACCGCCTAAGTCTTTGAATATTTCTCTAAAAGGTTTATAAATATATATTTCAAAATGCTGATATTTTGTTTCAACCTCTGAAATTTTAGGATTATAGTTTTCTAGCCTTTTAAGAAGACTATCAAAGCTTTCAGCCTTAGAAAAGTAAATGGAAAATATTTTAGTTATTTTATTAAATTTTAAAAAGCTATAATATATGCAAATATCCGGGTCGTTCTTATCCATCTTAGGAATTAATCTTGTAACGCTACCAGAAATAGAATGGGCGTCAAAGTATTTTAATACACTGACCCGTTTATTACCTTCTATTACATAAAACCAATTTAAATATTCATAGACCTTAATGGAGTGCTTTATACCTTCTGATAGATGAGCGGCACAAAGGGCCTTCCACTTATGATGAAATTCTGTGTTCTCGCCAAGAATTGGCATAAAATTGTTGGCAAAAGAAACACTTCTTAAATGTGAATTAGTCCCTATAATCTTTTTCAATGGTATTTCTACTATACCTAAATCTACCTCAGAAACTATTTCAACATTTTTTAAAATTTCATCTAAGGAGGGAAGATTACCATTTTGCCCCCTAGATAGTGATCTATTATAAGCTTTTAAGCCAAGTTTTCTCGCACAGGTGTAATGATAATCGGCAAGGGATTCTTTCATTGTTTCACCACCTTAAATTCAAAAATACACAGTGTATCAACTGATATTATAGCACAAAAACATAGAAATTCAGAGTACTCTGAATTTCTATGATCTACTTAGTGATAAAATATAATTACATATAATATAAACTCCGTAAAATATCACATCTTCATGGGCGGTAAAGTTGCTAGAATGAAGTGGTAGTTCTCCAAGCCCATCAGCCTTGATACCTAATCTAAAATGGACAGAAGGCACCGCTTGTGCAAAATATGAGAAGTCTTCTCCTGCAAAGGTAGGTATTAAGGGTTTAACCTTTTCCTTTCCTAGGAGCTTTGAAGTTATATCTATAAATTCTTTTGTAATGCTAGCATCATTAATCAAAGGAGGGTACTCATCTTCGAAGGTTACAGAATGAGTACAACCATACTTTGTAGCATACTCTGCGGCGGCTTTTCTTATTTCGTTTTTTAAGTGATTCCTTAAGGAATCATCAAAGGTTCTAAGGGTTCCCATCACCAAAGCTTCATCAGAAACTACATTAGGAGCATTACCGCAATTAATTGAGGTTAAATTTAGCACATAGGGAGTAGAGGCTTGTGAAGCTTTATAATTTTGCAGGGTATAGGAAAACTCTACTGCTGGCTTTAATGGATTAACACATAGATCTGGCATAGCTCCATGACCGCCCTTACCCTTAAAAAGTATTCTAAAATCATCAACGGATCCCATGGAGGGTCCTGAGGTGGCTTCTATAGCTCCTAATTCAAGACCTGGCCAAACATGGTAGCCAATCATCCTGGTGACCTTTGGATTTTCTAACACCCCTTCATTTATCATAGGTAAGGCTCCGCCACCGTCCTCTTCTGCTGGCTGGAATATAAATTTTATGCATTTATTAATATTCAAATCCTTTAGTATAGTAGCTACACCAAGCAAAATAGCCATATGATAATCATGACCGCAGCCATGGAACACTCCATTAATGGGGAGAGCATCCATGTCTGCTCTAATTCCAATACATTCTGTATCTTGGTTTAGTACAGCTACTACACCAGTATTTGCTAAGCTTTTATAGCTTAAACCTAGGGAAGCTAAATAATTTTGAATGATTTTACTGGTTTTGAATTCCTGATTAGAAAGCTCTGCATTATTGTGAAGAGTACGTCTTATATCCTTAAATTGTGGCAGTTTGTTAATTATTAGTTCCTTTAAATTCATTATCCTCACTCAACTTTCCTTAATAACAGCTTCCAGGATATTAATTGCAGTATCAATATCCTGCTTGCTAACATTTAATGGTGGTAGCAATCTTATAACATCAGCACCAGCGGTGATTAAAAGCAAGCCCTTTTCAATACATTTGCTTATAAAAACTGAAGGATTTTCTTTAATTCTTATGCCTAATAGAAGACCCAAACCTTTTATTTCTGTAATATAATCGTATTTATCCTTTAATTCTTGAAGCTTATTTACAAGATATTGACCTTGCTCCTTTGCAGAAGCAATAACACCACCTTCTGTAAGCTCTTTTATAACAGTTGTAGCAACTGCGCAGGCTAAAGGATTTCCACCATAGGTACTACCATGATCGCCGTAGGTTAATACAGAAGCTCTTTCATTAGTTAGGAAGGCACCAATAGGGAAACCTCCACCTAAGGCCTTTGCAATAGCAGCTACATCAGGCTTTACACCAAAACGCTCATAAGCAAAGAGAGTTCCTAGTCTTCCAATTCCACATTGGATTTCATCGAATATTAAAAGAGCATCATATATATCGCATAAATCTCTAGCAGCCTGTAAAAACTCTTTATTTGCTACATTTACTCCACCTTCACCTTGAATAGGCTCTATAATGACAGCACATACATCCTCATTAAAATTATCCTTTAAGGACTGAATATCATTAAAGGTTACCTCCTTAGCCCTAGGCAATAAAGGTAAATAATCTTTTTGATATTTACTCTGTCCTGTAACTGAAAGGGAGCCTAAGGTTCTACCATGGAAGGAGCTGTTCATATATAAAATTACGTTTTTATTTTCTCCACCTTTAATTTTGCCATACTTCCTTGCTACTTTTAGAGAGCCTTCCACAGCTTCTGCACCGCTGTTGCAGATAAATACCTTATCAAAGCAGCTGTTTTTACATAGTAAATCTGATAGTTGTATATTATATTCATTCCAGAAGTAATTTGATACATGCATTAGCTTATTGCTCTGTTTGGTAATAGTTTCAACGATTTTGTCGTTACAATGGCCTAAGCAATTTACTGCTACGCCCTGAACGAAATCAATATACTCTTTACCATTATTGTCATAAACCTTGGAGCCTTTTCCTTCAACTAAGGTAATATCATATCTTTTGTAAGTGGCCATTACATGGCTAGTATCCATAGCAATACCTCCTTATTTAACTATTTCTGTGCCAGATTGGGTAAAAGTGTCCATTAATAAGCTATGTTCCTTTCTGCCATCAATGAGATGAACAGCCTTTGCTCCCTTTTCAAGAGCATCTTGGCAGCAATGCATTTTAGGTATCATTCCACCAGTTATTATGCCTGCCTCTATGTATTTATTTATATCCTGAGATGTCAGTCTCTTAATAAGCGAACTTTTATCATTAATATCCTTATAAACACCTTCTATATCCGTCATTATTATAAGCTTATCAGCTTCTAAGGCACAGGCCACTGCAGCAGCAGCATAATCTGCATTGATATTGTAAGGATTTCCTAATGAGTCACATCCTACTGGAGATATTACTGGTATAAAATCATTATCTATTAATTGGAGTAGGAAATCCTTGTTTATAGATGTAACTTCTCCCACATAACCAATATCTATACGCTCTCCATTATTATATGAATATTTTTTTCTTGCATTAATTAGCTGACAATCTCTTCCGCTTATGCCTATAGCCTTTACACCAAGACCATTAAGCTCCGCAGTGAGCTTTTTATTAACACTGCCGGATAACACCATCTCCACAATTTCCATTGTATCTTCATCTGTTACTCTAAGGCCGTTTATAAATTGGCTTTCTATATTTGCTCTTTTAAGCCATTTGTTTATAGCTGGACCGCCACCATGGACTATAACTAAATTAACTCCATGCGCTTTTAATAAGGATGCATCAGATAAAAATGCCCTTTGGGCCTCCTTGTTTTCCATTATGCTTCCACCATATTTAACGACAAAAATTTTATTTTTATATTCTTTTATTTTGGGGAGTAATTCCATTGCTAGTGTATTTAAATCAGTGGACATATTAAACCTCCTTTGCTATAAGCGAACAACGATAATGGTATTATTATAACACTTTCATATATTAATTCAATAAAGTAAATGAATTTTTATAAAAAGTATTGCATAATTATTTCCTTTCGTATACAATCAGTTTATAAATATACATTACATTATATATTTATTATTTGGCATAATAACAACAAGAGGTGATTGCTTTGATAAGAGCAGGAATAATAGGTTCTACAGGATATGCTGGTGCAATGTTAGCCTGGATATTACATAATCATCCAGAAGTAGATATAGTATTTTTAAATGCCCATAGTAATGCAGGTGTAAAATATAGCGAAGTATATGGTAATTTTTTTGACATTATAAATGCAACTACAGTGGATATGGAAGAAGCAGAAAATATGCTTTCAAAGATAGATGTATTGTTTATTTCTTTACCCCATGGAAAGAGCTTTACTTTAGTTGAAAAAGCATTGAAACAAGGGGTTAAGGTTATAGACTTAGGTGCTGATTATAGAATAAAAAGCAAGGCTGAATACGAGAAGTGGTACGGTGTTAAGCATGAATTACCTTCAGCACTGGAATATAGTGTATACGGACTAGTGGAGTTAAATAGGAATAAGATTTCTAAAGCTTCACTCATTGCTAATCCTGGTTGTTATCCTACTGCATCTATTTTAGCCTTGGCTCCACTATTAGCTAATAAACTTGTGGATGCAAATTCAATAATAATAGATGCGAAATCTGGGGTATCTGGTGCCGGTAGAAATGCAAATGTTGCTAATCTATTCTGTGAAGTGAATGAGTCTGTAAAGGCTTATGGAATTGGTACCCATAGGCATACACCAGAAATTGAACAGGAGCTCAGCTTAATTGCTGAGGAAAGGTTAAATCTTACCTTTACTCCTCATTTAATTCCAATGAATAGAGGAATCATTGCTACTTGCTATAGTAAATCCATAGTAAATATTGATCAAAACTCTTTATTAGATTTATATAAGGAATTTTATAAGAAGAATTATTTTGTTAAAGTGGTAGACAAAGCTCCAGAGACAAGACATGTGAGAGGTAGCAATTTCTGTCATGTATATGCAAGATTAGATGAGAGAACTGGAAATATAGTAGCAGTATCAGTTATTGACAATTTAATAAAAGGAGCAGCAGGCCAAGCAGTACAGTGTATGAATTTGATGTTTGGTCTAGATGAAAGCCTTGGGCTAAACCTCGCTGCTATGATTCCATAGTAGCGGTTTAGATAATTTTCCCCTTTACACTGAAAGTATGTCACTTTCAGTGTTTTTTTGAGAATTTATTAATAAAGTAAAAAGAAAACGCTATCAAAATTGCCACAGTATTAAAAATAATTGATATCATATTAAAAGTATGATAAAATTCTCAATATATCTAGCAGTGATTAATTTAGAAAATCTAATTTGCAAAAAGTATGCATAAATATTCATATCTCAACAGAAGATATGGATTTCAAATGGAGGTATGGCAGTGGGAAATAATGTTGTACAAAAAATAATAAAGTCGCATCTTGTAAAAGGGAATATGGTTAAAGGCGAAGAAATTGCAATTCGTATAGACCAGACCTTGACTCAAGATTCAACAGGTACTATGGCATATCTTCAGTTCGAAGCTATGGGCATAGATAGGGTAAAGACCAAAAGATCTGTAGCCTATATTGATCACAATATGCTACAAGCTGGTCCAGAAAACGCAGATGATCATTTATATATTCAAACCGTTGCAAAAAAACATGGGATATATTTTTCCAAGCCTGGTAATGGAATATGTCACCAAGTACATTTAGAAAGATTTGGTGTTCCAGGAGAAACTTTGTTAGGTTCCGATAGTCATACTCCAACCGGTGGTGGAATAGGAATGTTAGCTATTGGTGCTGGCGGATTAGACGTAGCTGTGGCTATGGGCGGTGGAGAATACTATTTAAATATGCCTGAGGTAATAAGGGTAAAGCTAACAGGAGCTCTAAGACCTTGGGTTTCAGCTAAGGATATTATATTAGAACTTTTAAGGAGACTTTCTGTTAAAGGCGGAGTAGGTAAAGTTTTTGAATACAGTGGAGAGGGAGTTAAAACCTTAACAGTTCCTCAGAGAGCCACTATAACCAACATGGGAGCTGAGCTAGGGGCAACTACTTCCATCTTCCCAAGTGATGAAAGAACCTTAGAGTATCTTAAGGCTCAAGGCAGAGAGAAGGATTTTGTAGAGCTCAAGGCCGATGAAGATGCAGTTTATGATGGGGAAATAGAAATCAACTTATCTGAATTAGAACCTTTAATTGCTTGTCCTCACAGTCCTGATAATGTGAAGCCTGTTAGAGAATTAAAGGGAGTAAAGGTAAACCAAGTAGCAATAGGTAGTTGTACAAACTCCTCTTATGTGGATATGATGAAGGTGGCATCTATTTTAGATGGTCATACTGTGGCAGAAGAGGTTTCTCTAGTAATTTCACCAGGATCAAAGCAAGTATTAACTACTTTGGCTCATAATGGTGCCTTAGAGGTATTTATATCTTCAGGAGCAAGACTACTTGAAAGCTCATGTGGTCCTTGTATAGGTATGGGGCAAGCACCAGCCACAAATGGAGTTTCCTTAAGAACCTTTAACAGAAACTTCCAAGGTAGATCTGGAACTGCCAATGCTGATGTTTATTTAGTTAGCCCAGAGGTGGCAGCGGCTTCTGCAATTACAGGAGTAATAACAGATCCTAGAGATCTTGGTGAAGATTATGATATTTCAATGCCAGAGGAGTTTATTATTAATGATAACCTCATAGTACCACCAGCAGAAGATGGTAGCAAAGTGGAAGTAAAGAGAGGGCCAAATATTAAACCTTTCCCTAAGGGTAAGCCTCTTGCTTCAAAGGTTGAGGGAAAAGTTCTTACTAAGGTAGGAGATAATATTACTACTGACCATATTATGCCTTCTAACGCTAGGTTACTTCCATTTAGATCTAATATACCTTATTTAGCTGATTTTTGCTTAGTTCCTTGCGATAGTGAATTTCCAAAGAAGGCTAAGGAAAACGGCAGAGGTATTATTGTTGGAGGTTCTAACTACGGACAGGGCTCTAGCAGAGAGCATGCCGCTCTTGCACCTTTATACTTGGGAGTAAAAGCTGTTATGGCTAAGTCCTTTGCTAGAATTCACAGAGACAACTTAATTAACAATGGAATTATACCTTTGGTATTTATTAATGAAGAGGATTATGATAGTATTCAGGTTTTTGATGAGCTTGTTATTGAAAATGCCGAAAAGCAGGTTGAAAGCGAGAAGGTAATTGTGAAAAATCTTACCCAAAACACAGAATACGAAATGGCTTTATTAGTAACGGAAAGACAAAGAAAGATGCTAAAATCAGGTGGCCTATTAAATATGGTTGTGGCACAACAATAGTATAGTATGCAATAAGTCAAGTCTAGGCTTGGCTTATTGCTGTATAGTAATAAGGGAGGCTATTTTTTATGAAGAAAGTTAGAATTGCAATTTTGGGTCTAGGAAATGTAGGAAGTGGAGTATGGAAGATACTTGACAAAAATAGAGAAGAAATTAGCATAAGATCCGGCTATGAAATTGAAGTGGCTAAAATTCTTGTAAGAAATAAAAATAAAGCTAGAAATGTGGATGTCCCTGAAGAGATAATAACAACAGATTTTAATGACATATTAGAGGATGACAGCATTAGGATTGTTGTGGAACTTATGGGTGGTGTAGAGCCAGCTAAAGACTATATATTAAAAGCTATTAGTAGGAAGAAGCATGTGGTAACAGCAAATAAGTTCCTTTTAGCTACTCAGGGTAAGGAGATTTTGGAGGCAGCTAAAAGGGAAGGAGTAATGCTTTACTTTGAGGCCAGTGTAGCTGGTGGTATTCCTATAATCAACGCAATAAGTGAGAGTTTAACTGCAAACAAAATTGTTGAAATATTAGGAATTATAAATGGTACTACTAACTTTATTCTTACAAGAATGTCTCATGAAGGCATGGAGTTTGATGAGGCTCTTAAGCTAGCTCAAGAGTTAGGTTTTGCTGAAGCTGATCCAACTTCAGATATAGAAGGTTATGATGCTATGTATAAGCTAGCCATATTAAGCGATTTATCCTTCAATAGTATAGTCCATGTAGATTCCATATATAGAGAAGGTATTACAGGAATTACTGCTGTGGATATTCAATACGCAAAGGAATTTGGATATACTATTAAGCTATTAGCTATAGCAAAGGAAAAGAACGGTGAACTGGAGCTTAGAGTACATCCAGCTATGATTCCTTCTAAACATCCACTAGCTAATGTAAATGATGCCTTTAATGCTATTTTCATTAAAGGAAATGCAGTAGGAGACTTAATGCTTTACGGAAAAGGAGCTGGGGATTTACCTACAGGTAGTGCAGTAGTTGGAGATATTATCTCTGTATTGAGAAATGGTATAGATGATTATACAGCTCCAGCAAAGAAGGAGGCTAATTGTCAGTTTAAGGTTCAAAGTATGGATGATACTGTATGTAAATACTATCTAAGATTTGCTGTATTAGATAACCCAGGAACTTTGGCGGATATTTCCTCTATATTTGGTAAAAATGGTGTAAGCTTAGCTAGTGTAATTCAAAAGGGTAAAAATGAAAAGGAAGTACCTTTAGTATTCATTACTCACGAAACTCTTGAAAGGAATATAAATGAAGCCATTAAGGAAATTAAAGAATTACCTTCAGTTATTAAAGTAGAGAACATAATTAGGGTAGAAAATATTTAAGGGGGTCTTTTTTTGAAATACGTAGTTATCCTTGCAGATGGTATGGCCGATTATAAAGTAGAAGAACTTGGAAGCAAAACACCTCTGCAATACGCCAAAACACCAAATTTTGATTATCTTGCAGCTAAAGGAGAGGTTGGTTTAGTAAGTACAATACCACAGGGGATGCCTCCAGGAAGTGATACAGCCAATTTAGCTGTAATGGGTTATAATCCAGAGCTCTATTATACTGGACGTTCACCCTTTGAGGCAGCTAGTATGGGAATTGACTTAAAGGATACAGACGTAACCTTTAGATGCAATGTGGTTACTTTATCGGAGGCAGAAAGTTATAAGGATAGAATTATGCTAGATCACAGTGCAGATGAAATAACTACAGAGGAGGCAGCTGTTTTAATTGAAGCTTTAAAAAAGGAGCTTGAAACTGATGCTATGAAGCTCTATCCTGGGATAAGCTATAGACATCTTTTGGTTTGGGATAAAGCTCCTTCAGATTATAAGCTAATACCCCCTCATGATATTATTGGTAGAAGGATTGAGGAATATTTGCCTACCGGTAAGGATAGTGGAGTTATTTTAGAAATGATGGAGAAAAGCGTAGCTATATTAGAAAATCATCCTATTAACCAAGATAGAATAAAAAGAGGCTTAAAGCCTGCAAATTCCATATGGATATGGGGTGAAGGTAAAAAGCCACTACTAACAAAATTCCCTGAAAAGTATGGACTAAAGGGAGCTGTTATATCTGCAGTGGATTTAATTAAAGGTATAGGAAAATGTGCGGATCTTCAGGTAATAGAAGTAGAAGGTGCCACAGGAAATATACACACTAATTATACTGGAAAGGCTAAGGCAGCTTTGGAAGCCTTGAGCAATGGTAATGATTTTGTATATATTCATATTGAGGCCCCAGATGAGTGTGGACATAGAAATGAAAGAGATAACAAGGTTAAGTCAATAGAGCTAATAGATGAGAAAATTGCGGGCTACTTAATACAGGAATTAGGTAAACAATCTGAAGATTATAGAATTATGGTTTTGCCGGACCATCCAACACCTTTATCACTGAGAACTCATACCAGTGATCCGGTACCATTTTTAATATATGATAGTAGAATGATTAAGGAAAATCCTTATAACTTTGATGAAGATGGAGCGGCTAAGTCAGGCTTATTCTTCCAAGAGGGCTATAAGTTAATGGATTATTTTATTGGGGAGTGATTATATGTCAGTTTTATATAAAAGTACTAGAGGTAATGGGGAGCTTATTAGCTCTAGCCAAGCTATAATTGCTGGAATTGCACCAGATGGAGGTCTTTACGTACCAAATGCCATACCAAAATTGTCTGTAGATTTAAGCTCTATGGTGAACATGGGTTATAAGGAAGTTGCCTACACAGTAATGAAAGAGTTCCTTACAGACTTCACTGAAGAGGAACTAATGAACTGTGTAAACAAGGCTTACGATAAGAAGTTTGACCATGAGGAGATAGCACCCTTAAGAAAAGCTGGTGGTGCATATTTCTTAGAGCTTTTCCATGGTCCAACTATAGCCTTTAAAGATATGGCTCTTTCAATTTTGCCTCATTTACTTACCACATCTCTTAAAAAGCAGAATATTAATAAAGAAGTAGTGATTCTTACCGCTACTTCAGGGGATACTGGTAAGGCAGCCTTAGAGGGCTTTTCAAATGTAGAAGGTATTAAAATTATAGTATTTTTCCCAGAGAACGGAGTTAGTCAAATTCAAAAACTTCAAATGACTACCCATGAAGGCTCTAATGCCTATGTAATTGGTATAGAGGGCAATTTTGACGATGCCCAAAATGGGGTAAAAGCTATATTTAATGATGAGGAATTTAAAAAGTCTATGGAGCTTAACAATAGTATGTTTTCCTCAGCTAATTCTATAAATATAGGAAGACTAGTTCCACAGGTAGCTTATTATTTCTATGCTTATTTAACACTGGTTAGAAATGGCGACATTAACTTAGGGGATAAAGTAAATATAGATGTTCCAACAGGAAACTTCGGTAACATACTTGCAGCTTATCTAGGCAAAAAGATGGGTTTGCCTATAAATAAATTAATTTGTGCTTCTAACGAAAATAAAGTTTTATATGACTTCATTAGGACAGGAGTTTACGATAAGAGAAGAGAATTTGTTTTAACCTCTTCACCATCAATGGATATACTAATCTCCAGCAACCTTGAGCGTTTATTGTATTTCCTTAGTGGAGAAGATACTAACAAGGTAACAGACTTAATGAACAGTCTTGCAAGCAAGGGATACTATGAAATAGATTCTTCTATGAAGGCTGGATTAGAAGATTTATTTGGAGCATATGCTTCAGAAGAAGAAACCTTTGAAGCTATAAGAGAGGTTTTCCAAAAGGATAATTATTTAATAGACACTCATACTGCTGTGGCTTATACAGCTTATAAAAAATATGTAGCTGAAACTAAAGACACAACTCCTACTGTTATTGCATCAACAGCAAGTCCGTACAAATTCAACACTGCAGTAATGGGAGCTGTTGATGAAAAATATAAGCAGATAAACGAGATAGCTTTAATTAATGAAATGTGCAAATTAAGCGGTGTGGAAATTCCAAAGGCGGTGAAGGATATAGAAAAACGTCCTGTTTTACATAAAAAGGTTTGCTCAAAGAATGAAATGAAGCAGGTAGTTAAAGAAATTCTCGCTATTAACTAGTAGTGTTTCTCCTATTTTTATATACTTTGAAAAGCAGCCTTAAACCAATGGTTGAGGCTGCTTTTCTTTAATCTATGGATGCTATAAATAGCTCTTGATTAGGATATATCGTGTAGTTTTTAATATCATTGTCTTCAACAATAATCTTTAAAGCAAGGTTATAATCAATTCCAGGCATATTTTCTATCACTATATTGGATAGAGTATCTCCAGCCTTTACCTTGTATATGCTACCTTCAGATAAATAGCTTTCAGGTAGTTTAATTTTCATACCTTCCTTTATATCTGAGCTACTTTCCAAGCCATTAATTTCTAAAATTATTTTACTAGCAACATTAACAGGACAAGTTCTGTCATAATTTTCAGCGATAGATTTTAGTGTGTCATTTTTCTTCACTGTATAGGTTACTAGGTTACCAATTCTATTAGTAATGGAATTCATAGCAGCACTATTATCTGTCTGATCTTGATTTTTGCTTGTAGCTTCACTGTCTTTATCTTCAACCTTCTTATTCTTAGAAGCTTTTTTATCAGAATCATTAACCTCGTCCTCTTCATCTTCAAGTTTATTATTAACTTCTAATATGTCGTCGGCTCGGATGAATAGCTCATCACCTATTTTTATAGTATCAGAGGTTAAGAAGTTATCCTGCTTAATAATTTCTAAGGCTTCAGAATAATCAATATCCTTCATAAAACGCATTGCAATAGAAGAAAGGGAATCACCGCTTCTTACAGTGTACTTTATACCAGTATTAATATATTTTTCAGGTATTTTTATTTTTTTGCCTTCACTAATTTTGCTAGAGCTGCTTAGATTGTTTATTTTAAGTATAGCCTTAGATAAAACAGGAATAGGACAGTTATCAGCATATTTTTCGCATATATCCTTTAGGGTTTCATCCTTTTCCACAGTGTAAATGATATACTTTTCTGTGCTTTCATCTTGATCATTGTTAAAAACATCTTCCTCTGAGGAAGGTTCTTTATTTGTAGTTGAGGTGTCGTCATCAATATCATCATTGTCATCGTCAATTATTACAGGACTGCCATTATTATTAGAGTTAGAAGTAGTATTATTGGCTAGCTCTGTAGTAGAATTGCTGCTTTGATTCATGGTTATAACAGAGTTATAGATACTCCATGTACATATGAGAATTCCTATTACTAATAGAATAACTAATCCAATCTTTTTATTTTTATCCATCTTATCACTTCCTTTACCTTTGTATATCATAAATTATTGACAAGGTAAGGAAATTTATACAATGATATTTAATTTTTTTACAAAACTAGCTATCTATATCTTTTAGAGTAAATAAATAGAAGTTATCTTTATTTTTAACATAGTCAAAAACTTTGTCCTCATAGCCGCATTTACTAAACAAGCAATAGTACTTGTTTTTATACTTTAAGGTTTCAGACTTTAGAACAAGATTTTCTAGCACATCAACAGTGGTTAAGCTTTGGCTCCATTTGCATTCACCCACTAGTACACTATCATAACTAGTTGCCACTATATCCAATTGGGAGGGCTTCCTAAGCACTGGATTGTATCCAACCCAACTGCCAATAGTTTCAAAAACAAAAGGAAGCTTATATTCAGCATTTAGCCTTTTTAGGTACTCTGTTGATATTTCCTCAAAGACATAACCAATATGACTGTTTAAGTCTCTTTTTATTTTATTTTGAAACAAATAAACAATCATGTTCATATCGATTAATCCACGGTTTTTATAAATAAATCTGTACCAAAACCTAAAGAAATTATCTTCCAGTCTATAAAAGGTCCAAGGTCTTACTATACTCTTTCCTACTGACCGTCGGCGGCTAATTATATTTAGCTTTTTCAGCTTTTTTATCATTAAAATTAAATCTTCTCCAACAGACACATTCTTATTATGGAATCTCTCTAGATTGTAATCACCCTTAGAAAGTATTAATAAAATTTTACTGGCAAAATTAATATCATCAACCTGAGCTTTAAGATAATTTTCTGGTTCATTATATAAATAGGAGCTTTTATTTAAGATAAACTCCATTACATTTGACTCATAGTCCTTACTATAATCAAATTGCATTAAATATTGAGGTATACCACCTAAGGTAGAGTAATAGATAATTTTATCTTCAATGGAAAGATTGGGGAAAAACTGAGAGCTTTCATAAAAGCTAAAGGGTTCTATTTTAAATTGAGCAGTTTGCAGGCCATAAAGGGAGCTTTTTGGATTTAGGAAGGTCTTTTCCATGAATCCATTAGCGGAGCCGCTAATTATTAAAAAGATTTGAGTACCTTTAAAAAAGAATTCTATGGCTTTTTTCAGTTGAGATAGAAATAAACTATTGTTTTGAGCTATAAAGGAAAGCTCTTCTAAAACAACCACTAGCCTTTTATTTCCACTATTATCTGCAATTGCTTTTAAGCAGTTCTCCCAGCTAATAGTAAGGGGAGAGAGTTCTTCTATATTGAAGAAGCTACTTATTAATTTGTTAAAATTGTCCATAGCAGTAGCTTCAGTGCTTTCATCAAGAGCATAATAGAGACAATATTTATCCTTTATAAACTCCTTAATTAGAGCAGTTTTTCCAACCTTTCTTCGACCATATAATATTACTAACTGAAAGCCTTCTCTCATATATAATTTATTAAGTTGATCTAATTCAAACTTTCTTCCTACAAACATAGGTTTAGCACCTCCAAAGGGTTTCCTCACTTATATGATATGATAAGTAGCAAAAAATATCAATTTATTAAAAAAGGGCCACTACACTATATTTGTGAAGTAACCCCATGATAGGAAAAGATCAAATTATATTTTTGTTAAAAGATAAATAGATTCATTATAAATGGTGCTAGTATAGGTAAAAAAATAGCTGGAAGCAAATTTGCAACCTTGATTTCTGTTATTCCTAGTAAATTTAAGCCTAAGCCTATGATTATAAGACTGCCACAGGCTTCCATATTTAATTTTACTGCCTCTGTTAATAAAGGCACAAGAAAGGATGCTCCTAAGGTTATAGAGCCCTGATAAAGAAGTACTGCAAAGGAAGATAGCATTACGCCAATACCTAATGTGGAAGAAAAGATTATGGAGCTGATGCCATCTAATATAGATTTTGAAAAGAGAATTTTATGATCGTTTTGCAAGCCGCTTTGCAAGGAACCTACAATTGCCATAGCGCCAACACAATAAAGTAAGCTAGCGCTAACAAAGCCTTCTGATATCTTGCTATTAGACTTATTAAATTTTGCTTCTATTTTATCACCTAGATTTTTTAATGCCTTGTCAATATCTAATGCTTCTCCTATTAGCCCGCCTAGACACATACAGATAATAACAACCAAGGTGTTTTCTGCTTTTAATGAACCTTGAATACCAATCAATAGTACACATAAGGATACACCCTGCATAATGGTTTTATTAAATCTTTCGGAAATACCCCCTCTTAGTAATAAGCCTAAAGTTGAACCAGCAATAATTGCGAAAAAATTAACAATAGTTCCTAACATAACTACAAGCCCCCAAATTTCTTAAAGATAATAACTATTTTACAACAATAAATTGTAAAGTCAATATTTAGAGGTTGGTGCCTAGAAGTTGGATGTTAGATTTTTAATGTTTTGGGGATAGAAAAATGTCTGTTGCAAAGGAGGCTTTGATTTGCAGCAGACATTTTAATATTGGATTTATAAGATTCTGCTTTAGATGTAGCAGATCTTAAGCTTTTTTAGTAACGCTTTTTATGAGCTTAGCAATTTCATTTACTACAAGAGGCATTATGGATAGCATTGCTACAATAGCCCAATCCTTGATGTTTAAGTCATAAACATTGAATAGATTCCTTAAGAAGGGCACAGTTATTACTATATCTTGTAGCAATATACCTATAAGAATGGCGCCAATTAAATATTTATTGCTGAATAAGCCTACCTTGAATATAGATTTATCAGGATGTCTCATATTGAAGGAATGGAATAATTGAGATACACTAAGTACTACAAAAGCCATAGTTCTAGCATGTCTTAAAGCATCCTCTGTTATTTTTTCAGGGAACAGAGGGAATAGTGTTTCGGCACCACTGTATATTTTTGCACCAATTACGAAAGCTGCTAGGGTTAACAGTCCTATCAATAAACCGTTAAGTATTATCTTTATACCACCGCCATGTGCAAATAGACTTTCATCTGGATCTCTTGGCTTTTCCTTCATTACATCCTTATCACCAGGATCCATACCTAAAGACAAGGCTGGAAGGGTATCGGTAATTAGGTTAACCCATAGAATATGGATTGAAAGCAAAGGTGCTTCCCAACCTAAAAGTATAGCAAAGAATAGGGCAACAATTTCACCAGCATTACAAGATAATAGGAATAAGACGGATTTCTTTATGTTATTAAAGATGTTTCTACCTTCTTCAATAGCAGTAACTATAGTAGAGAAGTTGTCATCGGTTAGAACCATATCTGATGCACCTTTAGCAACGTCAGTACCAGTAATACCCATAGCAACACCGATATCTGCCATCTTTAAAGAAGGAGCATCGTTAACTCCATCACCAGTCATTGATACGATATTACCTTTTGCCTTAAAGGCCTTAACTATTCTAACCTTATGTTCTGGTGAAACTCTAGCAAATACTCTCAGGTCATCTATTCTGGAGCTTAGCTCTTCATCGGACATCTTGTCAAGCTCAGTGCCAAAGATAGCCTGAGATTCATCCTCAGCTATACCTAATTCCTTAGCAATAGCAAAGGCTGTATTTTTATGATCTCCTGTAATCATTATAGTCTTTATACCAGATTGATTGCAAAGGGCAATGGAATCCTTAACTTCTTCTCTAGGTGGGTCTATCATACCAACTAGACCAATGAAGGTTAAGTCCTTTTCAAGACTGTCTATTTCAACGTCGGTACTTTTGATTACCTTATAAGCTCCACCTAAAACTCTTAGGGCTTCATCAGACATAGCATTGGAGTTGCTCATTATATCAGCCTTAATATCATCGGTTAAAGGAACAATTTCGCCATTAATATAAGCCTTTGTACAAATATTTAATAGGTTATCTATAGCTCCTTTGGTCATTACATAATATTCGTCATTGTACTTATTTACTGTTGTCATCAATTTTCTATCAGATTCAAAAGGGATTTCCATAACCCTTTTATGATTTTTATTTAATTCCTCTGAACTTATATTGAATTTAACGCCCATTTCTAATAAAGCAATTTCTGTAGGGTCACCGGTTTTTGAGTTTTCTGTGTAAGTAGCGTCATTACAAAGCATCATATTTTCTAAAAGGAGCTTATGACCAGGCAGCTTTACATCTAAGGTTTTTATAGGACTTAAAACACCATCCACATAATACTTCATAACGGTCATTTTATTTTGAGTAAGGGTTCCAGTTTTATCGGAACAAACTATATTAACAGAACCTAAGGTCTCAACAGAAGGAAGCTTTCTAACTATAGCGTTTTTCTTTATCATTTTTTGAACCCCTATAGCTAGAACAATGGTTACAATAGCTGCTAAGCCTTCTGGTATAGCGGCTACAGCCAAGCTTATAGATATCAATAGCATTTCAAGAGGAGCCTTACCTCTTAAAATACCAACTATAAACATAACTATGCAAATTGTTATGGCACCAGCGCCTAGAAATTTACCAAGCTGAGCTAGCTTCTTTTGAAGGGGAGTAAGCTCATTCTCCTGCTCATCAAGCATTTTAGCTATTTTACCTATTTCAGTATTCATACCAGTTCCAACAGCGATACCCACTCCACGACCATAAGTAGCTAAAGTAGACATAAAGGCCATATTTTTCTGATCACCAAGGGGAGTATCCTCTGCATCCAAATTAACCGATGCATCCTTGTCAACTGGAACAGACTCTCCAGTCAAGGCTGATTCCTCTATTTTTAAATTTGCGGTTTCAATAAGTCTTATATCACAGGGGATATATCTTCCAGCGTCAATAATCACAATATCGCCAGGAACTATTTCTTCCGATTGTATTTCAATTAGTTCACCATTACGCTTAACAATTGCTTTTGGAGTCGATAATTTTTTAAGAGCCTCAAGGGATTTTTCAGCCTTTGACTCCTGAATTACACCAACTACTGCATTAATTATAACAACTATAGCAATAACTATGGCATCACTAGGCTCATCCAAAATTACTGAAATAACTGCTGCAGCTAATAATATATAGATTAGTACATCATTTAATTGGGCTAACAACATTTGCAATATAGTCTTTTTCTGTTTTCCCTGTAATTTATTTAATCCATACTTTTCTCGTCGTTTACACACTTCTTCATCTGTTAATCCGTTTACGATGTCTGCACCAATCTCCTGAACAATTGATTCTTGACTTTTCATAAACCACTTCAATGAACAACACCCTTTCTTTATGCTTGTTTTTTCGATTTTCTTAAGATTACTTCGGTAATTTAGAGCAGGTAGCTGAAAAAGTACCAAAAAAGACCTTTGTCTCACAATAATTTCTAGTGAAACAAAGGTCTTGCTATCTCTAGAGTAAAATTTAAGTTAAAAACTTAAATTTCTATTCGAGCTAACTATCCGGGCTTCCGCCGTAATGACGAATAGTTAAAGGCCTATGCCTAGCTACTCCCCTTTTCACAGAAATTATAGCATATGGTGGAAAAATAATCAATATTTATATGTTAATATTATGTCACTAAATATAATGACTCTAAAAATTAAAAAAATACGGTGGAATAATAAGATTTTAGCGTTCTAAAGAAAATATCCATATTATAAAATTTAGAAATTGTGGATAACTCATATGATAGCAGGTTCCAGATGTCTTATATCTGCTATCTTAGTTCTGACCTCTCACTTCAAAAATACAGTAGCACATTTTCGTTGACAACTAAATTAAGGAAGCATATAATGAATATATGAACAATGATTCATATATTCAAATTAGAGGTGAAGGTTATGGGTGAAAAGGATTATTTAGATACCTGCAATTGTTCAATTATACATCAGGATATAGTAGACAAGGTAAAAGAGCATATACCAGATGAAGAGCTACTTTATGACCTGTCAGATTTATTTAAAGTTTTTGGAGATACTACAAGAATAAAAATACTATGCGCCTTGTTTCAATCAGAGATGTGCGTTTGTGATATTGCCGCTCTTCTTAATATGACCCAATCAGCAATATCTCACCAATTAAGAATTTTAAAGCAAGCAAGATTAGTTAAATTTAGAAAGGAAGGTAAAGTAGTTTATTATTCCTTAGATGATGATCATGTTAAGAGTATATTTGACCAAGGGCTAAGTCACATATCTGAGAAAAGGTAATGGCTGAAATGGGGGATATAAAATGGATAATAAAAAAATAGATAGCAATAGCAAGCTAAAAAGAGAATTCATTTTAGAAGGTCTAGATTGTGTTAATTGTGCTTCAAAAATAGAGCAAAAAGTAGCACATATAAAAGGAATCAATTTTGCCAGTGTCAATTTTCCAACTAAGACCTTAACTATAGAAATAGAGGAAAATAGTGATGTAGATAATTTAATTTTCTTGATTACCAAAACTGTTTCAGAAGTAGAAGCCCATGTGAAGGTAAAGGAGAAGGTTAAGGAAACTAGCAATAAAATTGACTTTAACTTAAAGGGATTAGACTGTGCTAACTGTGCTTCAAAAATTGAAAAAGAAGTTCAGAGGCTAAAGGGCGTAGAAGCTGCTACTGTAGATTTTGTCAATACTAAATTGACAGTTCACATGGGAAAAGATACTTCTAAAAGAGAGCTTATAGATAAGGTTAAGTTAATAGTAAGGAGCCATGAACCAGAGGTAGAGGTAACAGAGCTGAAAAATAAAAGGAGCAATAAAAACAAGGAAGAGGAAATTGAAGAAAAAGGAGAACTCATAAGATTAGGCATAGGTGCTTTGATTTTTATATTAGCTGTAGCTTTTGACTTTCCTCAGACTATAGAATTAAGTATTTTCCTTATAAGCTATATTCTTGTTGGTGGAGAGGTGGTTTTAAGAGCTGGTAAGAATATTTTAAAAGGTGAAATCTTTGATGAGAACTTTTTAATGTCCCTTGCTACTATAGGAGCTTTTCTTATTAAGGAATATCCTGAAGCTGTGGCGGTTATGCTTTTTTATCAGGTGGGAGAAGTTTTTCAGGATATGGCCGTTGATAGATCGAGAAAGTCTATAACAGCCTTAATGGATATTAGACCTGACTTTGCTAACCTAAAGGTAGAGGATGAGATAAAAAAGGTTTCTCCAGAAGAGGTAGCCATTGGGGATTTAATAATAGTTAAGCCTGGTGAAAAGGTACCGCTAGATGGGATAGTGGTTGATGGAACTTCCATGGTGGATACCTCGGCCTTAACTGGAGAGTCGGTACCTACGAAGGTTGTGGCTGGTGATACGGTTCTAAGTGGAGTAATTAACCAAAATGCTGTATTGACTATAAAAGTAGAAAAGGAATTTGCTGATTCTACCGTAGCAAAAATACTAGATTTAGTAGAAAATGCAGGCAGTAAGAAGGCACCTACAGAAAAGTTTATAACTAAGTTTGCAAGAATATATACTCCAGTAGTAGTGTTCTTAGCCTTAGCTTTAGCTGTAATTCCACCGCTTGTTATTGATGAAGCGACTTTTTCTCAGTGGATATATAGGGCCTTATCCTTCTTGGTTGTATCTTGCCCTTGTGCCTTAGTGGTATCTGTACCTTTGGGTTTCTTTGGTGGAATTGGAGCAGCCTCAAAAAATGGTGTATTGGTTAAAGGTGGAAATTATTTAGAAGCCCTGAATAATGTTGAAATGGTTGTATTTGATAAAACAGGAACCCTAACAAAGGGAGTCTTTGAGGTAACTGAAATAAAGACAGAAAATAACGTGGATAAGGATGAGCTTTTAAGATATGCTGCCTATGCTGAAGTATTTTCTAATCATCCTATTGCAGCTTCAATCCAAAAGGCCTACGGCAAAGAAATAGTGAAAAGTGCTATCAGTAACCATGAGGAAATCTCAGGATTAGGAGTTAAGGCTATAGTAGAAGGAAAAGAAATTTTAGCTGGTAACTATAGGTTAATGAGCAAAGAAAATATCCCCTCTACAGAAGTTGATAGTATTGGCACTGTAGTTCATATAGCTCTTGATAAAAAATATATAGGCTATATAGTGATTTCAGATGAAATTAAAGAAGATTCTGCAAAGGCTATAAAAGCTTTGAAAGGATTAGGCGTAAGAAAAATAGCTATGTTGACTGGTGATAATAGAGCAGTAGCAGATAAAATTGCAAGAGAACTAAATTTGGACGAGGTATATGCTGAGCTATTACCAAATCAAAAGGTAGAGATGCTTGAAGTCTTGGAAAATGAAAAAGACAGCAAGGGTAAGTTAATCTTTGTAGGAGATGGAATTAACGATGCACCAGTGTTGGCAAGAGCTGATATAGGTATAGCAATGGGAGGTGTAGGCTCCGATGCAGCCATAGAAGCCTCTGATATTGTTATTATGACCGATGAGCCCTACAAGTTAGCTGACGCAATAAAAATAGCAAGACGGACAAGAAAAATAGTTTTGCAAAATATCTGCTTTGCTTTAGGGGTTAAGGTGCTAATTCTTCTGTTGGTGGCCTTAGGTTTAGGAACAATGTGGGAAGCAGTATTTGGCGATGTCGGTGTTACAGTAATTGCGGTTTTCAATTCCATGAGGGCTTTAAATACGAAAAAATTATAAATTATAAGAAAAATTTCAGTCTACGGGCTGAAATTTTTCTTTCCCTATAAATATGAAATTCAAAATTATGATATACTAGGTAAACTTCCAATAACTAGTTTGATGCTTTTTATGAATAAATACTATACTTAACCAATCAAATATAATAAAATAAGCTTAGACAAGCTTACCATAGATGAAAGAGGGAGAAGGCTATGAGGCATCTATTTATAATAAACCCTCAAGCAGGTAAAGGAAAAACTAAAGAGATAATTCTGATGAAAGAAAAAGCCTGTAAGAAGGAGTCTGTAGATTACATTATTGAATTTACAAAGAGAGTTGGTCATGCTAAGGAAATAGCTAAGGAGTATACTAGTAAAGAAGCTATGAGAGTATACTCTGTAGGTGGAGATGGTACATTAAATGAAGTTCTTAATGGTATGGCTGAAAGTGACAGCAGCCTAGCAGTAATTCCTAGTGGTAGTGGAAATGACTTTATTCGAAGCATAACAGATAAGGAAGATTTAGAAGAAATCCTAACTTCTAGTATAAAAAGTGAATTTGAATTGGTGGACTTGGGAAAATGTAATGAAAAATACTTTATTAATATTGCTTCTGTAGGTTTAGATGCTGAAATAGTCTATAACTCTATAAAGCTTAAAAGATTACCCTTTATACCATCAAAGTTTGCTTATTTACTTAGTATATTTACCACAGTATTCGGATATAAAAGCAAAAAGCTAAATATTCAGTTAGATGATAAAAATATATATGAAAAAACCTTACTAACAGCTGTGGCTAATGGTAAATATTATGGAGGCGGTATGAAGGTAGCGCCAAGGGCTGAATTATGTGATGGTAGCTTTGAAATATGCCACGTAAAAGAAGCAAGTCCTTTTAAAATAATCAGACTGTTTCCAAGATTAATTAAAGGGGTTCATGATACGATAAAAGAAGTAACCTTTTATAAAGGAAAGAAGATAAAAATTGAATGTGAGGAAGAGATGTCGGTAAATATTGATGGAGAGTTGTTTAGGGCTAAGGATATAAGCCTAGAAATACTTCCTAAAGCTATTAGGATTGTAAGACCCTGAAGAATAAAAAGGAATTATTAGATACTTGGAGCATAGATTTATTTAGGGAGTGATAAAGTTGAAGTTTTTATGGTATAGTTACTTTGGAGTATACTTAAGTTTAAATAGTATAGCCTTAATAAAGGTGAAATACTTGCAAAAAAAGAATCCTGAGAAGGCCGCTAATTATGCCTTTAAAAAGGTTAAAAAAATGACTAACCATATATTGAAGATTACCAGAACGAATTTTGAAATATATGGTGAAGAAAACATACCTGATGAGCCTTGTGTTTTTGTATCAAACCATCAAGCAATTTTTGACGTTTTTGCACTATTGGCATCTATGAAGCATGTTACAGGCTTCATTGCTAAAAAGGAAATAGCAAAGCTACCACTAATCCCTACTTGGGTAAGGGCTATTGGAACTGTTTTTATAGACAGAGAAAATATAAAAGAGGGTATAAAGGCTATAAATGAAGGAGCTGAGAATATAAAGAAAGGTTATTCCATGGTTATTTTTCCTGAAGGAACAAGAAGTTTAAGCTCAACTATGGGAACTATGAAGAAGGGAAGCTTAAAAATGGCTTTAAAAGTAGAAGCTCCAATTGTACCAGTATCAATTGATGGAACCTATAGAGTTTTAGAGGTAGGTAACAAAGTAAGTGGTCATACAATAAAAATTATGTTCCATAAGCCAATACAAACTGCTGGGTTATCTAAGGATGAGCAGAAAAACCTTACAGAGCAGGTGCAGGCAATAGTGGAAGAAGGACTAAAAAAATTGACAAACTAGTATTTATTAAATCTATAAATTACTGTATAACCATAAAGGGCTGCTGCACAGAACTGACATGCTGGATGTGCAACAGCTTTTTACTAGAAATGTTTACTATTGCTTGTCCTAATATTGCTACTTGTTCATCAACACTTATTTGAAATAAAGCAATATAGAGAAGAAATACATATCCCCACCTCTAAGTACTATATGATAAAAAGCAAAATGCCTAACACGTTACAAAAAGCTGTTGCACAACCAACACAATTGTTAGTTATGCAACAGCTTTTTCTTTCATCGGAAGTTTTTATTGAAAAATATTTACCACATTGGACTAATCCTCCTTGATATACTTTAAGGATTTGATCCATCACTCCCATCTTTAAGTATTATTAATAGTTCCATACTTTATAAAGGTTTTAATAAAATATCTGGTGGTATCATCTCCTATCTTATAAATTAGATAATTGCTGATCCCCCCTTACCTTTTTATAATATGGAATATATAATTTTATTAAGAAGCAAATTAAATATTGATTTGATGGAAGTTGTTAATAATATTATAAGAAAAATATATTAATAAGTCAATGATATATTTAGAAAATTCAGAAAATTCAATATATAAATTTTGAGTATTTGCGTAACTAAAATTAAAAATATTAAGAAGGAAATATAAATATATAAGAAAAAATCGAAATATAATATTGATTAAAATCAATCAATAAAATACAATGAAATAGATGTTGGAAATACCAAAACAAAATCATATATGGCTGCCTTGGTGTATTTAGCCAGCAACTAAGATAACTAAAAGGAGGCTTTAACTATGAGCAACAGTGTTATTGATAATCTTTCAATTAATACGATAAGAATGCTAAGTATTGAAGGAATTCAAAAATCCAAGTCAGGACATCCAGGATTACCATTGGGAGCAGCACCGATGGCCTATACCTTATGGTCAAGGGTTATGAAACATAATCCCAGCAATCCAAATTGGGTAAATAGAGATAGATTTATACTTTCTGCAGGACATGGTTCAATGCTTTTATATTCATTATTGCATCTATTTGGATATGGGCTTAGCATAGAGGATTTAAAAAATTTCAGACAATGGGGAAGCAAAACACCTGGTCATCCAGAGTATGGTCATACTGTAGGTGTAGAAGTAACTACAGGACCATTAGGACAAGGAATAGCTAATGCTGTAGGTATGGCTATGGCAGAGGCTCATCTTGCAAGCATATTTAACAAGCCAGGTTTTGATATAGTAGATCATTATACCTATGCCTTAGCAGGAGATGGTTGCATGATGGAGGGTATTGCTTCAGAAGCAGCATCTTTAGCTGGAACCTTAGGACTAGGTAAGCTAATAGTATTGTATGATTCAAATAATATTTCTATTGAAGGAAGTACAGATATAGCCTTTAGAGAAAAGGTTGGCGATAGATTTAAGGCTTATGGCTGGCAGGTATTATTCGTGGAAGACGGTAACGATGTAGAAGCTATCAATAAGGCCTTACTAGAAGCAAAGGCAGATAAGGATCATCCAACCTTAATTGAAATAAAGACAAAGATTGGATATGGCTCTCCAAAAGAAGGAAGCGCATCATCCCACGGAGAACCTCTAGGTGAGGAAAATATAATCAAGACAAAGGAATTCTTTAAATGGAATTACGGAGAAGAATTCCATGTACCACAGGAAGTTAGAGACCATATGGCACAATTACAGGAAGAAGGAAGAAAGGCAGAAGCTCAGTGGAATACCCTCTTTGAAGCTTACAAAAAGGAGTATCCAGAGTTAGCAAGACTTTGGGAAGTATACCATAGCAAGGAGCTTACTGTAGATCTATTAAAAGAGGATAAGCTGTGGAAGTTTGAAGGAAAAGCTGCTACTAGAAGTTCCTCTGGAGAGGTATTAAATAGACTAACAGAATATATTCCAAATCTATTTGGAGGATCTGCTGACTTAGCTCCTTCAACTAAGACCTATATGAAGGGTAAAGGAGATTTCTCAGCAGAAGATAGAACAGGTGCTAACTTACATTTTGGTGTAAGAGAGCATGCTATGGCTGCTATAGCTAATGGAATTGCTGTACATGGAGGTTTAATTCCTTATGTATCCACCTTCTTTGTATTTAGTGATTACATGAAGCATGCTATGAGATTGTCAGCACTTATGAAGCTTCCTGTAATTTATATACTAACTCACGATAGTATTGGAGTTGGAGAAGATGGCCCAACCCATGAGCCAATAGAGCATTTAGCATCATTAAGAAGCATACCAAACTTTATAACATACAGACCAGCTGATGCAAGAGAAGTAGCAGCTGCTTGGTGCTCAGCTTTAACAACAAAGGATGCTCCTACAGCCTTAGTGTTAAGCCGTCAAGATTTACCGCTATTAGAGGGAAGCTCTGCAGAAGCTCTTAAGGGTGCCTACATTCTTAAGGACTACAGCAATGGTATGCCAGATGTAATTTTAATGGCTACTGGTTCAGAGGTTCAGCTTATAGTTGAAGCCGCTAAAAAGTTAAATGAAAAAGGAATAAAGGCTAGAGTTGTTAGTATGCCTTCTTTAGAAATTTTCGAAAGACAAAGCGCAGAATATAAAGAAGCTATTTTACCAAAGGCAGTTAGAAAGAGAGTGGCAGTAGAGGCTGCAAGCTCCTTTGGATGGCACAAATACGTTGGTCTTGATGGAGCAATTGTATCTATTGATACCTTTGGTGCATCAGCTCCAGGAAATCTGCTATTTGAGAAGTTTGGTATTACAGTAGAAAAGGTAGTAGAAGCAGCAGAAAGCCTTAAATAATAAATGGGAGACTTTGAGTCTCCCTTCTTTATT